>ENA-OROP01000027-OROP01000027.1-human-gut-metagenome-genome-assembly--contig:-NODE-27-length-161310-cov-19.814641_pt1 | contig 161310 bp, 152 predicted proteins | sample MGYA00242132_ERZ509056 | MGnify/ENA primary metagenome ERZ509056 (study PRJEB26280, sample SAMEA2338768) | human gut metagenome | biome: human gut; feature: human-associated habitat; material...
TGTTTTTAAGGTTTGCTTTATTAAAAGCTGTTCGTTCATCTTTCGATGACTTGAAATTCAAAATCTTTCAAGGTTATTCACTGTTCAGTTATCAATGTTCATTGTTGTTTCCGCTTTGTTCAAGCGACTTATTTGTTATACCACAGTTATTTTTATCTGTCAACAACTTTTTTTAAATTTATTTTTTCAGACTTTTTCATAAATTATTCTAATTTTCAAAACATTTATGTTCCGTGGACAAGACAAAATGTTACCATAGCATTTTCTTTTCGTCAAGTACTTTTTTTATATTTTTATTTTCTCTTTTATAAAAAGAGCCAAAGAAAAAGTTCCATCCGAAGATAGAACTTTTTGAAACACCCGAATATATGCTATTTTCTGCGATCGATTCCGGTCCTTTTATAATACGCTGCTTTATCTGCATACATTCTCTTTTCAGATTCCTGCAGTAATGTATCTAATCCTGTCTGGTATTTTTCACGCCATATTTCTCCCACTGCCATATTTACATTATTTTGTTTCATGTATTCTTTTAAAAGCCCAATGCGTTCCATCAATGCCGCATGTTCAATTCCTGCACACAGCGCAAGCAGTTCATCTCCACCGATACGGAACAAACCGTACTCTCCAAATGCTTTTTTCAGACTGTCGCAGGCACGAAGAATCAACTGATCCCCAGCCTCATGCCCCATTGAATCGTTCACACGTTTCAATCCTGTGATATCGCAATAAACAACACCTATGCTCTTTTCTGCGTCAATCTCATTGATATATTTTTCCATTGCGAAACGGTTTCCGAGTTTTGTAAGCTGATCTTTATAGCTCATATTCTCCAACTGGCTCATCAGATTCCTTCTTTTGATACATGACACCAGAAAATGTCCCATAATCTGAAGCATATTAGATGCATACTCCAATGATGGAGGCGGCGGATTATCCACACCGTAAAAAGCAATTACTTTCCCATCATCATACAAAGGAACAACCACAAGTGAATGAATGTTCTGACGCTTCAAATTCTCATATTGTAAAGGATCGCTTTCCCTGATTTCCTCAAGATCCTTAAAGACAATAAACTTTCCCTCCTGAAACATCCGATACCAGTGCGCACAGATTTCTGGAGGAATATCCTGCAAATTTTCTTTTTCCCTCGAAATGCCTTCCGCAACCCACTCGTAGGTATTATCATCCCTGCCCCGCTCGTTGCGCTCAAAAATATAGGTTCTTTCCCCATTCAACGAGTTGCCCAGATATTCCAGAATAACTTCGATCGATTGCTCCGGCGTTGCCGTCTGAAGTGCAATGCGCAGACCTTCGTTGATCATAAATTCCATGTTCTGATATTTTTGGATTACGCCGTCCTGTGTGCGTTTTTCGCTGATATCTACACCAAGTTCAACACGATATTTTTTCCCATTGGCAGAGTCCTCGATCAGCGTATCCTTTAACATCAGATAGCGGTCAATGATCGGATTATAGTAATGCCATTCTTCAAATTCGCCCACACTCAGCCTGTCATTGTTGCACATACCACAAGGAATCAATGTTTTCTGTAATAATTCATAGCATTTTTTTCCTTTTGCATCTTCAAGTGATTGTAAACCATATGCCTGCAGTGTTTTCCGGTTCATGTATACAATCTCATGCGTTTCTATATCTGTGGCATACACATATTCATTCAAATTTTCAAAAAACTGCCATATATCTTTTACTTCTTTCATCGCTTTCTCTTTCCTATATTTGATATGCTTGTTTGATGATATTATTATAACATACCCCAGAAAAAATTAGTGTAAAAACTTTTCAAATCATAACCGCTTCGTTTTCTTCCCTTCACTGTCATATAATGTATCAAATTTAATTAAAACTTATCAACAGAGAAAAAATACAATCCAAACAAGAATAAAACAAGACATGACTGAGGCAATTTGTAACCACACAATCCAATTTTAAGATTTTCCACGCTGTATCTTATAATCCCCTGATGATGTTCAGATAATCCTGCCTCAGGTCTACCACAGCATAAACCGTAACTTCCTTCTTTTCTTCATTTATCTTATAAAACACAAGATTTTTCTTAAGTGTCAATACTTTGTATCCCTGTCTTTTCAGTACCAGATAACGAGGCTCTACACCCTTTTGCAGATATAAACCTAAATCAAGAAGATTCTGTTCTAATTCTTCCAGCTTTTCAAGTGCAACCTCTTTTCCAAAATTCTCCGCCACATACAAAATAATCTTTCTGATCTGAGCATCTGCGGTTTCTGTCCGAACAACCTTATATTTCAAAGTCTTATTCCTCCCGCAGCATCTGTCTTAATTCATCAAAAGTTTCACTGATTGGTGCGACTCTTCCGTTCCGTACATCATCCTCTGCTTCCGCAAAAATCTCCAGAAGCTCAATCCGTGATTTCATCCTTTTATATTCTTCATATGACAAAGATACCGTATCGCCCCGTCCATTCACAGTAATGATAACCGCTTCATTTTCTTCCCTGCACTGTTTTGAAATCTCACTATAATGCTTCCTTAAATCTGCTGATGGTCTGATTGTCTCCTGTAACGCCTGCATAAAAACACCTCCGTTTATTCATAGTCATATTATATCATGTGCAAAAGCAGCACATGATCGACATTCGCCGTTCGCCGAATGCATAAATTCATTCTTCTCACTTGCGCTCATTATATCCTAATTTACATATATTATCCATTACCAACCTCTAAATCATTATAGAACAATGGCAGATATCGTAGTTTATATTTTGTGTTAGCCATTTATCCTTCTCAGATTAGAGAACACCTCTTCATGCGTATATCTTTTACCATCTTCTTCTGCAAACTTATCAGCCTCATCGAGAGCAGTCTCAACACCATCTATTAATCTTAATATGCCTCCAGACTGAGCACCGCCATACTCTTCCATTAACTTTATCATTCTTATTATCTTATTCTGTTTCCCGGTGTCCATCTTCCCCAGCAGTTCTTGCAGTTCCGGTTCTAAACTTTAAACCATTTGTATGTTATATACTTAATTATCCGATGCTATCCCGAGATTTAAATTCTTTTTACGAAATTGAAAACTGTATTTATCTCTTTCCAAAAACAAAAAATGACTTCTATATAATATTGAAGACATCTCATAAAAATGAGCGCTAATTAATGGATTAGAAAAAAAGTTTTCTATTTCTCTCTCTAATGAACCATCATCTACAGATATTGAACTCACAATCTCTCTCTCAAATGTCTGCCTTAAATCCGTTTTTTTCACTATAATTTTATCTTTATTTTCAAAGTAAAGAGGTGAATACTTAGATAAAACAAACTGCATAAGTCCAAACAAATCCAAACTTTCATTCTCAAATAAGTAATCAATCGTTTTTTGTATTGAAACAACATCCTCTCCTGGATATTGAAACATGAATGTGCCTGCAGTAGTTATCCCTGTTTCATGTAGTTTTTTAATGCATTCCTTTGCCAAAGAAATATCTAACCCCTTATTCATTTTATCTAACAAATGCTGACTCGCCGATTCTATCCCAAAAGAAATCAATCTGCATCCAGCCTTTAGTAACAATGCATTGTTTTCTTCTCTTACATAAGCTTCATCCACTCTTGTTTCTAACATCCATTTAAAGCAATAATTTCTATCAAGAATATATTGACTAAACTCTAGTACCGTTTCTATTGGGATACACTTATCGACAAAATTTATAATCTCCACATTGTACTTATCAACATATTCATCTAAGCATCTATGAATCTGCTCTGCACTACTCAAAGAAAATTCTCCCTCACCATAATGAAACGAGCAAAAATTACACTTCCCATAAAAGCAACCAGTAGATACCGATAACGGTAAAACAAGCTTTTTCGATAAATATTGTGATAATTCCAAATCTGAATAATCTGGTATAGATTGTACTTTTTCTCGCAAACCTTGTTTTATATTTTCTGTACAATTATTTTTTAATATTCTAGGTTTTTGAACCTCTTGTTTCTTTATATCTATTTCTTGCAAAATCTCAAGAATTGACTCTTCAGTATTACCCACTATGTAATACTCGATCCAGGGAAATGCGCCCGCAATATCTTCTAATGCATTATCAATATATGATAAATAATTTCCCACGAATATTATTTTACAATTATATTCATCATTAATTAATTTTGATAATCGTATTGCATAAAGCAATTGCACATTATTTACTATGGAAATAATCACGATTTGTTCATCTCTGTTAAGTTTTTCAAATCCTTGAAAGAATACATCGTCAAAAAAACATATTTCTTTTTTTTCTTGCACTTCCTTTAATTCAACAACACTGTTCACCGGTTCATTTAACAAAATTTCCTTAGGTGTCCATTTTATGTTATAGCCTTCTGAAAACAATCTCATTGCATTTTTTAATGTATTCCCTGCTTTCAAATAGGTTTCATAATCTGAATCTATTTTGCCGCATAACACATCAATAGCATCAAGTATCTCTTTCACTTTCTTTTCTATATCTATTGACTTTTTCCTATTTAGCACTTCAACTATTTTTTCATAACACAATTTGCTATATATTGATGCTATATTACAATCCCAGTGTTTACATTCATAACCATTATTCTTTAAAAATCCTTTTAATGATGGCATATATATATCGGGACTATCTAAACGTAGTCCTGGTAAGGTAACTAATGTAATCATTTTTTCCTTCCTTTTATTACTTATTATTGCATTCTCCTTTTAATATACGAATAAATTGTTCTGCATTTTCTTTGTCACTAATCCAATATTTCACAATAATTCTATCATCTAGCACGCTCATGACTTTTACCCCAAATTCATTTTTCAGAATATCACTTAAAGAACGCTTATACAGTATAACCGTTAAAAAATTCGATTGTGATTTCGAGCATTCACAACTAGATATTTTTTCAATTTCACATTTTAAATACTCTCTTATTCTAATCACCTCTTTACGAGTAGACGCAAAAGCTTTCATAATAAAAACATCTTTTTCCATTTCTGCAATTAACCTTAACGACGAACTTGATACAGAGTGAGGCATAATAATTGAATCTCTAAATACCGTTCCATACTTTTTACTTATCATAAAACCAACTCTTAATCCTGATACAAACCAACCTTTGGAATAACTTCTTAGCAAAATAAGTCTTTCATTTTTCTCAACCAACGGCAACATTAATTCCGCACTATCAGCATAATCTACATATGCTTCATCCAGAACAATTACGCCGTGAAATCTTTCTAACAAATCTACAACCTCTTTATAAGTTATTCTCTCACCTGAATACCAATTTGGCGAAGATACACATAATATGTCATTTTTTTCAGTTTCATATTTTCTGACTATTTCACTAATCTGATGCACATCACTATTTTTTATAACAGTTGTTCTTTCCCTATACCAAGAGTTCTTAAGTACTTTTTGATACAATCCAAATTCTGGTTCTAAAATATAAACATTATTCCACAGTGATGTTGAAAAAATAGCAGAGATCAATTCAGAAATCCCCGCACTAATAGCAATATAATCTTCTGATATATTCAGTCTATTAGATATGGATTTAATTAAATAGTTTGAACTCGGATTTACAACATCAAAGTCAAAATCACATTTTAATATAGCTCCCGCATGGTCTATTAACCACTCCTTCAAAATCGTATTTGAATTCCATAAATTTAATTCCATTTTGTCTCCTTAATCTTCTATTTTCCTTTAAACTAGTAATCCACCCATAAAATGAAAAAGTAGGAATTAAATTAATCCCTACTTTTCACTATTATTGCTCAATATTCAATTAACAAATATCTGAACAATAATTTCCGCCCTGACATACAGCTTTCTGCTCAGCTATTAAGATCACTTCGTCTTCTGTGTCAAGCTTAGTTTCTTCCAATAATGAGATTGCTTCAATAACTGGTGTCATAACTCTACTCCTTTCCACACAAAAATCATCAATTTTTATGTTATTTTTACTTTGCAAAATTTTGATCATAAACAAAACATGTTTGCTTATTTTTATTCAAATCTCGCAAGCTTTTTATATAATCCTGTTTACAAGGATTATTCCATATTTCATCCAAAGAACTATCTTTAATATTGCCCAGAGTATATTGTGGAAATAAAGGACAAATTAATACATCTCCATTAAAGTCTATGGTTATTCTAGCTTCACCTGCACAACAGCTCCATGTATTTTTTCCTTCTTTTTGTAGCTTTCCAACTCCCGTCGAATGATATACATCATTTGTAATATCCGCATAATAAAAATCGAAATCAATTGTTTGACTTATTTCTCGATAAACCTTCGCTAACTCTTCTTTTGAGATAAAAAGTTCATTCTGGTTATCTTTTGCCCACCCTTTTAACATCAAATTAGACAATTGAATTGTTGATACCCCGATCGAATTTAATTCTTTCATCATAGGCACTATACTTTTTTGTGTAATTCCATTAACAACTGTATTCGTAATTATTTTATAGCCTTTTTCTATAGCATATCTTATGTTACCCATAGTTCTCTCATAATTTCCAACACCTCTAATATAATCATGTTGCTTTTGCGAACCATCAACACTTACTTCAAATGTCAGTAGTTCTTTATTCTCTACTTCTCCTAAGTCGTCAATAAACTTGTCTAATAGTATTGCATTAGTAAATACATTAACCCTAATCTTTTTTTCTAAACACTGTCGTATGTAATTTGCAAGATTATCCACAAGCAATGCTTCTCCGCCGGTAATAGTTAATTGTAAAATATTTGAATTCAATAGTTTATTAAAAACATCCTGAATCTGCTCTTCATCGAGCTGCTCTTGGCACTTTTCCCCCTCGTAACAGTGCTTACAGCGAATATTACAACGATTCGTAATCTTCCATTGAACTTTCAATGGTTGTCTAAATTGAATTTCTCCATTATAAGATTTGTCTTCCAAAATCATATCCGAAATTTTTTTATACAATCCTTGAACATTTTCTTCATCAATCCCTAATTCTTTCGCAATCTCCGCTACTTCCTTTTTTTCATAATACATCTCTAGCAGTTTGCATGTTAATTCATTTACCAAAAAATACTTATTATTTAGGAAAACTACATTCCCTTGATTTGTTTTTGTATATCTCATTTACCCACTAAATGAATGTGTACATTCATCTCTCCTTTATCTAAAAAATATATCCCTTTATTATTTCATTATTCAAATGTCAATAATCCATCTCTATACATTGCATATAAAAATTCAACAGTCTCTACCTTTTTTTCCTCATCTAACTTTTGAATATAATCTTCAAAATTCTTTGTCTTCATTAATTGTTTAAGAATATGAAAACCTTCTTCATCAACAATTCTATTTGGTCTACCTATGAGGAGATATTCTCTCCCCACTCTTCGCACTTCTCCGAAATTAATTACTAACCTTTTTTGCGTACATTGTTCATAAAACAATTCAACAGCTTGTGTGACAAGACAATCTTTACTCTTAGTAAATAGATGTCTATTATTCTCAGCTTTACATCCCCCTAGACATTGCGCAAAATATCTACATGTCTTGCACAAGTCCGGCAACCACTTTAATGAGCGAAATTTTGTAAATTCTAAATTATTCCATATTTCATATAATGAATTTTCCTTCACTGAACCATATGACTTCGAAGATGATGCACACATTTTGACATCACCGTTGGCTTCAACGCACACTGAAGCAATACCAGCGCTACAACTATGGCATAAATGTTGATACTTCTTTGGCATTTGACACAGTGGAATAACATTACTTACCTTGATCAAATTATCTTCAACTAACTGTTCCAAGAATTTTCCCACAGTATTTGCAATATCCTCATTCTTTTCAGCTCTACCAATTTTATTGAGTCTGGCCACGCATAAATGACAGCCATATGAATTTGATAACTGTATTACATCTTCAATACACTCAATATTGTTGTCAGAAATTGTAAAATTAAGTGTTATATAGGGTTTAGTCTCCGCTTTATATATTCTTTTAATATTGGATACAACTTTTCTATATGTGCCAACTTTTCCAACAATAGAATCATGTACCGTTTCATTTCCATGAATAGAAATTCCAATATTATCTACATAAGCAATTATTTCTTCAATACAGTGTTCCAAATTTACTCCATTCGTAACGAGTATTTGGTGAAACCCTAGCTCTTTTCCGTATCGCAAAACTTCGCTAATGTGGGAGTACAAAAGAGGCTCACCTCCAGTGTATATTATCTCATATACACCATATAATTTTGCCTCATCTAATATCTGCTTAACAACATCAACATCTAAACATACATTTTTTGCATCCCCTTGTGAACAAAAAGAACAATTTAGATTACAGCTATTTGTTAGTTTTATCGTAATTGATGTAGGAAAAAAAATGCTATATACAGTTACATTATTCTGAATAATCGACTTGTACAGCACTGTTTTTACTCCTTTGCTTCACTTTCTTCAACGTCTTTCTCTTCTAACTCATCTAATTGCAGAATCCTACATTCGGTAATTTCTGGTTTAATCTTCTTAATAAAAATCTCTTCTTTCATACTAGTTTTATCCTCCATCTCATAATATTGTTTTTGCTTTTCACGTAATACTTGATTTAGTTGTTCCCATTGTCCATGTAAACATTTGATATTATATGAACAGTTTCTACAATCAGGACATTTAGGCCAATAAACCATATCTAGACATCTATTTCGTTTAAAACTCTCATATACATATTGATTTGTTTTATTGTTAAACAAAAAACGATACTTCGTGTATATCTCTTCCAAATTTTTATCACATGATAACTCATTCAAATATACATAAATTACTTTTAACAATTCATTTTGGCTATTTTCTCTGAATATGTTATGTTCTTTTACAAATCTCTTATAATAAACAAATGCATTCTTATATTCTTGTTTACTCATATATAACAAAGCTATAACAAAATCCAAATAAAGAAAATTAAAATCAAAGTCCTTGTCTCCACAAAACCTAAAGAGTATGTCACTGAATGGACTCCTTCTATAAACATATGACGTGCTCAAATCTACTAATGCACTTAATAATTCTTCCTTTTCATCTATATCCAAAAAATCTAAGCTTGTGATTTTTTTCATATTGTCGTACAAATTGTCAACAAATCTATATGACTTATTATTTATTTCAAAAATTATACTTAATTCCGGTATAAATACTCGATATGTTGGAAATCCCAAATAGGAAAAATCTCCAACATACAATTCCAAATTGTTCTTTTCTAATATCTCCAATATATAAAAATAAGCCTGTTTATTACTATCTACAGTTCTAAAGACACGAGGAATACTCACAGCAGAATTTTCATCTTTGAGAAATAAATAGAATGGATTATTTCCGCTATTACTAATATAATTATCTATAAAATCGTAATAATCACTTTGTTCCTCAATGCTCCAAAACATTTCTTTTTCGCAAGCATTTATAAAATCAATTCTTTTTAATGCGTATCGTAAATTCTCAATACTCCTACCTTGTAACAATTCTGTGATACAACGCTCTAGTGCAATTTCAAAATCCACATCTGCACCTAGCACAAGCGCACATCTAGACATACTACGATCCAATACCATTAGCCCTATAACTGGATACTTTCCCTCATCTGTACAATCTAGAACTTCCCATTCTAAGCCTTGTTTTTCTATATATATTAGTTTTTCCTTAATCTTATATTTCTGTATCTCACTTTTTTTAATAAATGGACATTTCAAATGATTCTTTGAAATACATTTTCTAATATGTCTTTCAAAAACCTCCGATACACCTTGTACAATTGCCTCCTCTCTACTGTTTCCAGCACACAACCCATTCGAACCACATAATAAATTCACCAAACGATTGGGCATCGCTGTTTTTTCCTTTGTCACCTCATTCAAGTAATTCATCCTGTAGCAATACAAGTTTCCACCTACAAATTTTGCAAACGTTTCTTTTATAACACCTTCTAACAAGTCAACACTTTTCCATTCGCATTCAAATGCTGTTTTCGGATAATATTTTGTAGAATACCAAAACTTCATACTATTTCTGCTTTGAAGCCTTTCCATCAATTCAGCAAGTCCACTTGCTAATGCCAACTCATAGGTTATTCCTTTACCATTCGCAGCAATACCTAAACCATTATCTATTTCAACTCTAACAGAGAAAATACTATCACAGTTGTTAACCTGAGATGTGAGATTATATTTTATATCATTTTTAGACAAAATCTCATCAATAATTCTTATTGTTTCCTCTGCTTTTCTATCTTTTCTACTCATAGTCCCCCCATTATATATTGTGTTCGAAAAATCTTAAATCCTAATTATAGTGCTCCGTTTAAATAATATATTCCTACACAAAATATCTTGCATTTCCCGCAACCATCAGTTATAGTGTATAATGGGTTATTTTATGTATGAATACATGCTTATTTAAAAAACAAAATAGATGACTAAAATTATCATCTTTTTTGTTTTCATTTGACCGTCGCGATATTCTAACTATAATAATACTTTAGCGTTTTATTAAAATTAAATATTGCCACACACAAAAAAATAACTGTCAGTATTATCATTAACATGATATTTGTTAGAAAGTCCAATCCAGTTATATAATTATTATTAAGCAAAATCTGCATTGGGAAATTATAAATAACAATTGCTGGCACAAAGAACACAAAGCAGAACTTTAGTTTCATCGGATAAATTGCATGTGGTTGTTTGCCGATATCCATCATACTCCAAAACATTTGTATTAATCCTTGTATTCTAACAAAACGCAAAGAAAATGTTACCATAATAAACAAAATGCTAAATAACAAAACAACTGAACATATTATCAATACTGTATAAAGAAAAACATTCCATATTTCAAGTGAAAATTGCCCCATATATAGCGAATAAATCAACAATCCAACTCCAAAGAAAACCCCTGCAAATAATCCAAAATTAAACTGTCTTAACGTTAATATAAAAATCGTATTTATCGGTTTAATTAAAACACTATCTAAGTCGTAATTTTTCACTCGCATAGGAATTTTTATTAAATTAAAAAAGAACATTCCGCCAAAAATCGAATCTACAATCCATACTGTAGCTAATAAAATAAATACTTCATATTTTCCCCAGCCAGATATTTCCTCAACTCCCGAACCATAAATAAAATCAAAGAACAAAACATTAGATAAGTATCCTAAAACCACTGTAAACATACTAACCCAAAAATTAAATCGATATAATGTCTCTCTTCGAAAACAATTCTTAAGAAAGTTTGCGTAAAGCCTTAAGTAATTCATCATTCCACCTCTATGAACCATAACCAGAATATTTCTTTTTTGCCATTTTCCTAACCAGATGCAAAATCGAACCTAAAATAACACACCATAGAATCTGTATCTCAACTGCGATTAACACCTCTTGATAGCTCAAATTCCCCATATATATATCTATTGGCACAAATAATGTATACTTAAACGGCAAATAAGCAACAACATCTTTCAGAATTACTGGAAATAATGTCAAAGGAATTACCCCCCCTGCCAAAAATGCTTCAATATTATCCCACAAATCAAGTAATCCTGATATTTCTTCAATCCAAATAGTCAAAAAGCCCAATATACAACCAATAAGATATTTTAAAAAAAAGGCTAGACACAATGAAATCAAAAAAAACAAAACATTATCCATTTCCCAATATACATGCATACTAATTATTGTCACAAATATAGCAAATGGGATACTAATGTTTATCACATAAAGCACCTTTTCCGCGAAAAACAACTTGAAATTATAGCAGATAAAATCTATTGGTTTCAGCATAAAATTATGCATACTTCCATCTCTGATCATCTCTGAAATCTTAACCGTATTATCTCTCGCATCTAAAATCTGCGAACACAAAAAAACAAGCACATAATATGTAATCATCTGAGAATATGAATAATTACCTATTTCACTAAATTCGGTGCCATATATCGCCTTCCATAACAATATGCTAACAAACAGGGGAACACAGCCAAAGAAGAAATTTATTAACACGTTACTTCTATATATCACACTTTCATGAAACTTTATTTTAAATGCCGCCACCTGTAATCTCATTACAACTCTCTACTTTCCAACAATTTCGTTATTACAACTTCAAAATCATCTTCTTTACTATATTTCTTTAATTCCTCTACCATACCATCATAAATAATTGTTCCATGGTCAATTACAATTACTCTATCACACAGTTCTTCCACATCTTTCATATTATGACTCGTAATCAACATAGTCGAGCATTGTTTCTCATTATAATCCTTTAAAAAATCTCGCATTTTCTTCTGTGAAAGAATATCTAAACCAATTGTAGGTTCATCCAAAAACAAGATAGACGGTTCATGTAAAAGAACCAAAATAAATTCCATCTTCATACGCTCACCCAGAGACAATTTTCTAACAGGAGTCCGTAATAATTCTTTCACATCTAGTAATTCCGATAGATATTCCACTCTGTCAGAAATCGTCTTAGAATCCAAGCCATATATCTGTCCCTCTAATTCAAACGAATCATACGAAGATGTGTCCCACCAAAGCTGACTTTTATTTCCCATTACCAGTCCAATTTCTCTCAAATAATCATTTTTTAGTTTGTGTGGAACAAACCCTTTTACTTTTATTTCTCCCTCTGATGGATATATTAATCCTGACAACATTTTTAGCGTGGTGGTTTTTCCTGCACCATTCAGTCCTATTAATCCAACAATCTCGCCTTGTGCAACTTCAAAACTAATGTTATCAACAGCTGTTATTGATCTATATTCGCATTTAAACAAATTTTTAAAAATATTATTTGTTCTCTCTTGTTGTTTTACTTTATATGTTTTGCTTACTTTTTTAACAGAAATCATTGCAACTCCCTCTTTAAACACCTTCCAATTCACATCATCCATATGCTTTAATTTTTTAATTATACAACATCGCTCCTAACTTTTCCATCATATTTAAGTTTTATTATATAATAAATTATTGTGTAATTTTAATTATATAATAAACTGACATTGTCAATTATTTCCTCAATTATTTTTTTAACAAACAATTTCTCTCCCTTACTCCTTGTCTCGAGTATATTTTCCAACTCAAGCACTTTATTTTTTCGCAACATTCTTATTCGTTTTCCGACATCATACTTATCATAGTACTGCATATTAACCTCCATCTTCTACGTTGACAAGGGTTAATTATGTGTCATCGATTGAAAAAAAATTTTTTATATACTGAATAATGTCTTTTCTTAACTAAACTTAAAGGTTTTCACAAATTTCGTATAAAACTTGCAATACACTTTGTATTTTTCCCACCTGGGTAGGTTTCATTTCATCTAATATGCATGTGATTTTTTCAACACTATGAATTTCTCGTTCTTGGCCAAACATGATGTAATCGCAGCTAACTGATAATGCAATAGATATTTTACCTAATGTATCTGCTGAAAACCCCTTTTTTCCAGTCTCTATTTCATATAAAAACTTGGCAGAAATGTCCACTTTTTCAGCAAATGCTTCTCTTGTATAATTATGTATCTCTCTTAATTCTCTAATTCTCTCTCCAATGCGTGCATCTGACATGACATCCTCCATATGCCAAAATACTACCATTTTCGACATGCAATTATAAACCAGCTATAGTTCTCATACGCTATAACAAAAGTTCCATATTAGAGAAAGCATAACATTTCTATTCCCCTTTTTATAACTAATTCTTCAAATCAGTAGTTATTTTAATTTAACTACTATTCTAAACGCCATATTTATTCGATCTTCACAAATATTTCTACTTAAACAAAGAAAACTCAGCATTGAGTTCATAAATACTATTTTCAACTTATTATTTGATACTCTTTTTTACCACGGAGGAAATTATCATGAAAATAGTAAAACAATTTCTAAAAGAGAAATATAACCTTAGCAATTACCAAATCGCCCAATTAATTTTTTTAGGTAAAACTGTTCTGTCCGAATCAAGCAAGATTCTCATTATGAGCTTCATCTTTTATAAACAACTTCCACTGTATTTCTTTTCTTTGCTCATAATGTGCATTCTTCGGTATTCTACCGGCGGAATACATTTTTACACTTATATGGGTTGTTTGACAGCATCAACATCTTATTTAGTGCTAGGGATTAAACTCCTTCCCAAAATCCCAGTTTCGATTAATATCAAGCTTATGCTTTTACTCATTTGCACATTAATTTGTTATTATGTTGGTCCTGTCCTTTCAAAATACCGCCCCCCTTGCAACACAATATATATACGAAAACGTAAACTTATCATTTCATTCTTTATTTTCCTTTACACTATGATTATATATATAATACCAAAATCTCAATATCTTATCGTAGGTTTCTGGATTATTATATTACATTCATTGCAACTAATTATTGCAAAATATACTAGAAAGGAGAGTTGTTAATATGTTTACAGCAATATTGACATCACTTGCCGATTTTACATGGTGGATTGAAACAAATTTCTCAAGTGTATTACTTTTCGGCGAGCAAGAATATCCTCAAAAAGAAGATTTTGAATAATTCTTCCTAAACAATGAATGGACAATCAATCTTGATTGTCCATTCGTTTGTCAATTACAATAGTAAATTGTATCCAGTTTTTATCTTCAACAATAACATTCTTAAATAATATGTTTACCTTCCACTCTTCACATAATTTTTTCAAATGAAATAATCCAACCCCTCTTTCACCTTTCTTACTACTTATCCCAATCTGAAACCACCGTTCAATTTCACTGTATGAAACATATCTATTCTTATTCCTTATTGTAAAATATGCCTCCATCTCATCTCCGCATATTTCAACATATATTTTCTTATCCTCTGTATTTTCACTTGCTTCTATCGCATTGTTTACAAGAATTCCCACCATCTCTATAAGATAATATGTAGGTAGAACAACATTTTTAAGATTACCATTAATCTTATATTCTATCGAAATTTGATTTTCTTCTATCTCTTGAAATTTCTCGTACAAAAATCCTGCAAGTATATTATTTTCTATAAGAAGCAAATTATTATATTTATTTTCATTATGAAGCTTTATACAATATTCCTCTTGTGCTCTTACAAGTTGTTCATATGTTTTATAGGTATAATGAGTAGAAAGAATTGCCGTAATATGATTCTTAAACTCATGCTGTCTCATACGAACATCTTCTATTAAATTCTCATATTTATACTGCATCCGTTTGATAGTTTCTTTCTCGAGTTTCATTTCATCGATAGTTCTCAGTGAAACATTCCACTTTCCTAAAACAATTGATAAGAATATTATTGTCGGGACTAAAACCAAAAACCAATCTGCTCTAATACCATTCAAAAACTTGCTTTGTAACAAAATCAAAAACACAGTGGTTCCTACTAATACAAACAACAACATGACATATTTATTTTTTAATTTAAAACAATCTATAGTTTTATCTATCCTAAGCCTTGGCAACAAGAATATACTTAATAATACAATTTCTAGATTTACACAAAATGTCCTCGCCACTTCATTGTTCGGTATTACAATATATGTCAAAATCAAACTTACAACTTGTAATAAAGTTAGCAATATGTAAAGCAAGACTATTCCTAATACTGTTTTTAAAAATGTTCTCTTAAACGCTAGTTTGCAAAAGACAAAATACACACCTCCAAATATGATAGCACTGACATCCTCTATCCCCAACCCTATTATTGTTTCTTCAACAACCATAGATAATAAAGTAATTGCTATAAATCCAATATCAACCCTGACTTTTTGCCCAAATATACCATATAAGCCAATTATTATTGCTACAATTTCTGTTAAAAAGACTAGTCTTGCTATCATACTATTTTAAAATATCCTTTAATCCCTTCTTGTACATTATCCCAATTTCAACGGTTCCTATTTGTTTCTTTAATTGTATTACTCTATTGGTAATGTCTACATTATGTATGTAACGCTTGTTTACCACCGCGCTTCGACTGCACTGAATGAAATCATCACTATCTATATCGGATAAAAATTTCTTTAATGTCACATATGGAACACTAAGCAAATCACCTTGCTTCATATGAATATTTAAAATGTGATTTATACACTCCACATAAACAATCTCATCTCTATCTGCAGCTAATATGATTCCATCTTTTCGAAAATACATCGTCTTTCTTTTCTGCTCTATTGAAGGGAAATTTAAGCATTGTATTATCAATTCTTTTAATTTATTAGGATCGAATGGCTTTTCAACAAAACTATAACAATGTAGTTTCTCATATGTATATAATCTCGCATCCTCTAGCGATGTTACAAATATAACTGGTGTAAAAGCATATCTATCAATATCTCTTATACCATCGACAAATTTTAGACCAGAGGAATCCCCTAGTCTACTTGTATCTAAAATGATATCTATGATAAATAAATCAATCTCTTTTTCTAATGCATACTTGTATGCATCTCTTACATCAGAACATGCAAATATCACATTCTTATTATCTAAATCCTGTACTAGCGACATAATATATTTCAACGTCACAACATTATCTTCTAGAACTAAAATCTTCTTCAATGTATCTCCCTAATACAACTTTAACAAAAAAGTTTATGAATAGATTCAATACTATCTTGTATATCTTTTCGCTTACTTTCATCTGTATGTTGCAATAAATAACTGATTTCACAAGCTAATCCCTGCTTATCTTTTAAAAGCAAAGCATATGGTATATTAAAAACCTCTAATATATGCCATAGCATTTCACTATCAGGCAACGTTTTTCCATTTTCCATATTGCGAAGTTTTTTAATATCCACTCCTAATAAATCAGCCATTTTTACTTGGTTATAATTCAAAGCCCTTCTCAGCTTATAAATTACGTTTTTCCCTTTTTCACCTGGCATAAGTGCATACTGGATGGACACTATCTTCTTATATATGCCACTAGGTATTTTTATCATACTATTCTTATGCAAAGATATTAATATTGTACATAATATTCCCAAATAGCACTCAATTTCCTCATAAGTATATGCCAAAACAACATCTTGCAACTCTTCCTTACATTTTTCGCCTGTAAAAATGTAAAATACATTTGCTTGCGTTTCGCATAAACATTGCATCTCATAATATGAAAGTCTTCTTTTTCCTAACTCTGCTTTGCTATAATGACTTTGACTCATTCTTAAAAGCTGGCTAATTTCTAATTGCGAAAGTTCCAATCGAAGTCTTTCTTCTTTCAACCTTTCATGAAATTTTTGATATGTTGCACTCATGGGTAAACTATCCTCGAACTATTATTCTTATTTTACCCATTTTAAGACATTGTATTTCCCTATTTTAAACCTTTTTAGGACTATGCCTTTTCTAAACTAGCGAAAAGGTAACTCCTTATCAGAAACTTTCACAAAATCATCCTTCGCCTTTTCCTCAGCTTTGGACTGTGACTGCTCCTGCTGCTTTTCCTTCTCTCTCATATGTTGCCAAAATCTCAGCATAGAGTTTTTCTCTAAACTCCTTAGTTACCGGATAGCAGATGTCATTATAGATTGGCTTACCCTGCTCATTCACCTGCTTGGTCTTGTATGAAGGCATTGCTACAAAAAGATTATCCTTACCCTGCAAGATAGTTACGTTGTTTACGATGAAGCTGTCCTCAAAGAAGATTCGAGCCAAACCTCTGATGTTGCTACCTTCTCTTTCAAAAGGTGTAACACTTACAGAAAACTCTGGCATTTCCACCACTTCATCGCTTTTTGTACCTTTTACATGGTCCTTTGCTCTGTCATAAGCCTCCAAAATCTGACCATACAATTCTTCACGGAACTCCTTGGTAATCGGATTTCACACATCCTTATAGACTACTGCATTGTCCTCGTCTCTTTCATTGGACTTATAACGAGGCATGGATACGAATAACGAACCTTTTTCCGCATTTTCCAAAATTGCGATATTGGTAATCTTAAAAGAATCACCAAATACGATACTCGCAAAACCTCTTACACCAATAATAGAATAAGCGTCCATGCGGCTAGTACCATACATCTTTGTAGCTGCCATAGAACGCTTATCAAGTGATTTGTTTTCAATAAATTTCGATTTTTTCTGCCATAACCGTTTCGATATTGTATCCCCACAACAGAATTCTAATTCTATCATCAAAAATACCAGTAAACTCATACTTAACAGCATCAGGTGTAATAATATCTCCAGTTGAAATATCAATTGATAATGGTGTAATGATTGTATCATACTTTGCATCAAGTCTCACACAATAACCACCATATACATCATCTTTTCTTATTGGTTCTACAGATTTTATTTCAAAAAAAACATCATCATCAAGATCCAGACTGCACACAATTGTCAATGCTTCTGTAATTTGTTCCTTAGTCAAGGGAAGATTTCGATAATCTCTCTAAGAATCGTTCAAACATATAGTTTTGTAATACTACCTGTGCTGCGATATTATTACTTTTTGCATAGTTTTTGATTTTTCCTTTCAAACTCATCGCTTTTGAACTCATAACAAAACCTCCATGTATCTTTTTAATATCTTTTCGATACCAAACATCGTTGCATATTCAGCTAATAAGTTTAAATCCTTTTCCTTTGAAACCGCGTAATTTTTTATTGCACTGATTACAGTTTCCTCATCTAATCTGTTTCTTGAACGAATAATATCACATACTGTTCGCTCTGCATTATAGCAACGCACTCTATTTCCAAAAGAATTTTCAAGTATCGTTTCTCCTATGCGATATAATTGTGGTTTCACATAGTAACATACACATTCATCACTTACACCTTTGGAAAGTTTTGAATTGCTTGGAATTGTTACAGAATGAATAAACGGTGTCCTTTCTGATAATCCATTCAAATATAAAGCAGTATCATGTGAAAATATAATCTTGTCTGAGCGAAGCATTAACGTGTACATATCATCTTCAACTACATCAAATAAAGTATATACACCATGTTGGCTACGTTCTAACAACCCTTCTTTTACGTACTTAGAAAGAAGTGACCGTGAAAACCCTAATTCAACCACCTTTGCAGTCGTAATAATATTGTTATTTCTTTTTATTTCCTCATATATCTTACTGTTAATAGGCATCACACTTGCTCCTTTCAACATTCATACCGAAATCATATTCTATTTCGTAACAATTGTCAACTCTATTAATACAAAAAAGTGCCTGAAACCCCAGAAAAATCAACTATTTTCTAAGATTTCAGGCACTTTTTTGATAGTGGACCTGACGGGAATCGAACCCGTGTCCAAAAACCAATCCCCTGTCCTTCTACGAGTTTAGTTTATCCTTAGACATTCCCTCCGGCATCCAGGAACAAACAACCGAATGCTTTCAGTAGCTTCATGATACGCCCAACAGCTCAAAGCTTTGCTGATGTCGTTTCCTACATAGTCGAAGCCTGGGTCCCAAAGTGTAGGTGCTCTGGGTCAGACTGCTGCCAAATTAGGCAGCGTATGCTAAATTATCTTCAGCGTTTAATTTTAATTGTGGAATTTGACGCATCCCGTGCGACTCGCTTCTCCAGCTTCATGATCCCTGTCGAAACCATTACAAGCCCATATTTTCTAATTGCCGGATGCATCCATACCGGATGCTCCGTGAAACCGCAGACGGTTTCTCTCTAACCAAGGTTGCGGATCTTAAAATCACGCTCCGCCTCGCGGCGCATATCCTTCCTGGCGATATCCTGTCTCTTGTCGTAGAGTTTTTTACCTTTTGCAAGAGCGATCTGTACTTTCACAAGGCTTCCCTTGAAATAAACTTCCACCGGGACAAGCGTATAGCCCTGCTCTGCAATCTTGCCGACAAGTTTGCGGATCTCTGACTTATGCATCAGAAGTTTCTTCGGCCTCAGTGGATCTTTGTTGAAGATATTGCCCTTTTCATAGGGACTGATATGCATTCCGTATATGATCACTTCGCCCTTTTCAATGCGGACAAATGCTTCTTTGATACTGCATTTTCCCATGCGCAGAGACTTTACCTCTGTGCCGTGAAGTTCCACACCTGCCTCGTATTTTTCCTCCAGAAAATAATCATGGTGAGCCTTCTTGTTATTCGCTATTAACTTGATTTCCTGCTTTGCCATGATCCTTACCTCCTGCTGCTGTTACAGTATAACCCAGAAGTTTATCTTTCGCAATAAACTTCTGGTTAAAAAATACAAATTTTATAAAAATTTAATCTGTCATCTTCGACAAAACAGATGCCTCGTCCTTGACCGCTTCATCCGGTTCCACATCATCCCGCACAACACGGAAATCAATAGTGCGCATGATTTTGTCTGTATCCGCCACGATCACTTTGACCTTCTGGCCGAGCTTATAGTGTTTGTTCGTGCGCTCCCCGATCATCTCATAGGACGACTCCTCGTAATGGTAAAAATCATCGGTCAGAGACGTCACATGCACCAGTCCTTCCACCGTGTTTGGAAGTTCTACATAGAATCCCCATTCCTGCACGCCGGAGATAACGCCCTCAAACACCTGACCAATACGTTCTTCCATGTATTCTACTTTTTTGAGTTTATCTGTCTCGCGCTCCGCCTCATCTGCTCTCCGCTCCATCTCGCTGGAATGTTTTGCAACCTCCGGCAGAATACTGTCATAATGTTCGATCCGTTTCTGGTTCATCCTGCCGCGCAGGTTGTCCTTGATGATCCGGTGGATCTGCAGGTCAGGGTAACGACGGATCGGTGAAGTGAAATGGCAGTAATAATTTGTGGCAAGTCCGAAATGCCCGGTACTGACTGTCGTGTATTTTGCCTGTTTCATGGAACGCAGTGTCAGGCGGCTGATCAGAGCCTCCTCCGGTGTACCGTCAATTTTCATCAATAATTTCTGTAATTCCTTAGGATGGATCTCATCCTGTCCGATATGGATCGTGTAGCCGAAATTATTGATAAAGGTTCCTAATTTTTTGATTTTTTCGGTGTCCGGATTATCGTGCGTCCGGTATACAAATGGCAGTTCCTGCCAGAAATAGTCCTGTGCCACCGTCTCGTTTGCGATGAGCATAAAATCCTCGATGATCTTCGTCGCAACATTCCTGTCATACGGCTTGATGTCGACCGGTTTTCCCTGCTCATTCAGAATGATTTTTGTTTCCGGGAAATCAAAATCAATCGAGCCACGCTTCATTCGTTTCTTCCGTAATATTGCGGCAAGCTCCTTCATCCGCTCAAACATCGGCACAAGTTCTTTGTACTCTTCGATCTCTGCCACGTCATGTTCTTCTAAGATTTTTTTCACACTGGTATAGCTCATGCGCCTGTCCACTTTTATGACGGTCTCTGCAATGGTGTGGTCGATCACATTTCCTTTTTCATCGATCTTCATGATACAGCTTAACGCCAGACGGTTCTCTCCTGCATTCAGCGAACAGATTCCATTTGACAGTTTGTGTGGAAGCATCGGTATCACGCGGTCGACAAGGTATACGGACGTTCCTCTTTTGAGCGCCTCCACGTCGAGTGCGCTGCTCTCCTGCACATAGTTGGATACATCGGCAATGTGGACCCCAAGTTCATAAAGATCACCCTCTTTTGTGAGCGTGATCGCATCATCAAGGTCTTTTGCGTCCTCCCCATCGATCGTGACCGTCTGCCAGTCTCGCAGATCCATGCGCCCCGCCATGTCCGCAGCACTGACTTCATTCGATACATTTTCCACCTGTTTCATGATCTTTTGGGAAAACTCCACCGGGAGATCATATCCCTTCACAATGGACATGATATCTGTCCCCGGATCGTTGATATGTCCGATGATCTCAACGACTTTTCCCTCCGGCTTTTTGCCGTTTTTTCCATAATCTGTGATCTCCACCACAACTTTGTGCCCGGAAACCGCTCCCTTTGACCGCTCCAGCGGAATAAAAATATCCTGCGCAAATCTCGGATTGTCCGGCACTGCAAAACCAAAGGTTTTACTTTTTTCATAAGTGCAGACAAGCTGCTCTGTTCCTCTGGATAAAATCTTTGTCACCGTTCCCTCTTTGCGCTTTCCACTGCTGTTTTTTGACAGCGTGATCTGGACGGTATCCTTATGAAGCGCTCCGTTCGTCTGTGCAGCCGGGATGAAAATATCTTCTTCCTCTCCCTCCACAGTCACAAAACCAAACCCTCTCGGATGTGCAGTAAAAACGCCTGTCAGATATTTCCCCTCTGATTTTACATATTTTCCCCTGCCGGATATCTCTACTTTTCCATCTGCAGTGAGTGCATCTAACACTTCCATCAATTCCGCGCGCTGTGATTTCGGCACATTTAATACAATTGCCATCTCTTTTGCCTTCATCGGCACATAGAGTTCATCACAGATGAAATCATAGATCATTTTCTTTCGTTCCTGTAATAATTCTTTGTTCATAACTTCTCCATTTTCCTATAGTATACGATCATTTTTAATATTCTGATAATAGAATGGCAAAAAAAAGACTGTCGTATTCACGACAGTCTTTTGCGTTTCTTAAAAAATTCCCAGATTCAATACAGCAGCAATCACAATAAATAAGACAACCAGAATCTTGGTTCCTGTTACCAGTCTTCCCTCCATGGAACGTCCTTTGTTCTTGCCCCAGTAAGTATCAGCTGCTCCGGCGATCGCTCCAAGTCCTGCTGACTTACCTTCCTGCATTAAAATGATAACTGTCAATGCAATACTGATTATAATAAAAATAACTGTTAAGATTATTTTTAAAACTGCCACTTTATCTTCCTCCTACGATTATAAACTCACAACTTAAAGCAGTATAACACATACCTGCCATATTTTCAACTGTTTTTTGTCTCCTCTGATGTGATCGCGCCATCCATCAGCTTGATCAGCTCCAGTGTACTGCGAAAATTTTTCGTGATATTCTTATCTGCCCAGGTCACCTGTCCCTGCCAGCTTGCATTGTCTGTATGATTGATTTTTACAATAAATGTTCCCTTTTGATTTTCAGCCATAATTGCCACCTTTTTCTCTTTTGTTTATATTATCACAGAATGCGTTAAAAAAAACGTTACTGTTCGCTTTTTTTCACTGCGTCATCCACAAATACGACCAGTTCCATATCGCTGCAAAAATGCTTTCGGATTTTCTGCTCCATCCAGACCACATCTCCCTGCCAGCTTGCATTCTGTCTGGAAGTTACACCGACAAGAAATGTTGCGAGGTTTCCGCGGAGCTGTATCAAATCCTGACCGTCGGAAATGACAGCCATGTGCTCTTTTGCAGGAATCCTCCCGCCTTTACGTTCCATAAATTTTCTCGTTTTTGTAGCCGCCTGCGGATAACCGATGGCGTCGTAAAATCGTTCCATTTCTATAACCAGCGTGGCAGAATCCGGAAAAAATGTTTCTTCTTTTTTATACCGGTGAAAGTATCGTCCATAGATGTCTCCATTTTCCACACCATCCACACATACCATAACCATATTCGGCAATGATTTTTCAATTGTCATAAATGAATCTGCTCCTTACTCTCCCCACATGGAATCCATATTGTGAAAATGCGCACAGTCATCTGCCTCCCTGATCTCCGAAATCGGCGCTGTGCTATATTTTAAATAATTCTTTCTGGATGCTTTCTCAAAATATCCATTAATTCTTTCCACAACAATGGCACAATCCTCCTGCCTGATTCCTAAAAGCAGCATCAGGAACTGATTATCACTGTATCTGGTAAACATGTCCCCGCGCCGGAGAGAATTACGGATTGCCTGTTCTAGTTCCTCTGCAACTTTGCCAAGGCGTTCTCCCTTCTCCAACGGAACTCCTTTTCCATCCGTCATGGTGCACAAAAGAAGATAGGCAGACTGCCCTGACCGCTCAATCACTCTCCGCACATACCGGTACCCTTCCATAAAAGAAAGATAACTGCAGAAAAAAGCTCCATCGTCTTTTTCTCTCTGGTTTAATCCCTCCTGGATCTCATTCACATGATCCGCTTTATCATGCTTCCCGATTTTCGTATTTTTATCATTTTCTTTTTATCCTTCATACACTATAATATACATAAATGATAAACGACAGCCGTTTTATTCCAAAAGAAGCGCTGCCGAGAAAGAATATTTAAGGAGAAACAATATGACCCCCAGAACAAAGGGACGTTTCATATTACTTCCAATGCTCCTGTGTGTCTGCCTTATCCTTTGTTCCTGTGGCAGTAACGAAAGTACCGAAAAACCTTCTGCAGTATCCTCTGACACTGCAGCAAAGGATTCATCTCCGGCTACCACAGATGCTGCCGGATCCCGGGACAATACTCCTGTTGTACTGACAGGCAGTGCAGACGGCACCGTTACCTATGGAAACGATTCTGTTACAGTGGATGCCTCCCATACGGAAGAAGGCTATCTTATGGTTTCCTACTCGGGTTCCAATTCCAAAGTCAAATTGCAGATCACAGGTTCTGATGAGATTACTTACACATATAATTTACATGATGGTTATGAAACCTTTCCCCTCACTTCCGGAAGCGGTTCCTACACCGTCGGCGTATTTGAAAATATTGAGGGAACCAGTTATTCCACCCTTTTTACACAGGCAATTGATGTGACGATCCAGGATGAATTTGGTCCATATCTGTACGCAAACCAGTATGTAAACTTTTCAGCAGACTCCAAAGTCATCTCCAAAGCCATGGAACTCTCTGCATCTGCCAATGATGATCTGGAAGTAATTGAAAATGTCTATAATTATATTATCACGAATTTTACTTATGATTATGACAAGGCTGCATCTGTGCAGAGCGGCTATCTGCCTAATGTGGATGAAGTTCTTGCAAGCCAGACCGGAATCTGTTTTGATTACGCCGCTGTCATGGCTTCCATGCTCCGCTGTGAGCGGATTCCCACCCGCCTCGAAGTAGGTTATATGGGTGATGTCTACCATGCATGGATCAGTACTTATATCAAAGATAAGGGCTGGGTAAATGGAATTATTGAATTCGACGGAAATGATTGGAAACTAATGGATCCGACTTTTGCTTCCACCAGTTCCGATCCAAAAGATTTTCTTACCCAGACAGATGAATACATTACAAAGTATGTCTATTAACAGGAGGTTTTTCTCTTATGAAGAAAAAGAAACAGCAGATGCTGGGCAACCTTGAAATCGCCGCATTCTGTGACCAGCTTTCCATGATCGTTTCTGCAGGAATTCCAATCTATGAAGGAATTTCCATTCTGCAGGAGGACGCACCGGAAGAAGATACTGCCGAAATTTTATCTGTTATCAGCAATTCCCTCGATCACGGCAATTCTTTCTGTGATGCCCTAAAAGAAACAAATGTGTTTCCAAAATATGTTCTGGATATGATCGAGATTGGTGAACTCTCCGGCAAACTCGAAGAGGTATTAAATGCACTGACCGAATATTATAAAAGGGAAGAAAGCATTCAAAACAGTATTAAAAATGCCGTTACGTATCCGCTGCTCATGATTGCCATGATGCTTGCCGTCATTTTGGTGTTAATTGCCAAAGTACTTCCTGTTTTTCATCAGATCTATATCGAATTGGGAAGTGACCTGACCGGTTTTGCCGGAGCGATGATGAGATTTTCAGATGCATTAAACCAGTATCTGTTTGTGATCGTGATCGTTCTCATTGCAGCTGCCGCAGGCATTTTTCTTATTTTCAGATCTGACGCAGGGCAAAAATTCTTGAAGAAAAGACCTCTTGCATTAAGCACCGCTGCCAGCCGTTTTGCAAACTGCATGGCGCTTGCATTAAGCAGTGGACTCGATACGGATCAGGGACTTATGTTTGCAGAACAGCTTGTAGATAATCCTTACATGGCTGCCCGCATCAAGAAATGCCGCGATCTGACCGCTTCCGGCAGGGGATTTGCCGAGGCGATCTTAACTTCCGGTATTTTCAGTAAAATCTACGCTTCCATGATCACGATCGGTTTCCGTACGGGCTCTATGGATGAAGTCATGCATAAGATTTCTGAGGAATATGAGGAGGAAACAGACAAACAGATTGCAAAGTTTATCTCTGTATTAGAGCCGACCTTAGTCATTATCCTGTCCATTTTCATAGGACTCATTTTAATTTCTTTCCTTTTACCTCTCATTGGCATTATGTCAAGTATCGGCTAAAAGTAATCGAAACAGCGAGGTTCTTTTATGATACGATTAAAACAAAAAAAGAAAAAACAATATAAGCAGCTATTGTATTCTATCGTTCTTCTTGCTTTGCTGCTGTTTGTATTCGGTTTTGCGGCTGACCGCATCCGCCTTTCCAATGAATCCGAACAGACAGCCATTTTAGAGAAAGCGGTCACCCGGACGATCACAGAATGTTATGCTTTAGAGGGCAGTTATCCACCTGATATTGCTTATCTCACCGCGCACTATGGTCTGACCTATGATTCAGACCAATATCTGATCGACTATCAGTACATTGGCTCAAATTTAAGACCAGATGTCACTATTATTAAAAGGAACTGATTTCTATGCTTGAATTAAAGAAAACACCGGAGCATACGATCGACCGTGTCTTCCTGCTTGCACTGCTGGCGCTTTTTGCCGCCACTGCATTTTTAGTTGTCTCCATCGGAGCAAAACAGTATCATTCGATTACAGACAGCATGACCGCAAATTATGAGACCCGTACCGTATCCTCTTATCTGGAAGAAAAAATGAATCAAAATGATATGGCAGGTTCTGTCGCAGTCACATCCATCGGTGCCTTTCCTGCCATCGCCTTATCCGAGACTGTGAATGACACGATCTACACAACCTATATCTACTGTTACGATGGATATCTCCGTGAGATCACAGTTTCCGATGGAACAACTGTTTTACCGGGAGATGGGCAGAAATTCATTGAAACCAATGCACTTGCCATTGATATGGTCAGCTCAAATCTTTACTGCTTTACCATTACGGATACGACCGGATACACCTATCCGCTTTATATCTCACTGAATGCAAAACAATCGTAATTTGCAAAAGGAGTTTTCATGAATCAATACCGCCACTCAAAATCCAGTCTCTTTTTGATGGAGATTATTTTAAATATTCTGTTTTTTTCGATTCTTGCAACATTTTGTGTACAGATATTTTTCAAAGGATACCAGCTCTCGAAAAGCACAGAAAAACTGCATCAGGCAGTGACCGCATGCACGTCGATCGCAGAAATCTGCCAGAGTACGGATTCCCCGAAGGAAACCCTAAGTTCCATCTATCCGGAATCCATGAGTCTGAATGAAACAATTTTAATCTACTACAATAAAGATTTTCTTGCCTGTGGAAAACAAAACGCTGTTTATCGGGCAACGGTAGATTTTTTACCGGATCAGCTTGCCACCATCCACATCACCTTTTTGGATACCAGCACTGCTGAAACACTTTATGAACTGTCAGCTTCCTGCTATCAGCCAATTTCCCTAAGCACAACAGGAGGTATGCAGTATGAATAAGCAAAAAAAAGAATTTATCCATATCGGTTTTTCATCCATCCTGATGGTTTTTACCATGTTATGTCTGGTGACTTTTGCGACGCTCTCTCTGATCACTGCAAATTCAGATTACAGATTAAGTCTTAAGGTTGCAGAAAAAACAACCGCCTATTACGAAGCAGATACTGCTGCAAGGAACTATCTGCAGCAATTAGATCTGGCACTCGCAGACCTTTACGCAAACTGTGATGACAGTCAGACTTTTTTTGAAAAGGCTGCTGATCTGATACCGGAACTGAAAACAGAAGATACGCTGACCGCAGAATCGCCTACGATTGTAGGTAATTGTCCAACCTGCACATTTCAGGTTACGATCAACGATGTGCAGAATCTTTATGTTACATTAGAACTCCTTTATCCGGAACATCCCGGAGATGAATTTTATAAAGTCACACAGTGGCAGACCGTCACGAACAATGAACCTGTGATTGACGATGACTCACTTCATCTGTATCAGGGAAATTAATTATAAGAAAGGTTTGGTTATGAATATGAACGTCAGAGAAATTTTAGAAAATATCACAAAAAAGCATGCATCCGATATCTTTGTTGTCGCAGGCCGTCCGCTGACCTACAAAGTAAGCGGAAAGATGCATACTTATCAGGAAGAACGCATGAAACCGGATATGTGCCGCGACTTTGTCACAGCGATTTATGAACTTGCTGACCACCGCGATATTTCCCAATTTGAGACAACCGGTGACGACGACTTTTCTTTTGCCATTGTGGGAGTGTCAAGATTCCGTGTCAGCACTTATAAACAGCGTGGCTCTTACTCCGCCGTCATCCGAATCATCACATTCACTTTGCCACAGCCAAGTGAACTGATGATCCCGGATGCTGTGATGGAACTTGCCAACACCAACAAGGGAATGGTGCTCGTCACCGGTCCTGCTGGTGGTGGAAAATCAACGACATTAGCCTGCCTGATCGACAAGATCAACACCGAGCAGGAAGCCCATATCATCACATTGGAAGATCCATTAGAATACTTGCACACCCATAAAAAAAGTATCGTAAGCCAGCGTGAGATATGCACCGACACTGAAAATTATCTCACAGCTCTGCGCGCTTCCCTTCGTCAGAGCCCGGACGTGATCCTGCTCGGTGAGATGCGTGATTATGAGACGATCAATACAGCCATGACTGCTGCCGAAACTGGACATTTGATTTTTTCAACGCTGCACACCATCGGGGCTGCCAATACCATCGACCGGATCATCGATGCATTTCCAGCTGCTCAGCAGCATCAGGTAGCGGTACAGCTCTCTATGGTATTACACGCAGTCGTATCCCAGCGTCTGCTCCCGACCACGGATGGAAAAATGGTTCCGGCTTTTGAGATCATGGTGTTAACGCCCGCCATCCGTAACATCATCCGTGAAGGTAAAACACATCAGATTGACGGCATGATCTACACCTCCACGAACGAGAATATGTTAGCGATGGATACCAGTATTTTCCGCCTTTATCAAAAAGGCATCATCGATAAAAAAACTGCTCTTGCAAATGCTTCCAACCAGGAAATGATGAGCAAGAAAATAGGAGCCATTTAGGCTCCTATTTCTTTCGGATTATCTCAGCTTTCCCATATCTTGCAGATTCTTTTAACTCTTCCTCAATACGGAGTAACTGATTGTATTTGGCGGTTCGTTCTCCTCTGCACGGTGCACCGGTCTTGATCTGTCCAGCATTCACTGCCACCGCAAGATCTGCGATAAAGGCATCCTCGGTCTCCCCGGAGCGATGGGAGATCACTGCCTGATAACCAGCACATTTTGCCATCTCGATCGCCTCCATTGCTTCTGTGATGGTTCCGATCTGATTTACTTTAATGAGAACTGCATTTGCGACGTTTAAATCAATTCCGCATTTAATCCGCTTTGGATTTGTCACAAAAAGGTCATCCCCTACAAGCTGGACTCTGCCACCAATGCGTTTTGTCATTTTCTGCCAGCCTTCCCAGTCATCCTCAAATAAACCATCCTCGATCGACACGATTGGAAATTCTTCGATCAGTTCTTCATACAGAGCGATCATTTCATCCGCACTCCGCTTCACACTGTCTTTACAATAGTCCTTTGCAGAGCCTTCTCCGGCTCCCTCTTCCGGCTCTTTTCCTGCCGCTCTGGATTCTCCCGGGAAAATGTATACCCCAGCCTCCTCGTCATACAGTTCGCTTGCCGCTGCATCCATGGCAAACACCACGTCATCACCTACGTGATAGCCTGCCTTTTCCACTGCCTTCTGTAAATAACGGAATACTTCCCTGGTGTCCTTGACATCCGGCGCAAATCCGCCCTCGTCCCCGACTGCAGTGCTTAATCCCTCCTCGTTTAATATCTGACGTAGAAAATGATAGATTTCTGCTCCCATACGGAGTCCGTCATGAAAATCGAGTGCTCCCACCGGCATAATCATAAACTCCTGAAAATCAATGGAATTTTTTGCATGCACTCCACCGTTGATGACATTCATCATTGGAACCGGAAGAATGTGTGCCATCGTGCCTCCAAGATAACGATATAACGGTTGTTCCAGTGCTTTTGCCGCGGTTTTGGCACACGCCATGGAAACACCAAGAATTGCATTTGCACCAAGATTCCCCTTATTATCCGTGCCATCCTCTTCCACCATGATGCGGTCGATTCCTGCCTGATCGAGCACATTAAAGCCAATGAGTTTTTCCCTGATCTTCTGGTTGACGTGATCCACTACTTTCCGGACACCCAACCCAAAATACCGTTCTTCTCCATCCCGAAGCTCGATCGCCTCAAAACGTCCGGTACTTGCGCCCGACGGAACGGACTCGCGCGCCGTGATCTTTTTTCCGGTTGTCTCTGTCTCGGCGGTCACTTCCACTTCGACCGTCGGATTTCCCCTGGAATCTAAAATTTCCCTTGCATGAACATCAATGATTTTAATAAATAAAGACATACTTTCCTCCTTGCTTGAACTGCTTTTTGGAATAGTATGTCTTTTGCTGTTTCATATTATGTAATTTTTCTGATGCATCTGTTTTGGTTATGTAAGCGTTTACATTATGTATTCTTACACATTTCTCATTTTCGTCAATATATATTTTTGATTATTTTGTATATTTCGCATATTTTTGTTGATATTGCACGTATTTATTTTAACATTTTTATTATTTTTGTCATTTCTTTTGTTGCTTTATTTTTTGCTTGATGTATAATATTCGTGATTGTGGTGTAACTGCTTTCATTTTTATAATACACCAGCAGCTTTATTATAGTGTAAGAAAATCCATTTCTTACATGGAGTACATTTTTCAGGGGATTTACTATGGCAATGACAATTTACGACATTTCAAAAAAAGCCGGTGTTTCCATCGCCACTGTATCACGTGTTTTAAATGGCAGTGAAAACGTCCGCCCATCCACCCGGAAAAAAGTCATGGATGTCATCGACAAATACGATTACACTCCAAATGCTTTTGCCCGCGGCATGGGACTGCATTCCTTAAAAACGATCGGTATTCTCTGTGCAGACTCGTCTGACCTTTTTCTCGCAAAGGCAGTCTACTTTCTGGAGCAGGAATTACAGGCGAACGGATACGAATCACTTTTATGTTGTACCGGTTATAATCCGGACATCAAGAAGAATTACCTTAATTTGATTCTTTCCAAAAAGGTGGACAGCATTATATTGGTAGGTTCGCACTTCATCGGTTTCAACGAGGATGAGAACCAGTATATTAAGGATGTTTCCACGCAGGTTCCGATCATGCTGTTAAACGCTTCCTTTGATCATCCGAATGTTTACAGTACACTCTGTGATGATTATGGAACCATGTTTGAGGCTGCCACCGAAATGATCCAGTCAGGCATCACGGATATCCTGTATCTATATGATTCCAAATCCTACAGCGGTTTAAAGAAGCTTCACGGATTCTGCGACGCAATGAAAGAGTACAATATTCCGGGGTTTGAAAAGCTAATCCACTTTTATGACGGTAATATCGAACATCTGAATGAGGTTGCCGATTTTGTGGCCCGCATTGCAACAAAAGGTACGTCCTTTCATGGCATCATGACTTCAGATGATTCCCTTGCGATCGGCAGTATCAAATATGCACAGAAAAAAGGGATACGTATCCCGGAAGAATTATCGGTTATGGGATATAACAATTCCATGCTGACAAACTGCTGTACGCCGGAATTAACCTCTGTCGACAACCGTTTAGAAACCCAGACACACCAGTTAGTCCAGACATTGCTCGGTGTTTTAGCCGGAGAGGAAATGCCAAAAAAATCGATTTTCTCTGGAAAAATCATAAAACGAGGAACAACATTATTTTAACTTTTAGGAGGACATTATTATGAAACCATTTATGGACAAGAATTTTCTTCTTTCCAACGAAACAGCTCAGAAATTATATTTTGATTATGCAGCGACAACACCTGTATTAGATTATCACTGCCATATCAATCCACAGGAGATTTACGAGGACCGCCAGTTCGAAAACATCACTCAGGTATGGCTCGGCGGCGACCACTACAAATGGCGCTTTATGCGTTCCTGCGGTGTGGATGAGTATTACATCACCGGAGAAGCTCCAGACAAAGAGAAATTCTTCAAATGGGCTGAATGCTTAGGAAAAGCAATCGGAAACCCACTTTTCCACTGGAGCCATCTCGAACTGCAGAAATATTTCGGATACCACGGTGTTTTGAACAAAAAAACAGCGGAGGAAGTCTGGAATCTCTGTAACGAAAAGCTTGCAGACCCATCCATGTCTGTCCGCAACATCATCAAGCAGTCCAACGTAACTTTGATCTGTACAACAGACGATCCAGTTGACAGCTTAGAGTGGCACAAAAAGATTGCAGAAGACAACAGCTTCGATGTTCAGGTTCTTCCGGCATGGCGTCCTGATAAAGCAATGAATATCGAAAAACCAACTTATCTTGATTACCTTGCGACTTTATCTGATGTTTCCGGCATCAAGGTAGATTCCTTTGCTTCTTTGTGTGAGGCATTAAAAAACCGTATGAACTTCTTTGCTTCCATGGGATGCTCTGTATCCGATCACGGTTTAGAGTATGTGATGTACGCTCCTGCTTCTGCTGAGACTGTAGAATCTATTTTTGCAAAACGTCTTGGTGGAGCTTCCATCACAAAAGAGGAAGAAATCATTTTCAAAACAGCATTTATGGTTTTTGTTGGAAAAGAGTACGCTAAGAGAAACTGGGTAATGCAGCTTCATTATGGATGCAAACGTGACAACAACACTCCAATGTTCAACAAACTTGGTCCTGATACCGGTTACGACTGCATCAATAACTATGCTCCTTCTTCCGAGATGGCAGATTTCTTAAACGCATTAAACAGTACAGATGAGCTGCCAAAGACCATTTTATACAGTTTAAATCCAAACGATAACCAGTCCATCGGTACGATCCTTGGATGTTTCCAGGATTCTACTGCTGTTGCAAAGATCCAGCAGGGTTCTGCATGGTGGTTCAATGATCATAAGACCGGCATGACTGACCAGATGATCTCCCTTGCAAATCTCGGAAACCTTTCCGGTTTTGTTGGAATGTTAACAGATTCCAGAAGCTTTTTATCATACACACGCCACGATTATTTCAGAAGAATCCTCTGCAATCTGATTGGCACATGGGTAGAAAACGGGGAATATCCGGCTGATTACGAGACTCTCGAGGAAATCGTACGTGGAATTTCTTATAACAATGCTGTAAACTACTTTAATTTTAATTTAGAGTTAGCAAAATAATTTTTATTTAAGGAGAAGGATGTATTATGGAATTACGAACTGCCGCTTACTGGTGGTGTTACGGATTTCCTGAGGTTATGTTGTATTGCATGCCAACAAAGTATTTATAAACATAAAAAATAGAACTGTTTGTTTTCAGGAGCGCTTCCGCTTGTTGTCGCTGGCAGCGGTACTAAGAAAGCATCCATCGTGATTTCAAAATCCAATTACATTGTCTTTTGAAATCGCAATGTCTGCTTTCTAAGGACCGGCCGCTCCCAAAATCCTGAAAACAAATCAGTTCTATTTTTTATTAAGCCAAGACTGTGCAGCATGCAATATCCAGGTTGTGAAAATCCGTCAATCTACGTTACGAGCGGCAGAAATCAAAGCCAACCAAAGTTCCATAACGTAAATTGCAGATTTTGTGGTGCGATTCATGATGTTGATTGGGCAAATATAAGCGTCCTCTCACAAGTCATTCACAGCGTAAATGAAAGAAAAACGGTACAGACAAATATGATTTCCTTTGTGAGCCATGGAGATAAGACTCTTTAGAGGCTTATCGGAATGCCCGGCGAACAGGAACATCATATTTCGTCTGTACCGTTTTTCTTTTCATAAACCGATAAAATCACGACTTGCGAGAGGACGCTTATATCTGCCCCTTCACAATCTATAAAAGCACCACAGAATCTGCAACACTACGTCCGTTAAACTCTGGTTTAACCGCGCAGGACAGCAATATTGCGTTTTAATGAAACAAGCGCTGCATCCACATCTGCCCGTGTCGTATCGCCGCAAAGCGTGAGTCTTATCGTACCTGGTGCATATTCTTCCGGCACTCCCAATGCCTTGATCACATAAGAAATCCGTTCTTCACCTGTATTACATGCGGAACCGCCTGATGCACAGATTCCATCTTCGTCCAGCAAAATCAACAGCGATGCCCCCTCAAGTCCTTTAAAACTAAAATTCACATTTCCCGGTAACCGGATACTGCGATGTCCATTCAATTTTGCATCCGGAATTTCATGCATCACACGCTCGATCAGATAATTGCGAAGCATAATTTCTTTTTGTACTCTTTTTCTCATGTTTCCGTAAGCAATCTCTGCTGCTTTCGCCATTCCTACAATTCCGGCTACATTCTCCGTACCGGCACGTTTTCCTCTCTCCTGACTTCCGCCATGGATAAAAGATGGGATATCAATGCCATCACGGATATACAAAAAACCAACGCCCTTCGGTCCATGAAATTTATGTGCACTTGCGCTCAGCAGATCGACCGGATAATAATTTACGGAAAGTGGTATCTGGGCATACGCCTGCACAGCATCTGTATGGAATAAAATCTGTTTTTCGCACGCAATTTTTCCAATCTGATAAATTGGCTCGATCGTTCCGACTTCGTTATTGGCAAACATCACAGAAATCAACGTTGTATCCGGTCTTATAGCATCCATTACCTGTTCCGGCGAAATCAGTCCATCCCCGTCCACTTCCAGATAAGTAACATCATATCCCAGTTTTTCCAGATACTCGCAGGAATTCAAAATGGCGTGATGCTCAATGTTGGTTGTTATAATATGCCGCCCTTTTTTCTTACAGGCGGCTGCAATATTTTTTACTGCCCAGTTATCAGACTCCGAACCACCTGATGTAAAATAAATCTCTGAGGTTTTTGCATGCAGGGTTGCTGCAATGACTTCCCTCGATTTTTCCAATTCTCTTCTCGCATCTTCACCGATACTGTAGGCTGTGGATGCATTTCCATAATTTTCCTGTAAATAAGGTTCCATCGCCTGTTTTACAGCATCAGACATCTGAGTTGTCGCCGCATTATCCAGATAAATCTGTTTACTCATTTTCTCCTCACTTCTCTCATATACTAAATTGATGAATCTGGCACTTCCAAACGCACTCATTCGGTGTCCAGAAATTCGAATCCCGGGAGGTCAAATGTCAAAAAATCTATCTGTAAAAAGAACTTTATTTACCGGAACCCTGCTGCTCACAACTGCCGGCATACTCTCCCGTTTCATTGGTTTCTTCTATAAGATATTCCTCTCACGCACAATTGGTGCAGAAGGTCTCGGAATTTACCAGCTGATTTTTCCTGTTATGGCTCTTTGTTTTTCCCTGACCTCTGCCGGAATCCAGACATCTGTCTCAAGATTTGTATCCAGTGAGATTGGGAAGCAAAATCCTGCAGGAGCCAGATTTTATCTGCTGATCGGACTGATTCTGTCTGTATGCCTGTCTGTTTTTACCGGCCTTTTTATGTGGAATCATTCTGAATTTATCGCAGGCTCGTTTCTGCAGGAAACGCGCTGCGCCCCGCTGATCAAAATACTGTCCTTCTGTTATGTTCCATGCAGTATCCACTCCTGCATTAACGGTTATTATTACGGATTAAAAAAAGCTCTTGTACCGTCCCTCTCCCAGCTCGCTGAACAGTCTGCACGTGTCGGAGGCGTCTATCTGATTTATCTCGTTGCACAGAGTAACGGCCGTTCCATTGCCATCTCTGACGCCGTGTGGGGGCTTGTATTGGGCGAAATTGCCGGAATGCTTGTCTCCTTAAGTTTTATCGGTTTTGGAGCCTGTAAGGGCAATATAAGAAAAACGACATGGTCTCTGCTTACCATGTCGTTTCCTCTGACGCTCAACCGCCTGACACTTAATTTATTTACAACCATCGAAAATCTCCTAATACCATACCAGCTAAAACTGTTTGGATACAGTTCCTCTGACGCATTGAGTATCTATGGCATCCTGACCGGAATGGCATTTGCCATCATCATGTTTCCAACTGTCCTGACCAATTCCATCTCCGTCCTTCTGCTTCCGGTCGTCTCCGAAGCCCAGGCGAAACACAATGACAGACTCATCCGGGAAGCCATTATAAAAACAACCGAGTCCTGTCTTCTACTTGGTCTACTCTGTACGATTGGACTTTTAGTTCTCGGTGATTTTATCGGCAACTTTATTTTTAAAAATGCACTCAGCGCCACTTTTATCGTTACAATGAGCTGGATCTGCCCGTTTCTTTATCTCGGAAGCACATTAAACAGCATCTTCCACGGACTTGGGAAACCTGGAATCACACTGTTTTTAAACCTTTTCTCCTGCCTGATCCGTATTCTTTTTATTATATTTCTGATTCCAGTTATCGGTATCAAAGGTTACCTGACCGGTCTTTTGATCAGTCAGATCGCGCTTTGCGTCCTTGCTTTGCTCTGGCTCTACCGCCTGATGAAAAAGGGCAGTTCCGGATAATCTCCAAACTGCCCCTTTTCTCTGTTCCTATAAAAATTTACAAGTTCTACAAAACGGTCTTTCCATGCTTTACAATTTGTCTGATGTTAAAATCTTCATCCACGATCACACAGTCGGCATATTTGCCATTGTCGATACTTCCATATTTCTCCCACAGTCCAACTGCTTTTGCAGGATTCTCTGTTGCACATGCCACAACCTCCTCAAATGGAAGTCCTGCTTCTTTGACTGTGAACTTCATGCAGTTAAATAAGTTGGTTACAGATCCTGCGATCGCACCGTCCACTGTCAGGGTTGCCTTATTGCCATGTACCTGAACTTCCTGTCCTCCCAGAGAATAGATTCCATCCGGCTTACCGGTTGCCATCATACTGTCACTGATCAGGATAATCCTGTCTTTTCCAAACATCTTAAAACTCGTGCGGATGGTGGATGGATGCAAATGTACACCATCGCAGATCATCTCAACCATAACATTTTCATTATCACAGGCTGCTCCGATCACGCCCGGTGCCCTGTGGGTAAATGGAGGCATTGCATTGTAAAGATGTGTCACCTGTCTCGCACCATGTTCAAATGCTTCCTTTGCAGTATCATAATCGGCGGTTGTGTGTGCCACTGACACGCGCACTTCCCCTTTTACGCTGTCAATAAATTCCATTGCTCCAGGTTCTTCCGGTGCCACAACGCAGACACGGTATAATCCATCCGCCTCCTTCTGCAGCCTGCGGAACATCTCCGCGTCAGGTTTATGCACATACAACGGATTCTGCGCCCCTTTTTTCTCCATGGAAATAAAAGGTCCCTCCATATAGATTCCGACTAACTCAGCCTCTTTTGTAAGCAGTGTCTCATCCGCTTTCTGCTCCTCATGGAATGTTTTTGCAGCTTTGCTGATCGTCGTCAGTTCCTCCTCCGACAATGTCATCGTTGCCGGGTGAATGGAAGTGATCCCATTTTTCAGCTCATACTCTGCCATGTGGCGCATCGCCTCTACGGTTCCGTCACAGAAATCGACTCCTGCGCAACCATGAAAATGAATATCGATCAGTCCCGGGATCACATAACAGCCCGCTGCGTCGATTTCCTTTCCATCGCCGGAATCTGCTGCGAAAAAGCTGCCATCTGTCGCTACTTCCTTCTCAACGAATTTTCCATTTTCAAATACTTTACCGTTTAAAATCTTCATTGCGATTTCCCCCTTGTCCTGTCCGGTGCTTTTTTCTATACACGGAACAGCTTGTCTTTTTTTCTTAGCTTTTATTTTAGAATCCTGCTCATGGAAAGTCAAGTTTCACGCAAAAAAACACAGAAATATACAAAAAATGCACAAGAAAAACCCCGGAAATATAAACTTCCGGGGTTGTCTGTTATGAATCGTCATGAAAAACTACTTGTCCGCATTAAACACGTGATAAGTATTCACCTGTACGTGTATCAATCTTGATCACATCATCCTGCTCAACGAACAATGGAACATATACAGTTGCACCAGTCTCAACAACTGCTGGTTTTGTAGCACCTGTAGCTGTATCGCCTTTGAATCCTGGCTCTGTATCTGTAATCTTTAACTCTACGAAGAGAGGTGGCTCTACGGAGAATACGCTTCCGTTGTGAGAACATAACTTAACCATCTCGTTCTCTTTTACGAATTTTAATGCATCACCGATATCATCTTTGGATAATGCAATCTGGTCGTAAGTCTCAACGTCCATGAAGTAATATAAATCACCATCAGCATATAAGTACTGATAATCTTTTCTCTCGATACGTGCCTGAGGGCATTTCTCTGTTGGACGGAATGTCTTCTCAACTACACCACCACTCTTAATATTCTTTAACTTAGTTCTTACAAATGCTGCACCTTTACCTGGTTTAACATGCTGGAATTCGATAATCTGATAAATGTTACCTTCTAATTCAATAGTGATACCATTTCTGAAATCGCCTGCTGAAATCATTCAAACTTCCTCCTTAAAAAATTGCGTACGAGCACAAGGCTCTCTGATTTTTCTATTTTATAATAAATAGCCACACTTTTCAAGCTTTTTTTGTGGAAACACCATGTTTCTCTGAATAAAAAGCTATCTTTTTCCCATATTTTCTAGTTTCTTGTCTCAATTTCGTGGATCATATCAATTCTTGTCTGATGTCTTCCACCCTGAAATTCTGCATCTAAATATGCTTTTACAATGTCTTTTGCAAGCTCGCTTCCGACAATACGCGCGCCAAATGCAATAATATTGGCATTATTATGCTCTTTTACCAGTCTTGCAGTTGCACAGTCGGAACATACTGCTGCACGGACACCGTTTACCTTGTTTGCTGCGATGGAGATTCCTACTCCGGTACCGCAGATCAAGATTCCGCAGTCAGCCTCGCCGTTTACAACTGCACGTCCTACTTTCTCTCCAAATTCCGGGTAATTGCAGCTCTCATTGCCATCCGTTCCAAAGTTTACAACTTCATGTCCAAGACTTTTCACATAGTCCATGATGATAAATTTCAATTCTGTTGCTGCATGATCGTTTCCAATTGCGATTTTCATTTTTTATGACTCCTTTTTTCTTTCTATCTATTTTGCTTTTTCTGGTATCTGGCATAGAAAAATAAAACAATTTTTTCCAGATACCTTTTTAATACGATCTGAATCTCCTCTTTCGGATGGATCGGTTTCACCAGAATGGTTCTGATTCCGGCAAGATTGGCACCGTAAACATCCGTAAAAATCTGATCTCCGATGAAAATGGTATTCGTGGTATCTGTTCCCATCTCCTGCATTGCCTTGCGGTAATTTCCCGGTTTTGGCTTTCCTGCTTTATAAATATAAGAAACATGTACCGCATCATTGAACAGTTTTACGCGCGGTTCTTTGTTGTTTGACAACAGCATACACTGAAACCCCAATTCCTTTAAATGTGCAAATAAAGCACATGCCCGCTCGTCTGCCGGTGCACCATGCGGCACCAGTGTATTATCAATATCAAAAATGATTCCACGATAGCCCTCCTCATAGAGTCTGTCAAAATCAATCACATATGTGGAATCTAAATATTCTCCGGGATAAAATTTTTCCAACATGAATGTTTGTCCTTTTCACTTTCTTTTTCGCAGAAAAATACCGTATGAATTTCATACGGTATCATAAATCATTTATAACCAGAAGTTTTCTTCTTCTCTTACCTGTTTCAGCTTCTCCGTAGATGCAAACGCATCGTCACCAACAAAGAACTGATACTGCTGCAATACCTGATCTTTTTTCAAATCAGACAATGCTTTTTCCACATCCAGCTTTGAAATATCACTGTCGACGCCTTTCAAATCGTAAGACACATCGGGCTGATATTTTGCATTAAAATCGGCAACTCCGTGATCTTCTTTCTGTGCTGCCGGTATCTGTTCGACTTTTGCATCCGTACTGTCATTCTGTTCCACAGTACCTGTTACCGGTATCTGCTCGCTCTCCCTTGCCTCCTGAATCTGCTGGCTTCGAACTTCATTTATCTTTATGGAATTGTAATCATAAAATCCCGCGCCTGTGCGGATCCCCGATATATTCATACAATCTTCTCCACTAAAACAATATCATAAACATTCAATGCTGAGCTTCGCTACTATAAACGCAACTCTGTTCTTCATGATATAATATCGACAAATCTGTTTTAGAACTTAACCCCTATTTATCAAGCATCTTTTTCAATTCGCTCATAAAAGTATTCACATCCTTAAATTCACGGTAAACAGATGCAAAACGTACATATGCAACGGAATCGAGATTCTTGATCTTATCCATTACGATCTCTCCGATCGATGTACTTGGGATTTCTTTTTCCTCTCTGTTAAAGATCTCTGTTTCAACTTCATCGACAAGCTGATTGATCTGATTCACAGAAATCGGTCTCTTATGGCATGCTCTTAATACACCGGCTTCGATCTTGGAACGATCATACTGTTCACGGGCATTATCCTTCTTAATGACGATGAGTGGAATGGTCTCCACTTTCTCGTATGTCGTAAATCTCTTCCCACAATCATCACAAAGTCTTCTCCGGCGGATGGAATTATTATCATCTGCCGGTCTTGAGTCAATGACTCTTGTGTTTTCGCTGCTGCAAAAAGGACACTTCATAATCACTACCTCCAACCCATTAACCCCTATTATTTTCTAGTATATATGTCCTTTTTGCGATTGTCAACGAAATATTTTTTAAGATATACTTCTGTAAATTTGTACCAGTTTTATGCAAGGATTTCCTTTGCGAGTTCTTCCATTTTGGCAACATCTGTGTCTTTCATTGTGGATTTGATGCTCACAACATTCTCACATACGTTTACCTCTTTCATACCCTCGAGAATACCCTTCATGCCTTTTGCTGCGCAAGGTGCCCATGACCCGTTCTCGATCAGTCCGAAAGTACGTTTCTGGAGGTTCTTATGTACAAGGCGGTGCAGGAAATCTTCCATCGGAGGAAATACTCCTGCATCATAGGAAGCTGCTGCAAGAATGATCTTTCCATAGCGGAAAGCATCTGCAACTGCCTCTGCCATATCGTCTCTGGTCAGATCCATAAATACTACTTTGGATGCCCCTTTTGCACGGAGTACTTCTACCATTTTTTCAGCGGCTGCTTTTGTATTTCCATGAATGGATGCGCAGGCAACTAAAACACCGTCCTCTTCCGGCTCATAGCTGCTCCATGTAAGATACTTTCCGATATAAAAACCGAGATTTTCTTTCAAAACCGGTCCATGCAGCGGGCAGATCGTCTGAATGTCTAACGCTGCCGCTTTTTTGAGCAGTGTCTGAACCTGCACACCGTATTTTCCAACGATATTGATAAAATATCTTCTCGCCTCGTCTGTCCACTCTTCCTCTGCGCTCAGCGCACCGAATTTTCCAAATCCGTCTGCAGAGAAAAGGATTTTTTCCGTCTCTTCATATTCCACCATGACCTCCGGCCAGTGTACCATCGGTGCCATCACAAAATGCAGCTTATGTGTTCCGAGCTCTAATGTATCTCCCTCTTTTACCACAAGGCAGCGCTCTTCTAAATGTGCGATATCAAAAAACTGTGGCAGCATCGCTTTTGCCTTTGCGCTCAGTACAAGCTGTGCCTGTGGAAATTTGTCTGCCGCACGTTTGATATTTGCCGCATGATCCGGCTCTAAATGGGAAATGACAAGATAGTCTACCGTTCTTCCGTTTAACACATTCTCAAGATTTGCAAACCACTCATCTGTTTTCCGCTCATCAATGGTATCCATAACCGCAACTTTTTCATCCAGGATCACATAGGAATTATAAGAAACTCCGTTCGGGATCTGGTACTGGCTCTCGAATAAATCTAATGTGGTATCGTCTGCTCCGATATACTTTACTGCTTCTGAAATATAGGTATCTTTCATAATGGCCTCCATATGTTTTTATCATCTAATAATAGGAATTATTACTGACATCAAGATAATACTTTGTGATGAAAATGTCAATGTTTTTCCTTTTCATTATGCTTATTTTTATACTACAAAATCTTTGTTGTCCACTTCGAGCAATCCCAGACTTCATTGACAATATCCTGATAGAATTCCGGTTCATGGCAGATCAGAAGGATACTGCCGCGGTATTCCTGAAGCGCACGTTTTAATTCGTCCTTCGCATCGACATCCAGATGATTGGTCGGCTCGTCTAAGAGCAGAACATTGGTCGATTTATTGATCAATTTGCAGAGTCTTACTTTTGCCTGCTCGCCACCGCTTAACACACGGACAAGACTTTCGATATGTTTGGTCGTAAGTCCGCATTTTGCAAGGGCAGAACGCACTTCGTACTGGCTGAAAGACGGGAATTCTTCCCAGATCTCGTTGATACAGGTGTTCCTGTTCTCGCCTTTGATCTCCTGCTCAAAATATCCGATCTCTAAATTCTCGCCGAGTTCCACAGAACCGCCAAGCGATGGGATCAATCCTAAAATACTCTTTAACAGTGTCGTCTTACCGATTCCATTTGCGCCGACAAGTGCGATTTTATGTCCACGCTCCATGGAGATATTTAACGGTTTTGACAGCGGTTCGTCATATCCGATCACAAGATCTTTTGTCTCGAAAATATAGCGTCCCGGTGTTCTTCCGAGTTTAAAATTAAATTCCGGCTTCGGGCGCTCCGCAGCAAGCTCGATGACATCCATTTTGTCTAACTTCTTCTGGCGGGACATTGCCATATTTCTTGTGGCAACGCGCGCTTTGTTCCGGGCGACAAAATCCTTTAATTCACTGATCTCCTGCTGCTGTTTGCGGTAAGCTGCCTCTAACTGGGATTTTTTCACCTCGTAAACTTCCTGAAACTTATCGTAATCCCCGACATACCGGTCAAGGCGCTGGTTTTCCATATGGTAAATAATATTCACAACGTCATTTAAAAACGGGATATCGTGGGAGATTAAGATAAATGCATTCTCATACTCCTGCAGATAGCGTTTCAGCCATGCGATATGCTCTGCGTCGAGATAGTTCGTCGGCTCATCCAAAAGGAGGATATCCGGTTTTTCCAGCAAAAGCTTTGCCAGAAGAACTTTCATACGCTGTCCGCCGCTTAAATCCGTGACATCATGGGACAGTCCGAGATCAAGCAGACCGAGCGCTCTCGCCACTTCCTCCACCTTCGCATCAATGATGTAAAAATCATGCATGGTGAGTGTATCCTGAATGACTCCGAGTTCCTCCATCATCGCATCCATCTCGTCCGGTTCTGCCTCGCCAAGCCTGTCACAGATTTGGTTCATGTTTTCTTCGAGTTCAAACAGCCATGCGAACGCCGATTTTAACACACTCTCGATTGTCATGCCTTTGGTCAGTGTGGAGTGCTGGTCGAGATAACCGACACGGACGTTTTTCGCCCACTCCACTTTTCCCTCGTCCGGCATAAGCTTTCCGGTCACGATATTCATAAATGTGGATTTTCCCTCGCCGTTGGCGCCGACTAATCCGATGTGTTCTCCCTTCAAAAGCCGGAAAGACACGTCATTAAAAATTGCCCTGTCACCAAATCCGTGTGTCAGGTGTTCCACGTTTAAAATACTCATACTGAATCCTTTCGTTTTTAATTACATTGTTCAATTTTTCACAATTTGCTCTACTCTGGTGGGAAGTTTCGCAGTTATTTTTTACTTGTACAACATCTTCTTCGTCTTTTTCAGGACATGGAAATATGCCGGGAATAAAAATGCATCCGCAAAGATCCATGCCACCGGGCTTGCAAAGCACGCTGCCACGTAGCCGAAAACAGGCACAAACGCAAATCCGACCAGTGTTCTTGCAACCATCTCAAACACACCCGCCAAAATAGCAAATTTGCTGTAGCCCATTCCCTGGATCAGGAAACGCACGATGTTGACAAATGCCAATGGGATATAGAATGCACTGTTGATCAGCAAAAACAGTCCTGCATTGGAAACCACTTCCGGTGCTGCCGTTCCGACAAAGAAGCCTGCCAGTGCCCCACGGAAGAAGATCATAATGACAAATGCCAGCACCGCATACGCACATCCCAAAATGGACGCTGCCTTTAAACCTCCGGAGACACGATCCAGTTTTTTTGCTCCGACATTCTGACCGCCGTAGGTTGCCATGGTGGAACCTAACGCATCAAACGGACAGCAGAAAAACATTCCGATCTTACTTCCGGCTGTCATTGCTGCAACCGCGTCAGAACCAAGGGAATTGACTGCACTCTGTAAGATAACGCTTCCGATCGCCGTGATGGAATACTGCAGTCCCATCGGAACGCCCATTCCACACAATGTCATCATGTACGTTTTATTTACCTGCATTTCCTCTTTTTCCGGATGCAGTATCTCAAAATGTCTGATACTGTAAATAAGGCATCCCACACCGGAGATCAGCTGTGAGATCACCGTTGCCCATGCTGCACCTTCCACTCCGGTTCCGAGCACTACGATAAAAAACAGATCCAGTCCGATATTAATGACCGCAGCGATCACCAGAAACACAACCGGTGTCCTGCTGTCCCCCATGGAACGGATAATTCCCGAAACCAGATTGTACAGATAGGTGACCGGAATCCCCCAGAAAATGATCACAATGTAACGGTATGCACCGTCAATGATATTTTCCGGCGTGCGCATCAGCTCCAGGATCGGCATACAGAAGATGACCGTCACGATCGTCATTACCACCGCAAAAATCGCAGAGAGGTAAATGGCGTTCATCATAAAGCCACGCATGCCCTTATAGTCTCCTGCGCCGAATTTGTGTGCTAAAGGAATTGCAAATCCGTTGCACACTCCCATACAGAATCCAATGATCAGGAAGTTGACGGAGCCTGTAGAACCTACCGCTGCAAGGTCATCTACTCCAAGAAAACGTCCTACGATCAAAGTATCCATTAAATTGTAAAACTGCTGAAATAAAAATCCAAACAAAAGTGGTACGGAAAATCCAAGAATCAGTTTCATTGGAGATCCGTTTGTCATATCCTTCGTCATATCTTTTTCCCTCGAAAAAATTGTGGTGATATTACATATCACCACAATAAGTATTAAAAACTTCAAAAAACGTATCCGTCTTCATCCCGGAACCCGTCTCAAGTTCCAGATTCTCCCAGAGATTTTCATTGATATTGGAATTCAAAGAAGAAACAAATTCATTGTATTCATCATCAAAAGCTTCTTTTTCTCTTTTGTCTACAATATTGGCTTTGTTTGCCTCCGTCAACTCCTGATTGTATTTGTTCAGACATTTAATGAAATAAAAGCCTCCATCCACTGTGATCTTACCGGAAACCTCATCATTTTCCATCTGAAATGCAATCTGCTCTACCGCATCCGGAAGTTCATCTCTGGAAACATTTACCTGAATGCTGCCAAGCTCATTATAGTTATTGGCGAGTGTTGCAAAATCTTCTCCCTGAGCTAATCTGGATGCGATCTCATTTGCCCGGCTCTCATCCGAAACAAAAATCTGCATGATCTCCATCACCCGTGCCTCATCATCGCTGACCTCCTCATTCACCGCTTTTGTGAGTGAGTGGTACACTTTCTGTGCCAGCGCATAATGCTCATAGTACTCTTTGATGTCACTCTCCGAAACGCCCATATAGGCAGTCTCCTCCTCCGTGAGCGAGGCAAAGTACTCCTCTGCCGCCTGAGCGGTCTTTTCCTTTTCTTCTTCGGAAAGTTCCATCTCTTTTTCCTTTGCAAGCTGGTCTAAGCAGACCACCTGTGCCAGCTCCCGCATTGTGATATTTTTCACATAGTTTTCCAGGGAACTGTCTCCAAAATCATGCTGCCAGAGATCGAGTCCATAGGCTGTTCCGTAAATATTCTGGTAGTTCACCAGATATACCTTCGCCTCTTTCAGCCCGCAGGACACATTTCCAATGCGGAATACCTGACGGTTGTTCAATGTGTTTGAGACGATCACTTCCTTATTTCCTATCTTGCATCCTGTGAGCAGAAAGGAAAAGCAGAGCAGACATATCAGTGTCATTTTTTTTCTGTTTTTTTTCATGCTGTTCATTTAAGCTTCCATAGCTTTTAAAATGCTTCTCGCAACAGAGATTCCGTTTGCGGATGCCTGCTGCAGACCACGGGTTACCGATGCTCCGTCACCGATGGCACGAAGACCTTTTACGCTTGTCTCAAAGTCTTTGTTTACCACAACCTTGTTCGAGTAGAATTTTACTTCGACACCATATAATAAAGTCTCATCACTTGCAATACCTGGCGTCACCTTATCAAGTGCAAGGATCATCTCCTCAATGTCCACCATAATACGATGTGGGAATACAAGGGAAAGATCTCCCGGTACTGCATCCTTTAACGTAGGGATCAGGTTATTTCTGCAGAGACGCTCCTCTGTCGTTCTTCTTCCTCTTCTGAAATCACCGAAGGTCTGTACCAGAATTTTTCCATCGCAGAGCATGTTGGAAAGCTGTGCGATCTGCTTGCCGTATTCGATCGGTGTTTTGAATGGCTTTGTAAAATTCTTGGATACAAGGATTGCAAAGTTGGTATTGTTTGTCTTTAAATCTTTGGATTTGTAAGCGTGTCCGTTTACAACTGCAAGTCCGTTGTCGTAGTACTCTGTCGCAACTTCACCGGATGGATTCGTACAGAAGGTACGTACTTTATCGTCAAATGTCGGTGTATGGTAAACTAATTTTGCCTCGTAAAGGTTATCATTTAAGAATTCCATAACCTCGTCACGCACTTCCACACGGACACCGATATCTACCGTACCGACCTGCGTCTCGATCCCATGACCGTTACAGATGTGTGAGAACCAGTCTGCTCCCTCACGTCCGACTGCAGATACGACCTCTTTTGCATGGTATGTTTCATCTTTGTCTGTCACAAGTCCTTTTACCTGACCATCTTCAATGATGATATCTTTGACCATGGTATTGAACTCCATCTCAACACCCTGCTCTAACAGATGCTCCTGCAATCTGGAATAAATCTTATATCCTTCCTCTGTTCCAAGGTGACGGATCGGACATTCGATCAGTTTTAAGTTTGCTGTGATCGCTTTTCTACGGATCTCGCGGATTTCTTTTTCTTTATCCACACCGTAAACTTTTGTATCTGCTCCGAATTTTAAATAAATATCATCGGATTCTTTTAATAATGTAACAGTCTCATCATATCCTAAAATCTCCGGAAGATTTCCACCTACGTCCGGGGATAAAGATAATTTTCCATCGGAGAATGCTCCTGCTCCGGCAAATCCGGTCGTGATGGAACATGGCTGACAGCCTACACATACTTTTGTCTTTCTCTTCGGACACTGTCTGTTCTCGATACGGCGTCCTTTTTCAATCATTAAAATTTTCAGGTCTTTGTTGGCATGGATCAGTTCATATGCACAGAAAATACCAGAAGGACCTGCCCCAATAATAATCACATCATAATTTTTCATGTAGTTTTCTCCTTGTCAAAATGCCTTTTTTACAGTCTTTTTCTGCTGCAAAAGGACGTTCTCATTCTGCCTGCTTTGCAAACTTTTTGAGTATAATAAACATTTTTTCTTTTGTCAATCCCATTCCGGAAAATTTATAAAAATTTAAGCTTCCACGATCAGATATCTGCCATCCGGGAGGGCAAATACTTCGCTTGCCTCCTCTAAATCCTTAAGTGACATTCCCTCGATATCAGCCCCCTGATCTTCGAAATAGGCTTTTACCTCTTTCAGATTCTTACAGACAACCGCCATGCAGTCCTCTAAAAATTCCTCTGCCTCTTCCATTGTCTCTGCCACCGGCTCCGGCAGAAGTTGTTCCTGATGCGCCAGAAAATATTCTAAACATGTCTCATCATATTGCATTTTATTTGCTCCTCTCCTCATATGTGTTGTTGATAATTTCTAAATTTTAATTTAGGATCTACGAGAATTTAGAAATCATCCAATCTACTATTTCATGCAGTTTACCATAGATAGGGATCGATTCCAAGCTTTTGCAGCTCCTTATAAATGCGTGCAACCGGAAGTCCGACCACATTATTGTAATCACCTTCAATCCCTTCAATATAAATGGCACATTTTCCCTGGATCCCATAGGCACCGGCTTTATCCATCGGCTCTCCGGTCGCCACATAACGGTCGATCTCAGGTTCCGACAACGGCTTCATGGTAACTTCTGTTTTCTCGTAAAAGGTATGTGCGCCCGCTCGTCCGTTTTTATCCAGAAACACAAACGTAACGCCTGTATACACGGCATGTTTTCTTCCCGACAGAAGTGTGAGCATCCGCTTTGCATCGGCTTCATCTTTCGGCTTTCCAAGGATGGTATCATCACATGCAACGACGGTGTCTGCCCCGATCACTAAGATATCCTGCGGTGTCATCAGTTCCCCATGTCCGCTCTCATATGTTTTTACCATTGCAGCGACCTCTGTCGCTTTCTGCTCGGAAAGCTCCATCACAACCTCCTCCGGCGCACTTTTCGAGATAACTTCCTCCCCTTTCGCCGGGCAGATTTCAAATTCCAGTCCGATCTGTTCTAACAATTCTTTTCTTCTCGGCGATGCCGAGGCAAGTATGATCTGTCCCATAAATTTCCTCACTTAACCGTTTACTTTTTCTTGACAAGACACCGTTTTTTGAAAAATGAAATGCCATAGCATAGAATCTGATCATAATCATCTTCATACTCCTTTGCATACAGACGTTCATCTATCTGTTGCAACGCAGTATTACATGTACTTTCCAATTTTTCCTGATTTTTCGTGTATTTTGCTTCAAAAATCGCAACACGTCCATTAACCGGATCATATACGACCACATCACTACGCCCTTCGCCATGCTCCTTATTCGAATCCACCATATATCCGGCACCTGTAAAGATTCCTGCAAGAAACGCATGATAAAAATCCTCTTTATAATCGTGATAACTGATTGTGCGTCGTAAAAGAATATTCATTTCTTTTGTCAGATTCACACTGTCACCATTCCACACTGCATCAAACAATAAAGTCCGATTCCATTTTCTGGTACTGTCATCAAACCACTGTATAACCGTCGTTTCAAATATATCCCTGATTTCTTCATTCGGTATCATAAGTGCAATCGCACCGTCAGGCAGCACCTCATCCGTTTGTTCATTCCGCGCTTTTGTGAGGTATCCTGTCAGATACAGCATACTCCACAGGTTATCCTCCGAAGAATGTAAATAATCGTAAGTCAGATTTTCATCCACACGCTGAACAATTGTTTCTCCAGCCATTAAATTTTCCAGCTTCTTCGTGATGCTGCTTCCTGAATGATCGATAAAAGAACGGATAATCGCATTATCGCTGGTATTTTTCCAATAACTGACCGGCTTAGCCTGTGGATTGTGCTGCAGCTCCAGCAGATAATTCATCACATCCCACGGACAATAAACATCAAAGTCACCAAAGTGATATCCGTCATACCATTTTCGGATATTTTCCGCCTGATCTTCTGTCTCTGCATCTGCTAAAATCTGATCCACCTCGCTCTGGACAAAGCCAAAGTATTCATTCAGGCGTGAATCTGTGATAGTGTCAGACACAAAATTATTGGTTCCTGTAAAAATACTTTCTTTAGCAATTTTCAGACATCCTGTGACAACCGCAAAACAAAGTGCCTGATTATCTTTCAAAGCCTGCAATAGTCCTTTCATGACATCTAACATCTCGTTGTAGTAACCATGCGCATTTGCCTTTGCAACCGGAACATCATACTCATCTATCAAAAGTACTACTGCCTTACCATAATGCTGCTGCATCATAGTCGTCAAAAGAACAAGACTGCTTTTCACTTCTTTTTCCGAACCACATCCATGCGCAATATTTGTAAACGTTTTCTTTTGAAACTCCGTTACATGACTGTCTTCAAGCAGATAAAGATGTTTGTTATACAGATCGGCAAACACCATTGTCAGCATATCGTATGCACTTGTAAAGTTCAGACCATCCACCTGCCGGAATGATACGGAAACCGTCGGACATTGATTCATCCACTTGCTGCATAATTCACTCTGGCGTGCAATCTCAAGACCTTCAAATAGTTTCCGACTGTTTTTTCGAATATCAAAAAAGCTTTCTAGCATACTCATTCCGAGTGTTTTTCCAAATCGACGTGGTCGGGTGATCAACGTCACTTCTGCTTCTGTTTTGAGAAGTTCCTCGATCAGACCAGTTTTATCAACATAATAAAATCCATTATTGCGGATTTTTTCAAAATTAGAAATACCAACCGGGATGTTTAAGGCTTTCATTTTTGCGACTCCTTCCTCCGTTCTCATGATTTCTATGATACCATGAATCACTTATGCACACAAGAAAATATCGTCTGATTGCTCTATACGATCGCTCTATACGAAAATCACCGGAATCATTAAGACTCCAGTGATCTTCGTGCATACATTTATTCAATTGAAATCAGCTTTTCTAACCGGAACGAGTAGATCAGAATCTCCTTCACCTTCAGTTTCCGGGTGGCAAAAACCCGCTCCAACGCATCCGCATAAAGCTTTAACTGTGTCGCATAACGGTCAATCAGCTCCTGCGCAGTATCCACACGATCTGTCTTATAATCCAAGACTGTGATTCCGTCATCCTCAATCCAGAAAACATCAATGATTCCCTGAATTAAAGTTAAATCTTCCTCATGCATATGATTTTCCTGCGACACATTTTCTGACATGATTTCCTGTTGTGCATTTTCAGTCTGCGCTTCATTTTCTATCATCTGCGCACCTGCTCCGAAACCATAATTTTCCAGTTCCTCTTCCGTAAATCCCATGACAAATGGTTTCTCACGGTAAAGCGCTCCCCCGCGCTGTGCGAGAGCCATCCGCTTTCCTGTTTCCGAGGAAACAAAATCTGCCACGGTCTGCTCTTTCACAAGTGCGCGCATATCCGCAGTGATCTTCTCCTCTTTTTCCATAGCCTCCATCTGTTCCTGCACGCTTTTTTCTGAGGCAAAATCGTAGCACTCCATGACGCGGTGTACTGCGGTTCCTCTCAACGCACCACGGTTTGCTGTTTCCTGTTCCACACTCTCCTCTCTCTGGATAAAAAGAGGGATCGTTGGTGTCACAGGTTCTTCCAAAAATGCCGGGACCGTCTCCTCCTGTTCTGCCTCAAACCGTTCACGCATCGCACGGTGCTTTAATTCGGATACGGAATATTTGTTTTTCCTCAAAACGTCAACCTGATATGGATAACGCTGCGAAAATCGCTGTTTTAACTGTCCAACCAGCTGTGTGTCCGCCGCTTCAATCTCTTCGATCCGCTCTGTCAGATCTTCATTTTGCTCTAACTGGTTTTCCACTTCGTCTAAGACAAGCTCTGCCGCTTCCACGATCCGAACCGGGTATTTGTCCCCATAGGAAAGCACTGCCGGAAGTATCCAGTCCAGATAACCGGAAGCCCCTTCTCTTGTAAGGTAGGAAAGCGGTCTGTCTGCTGCTTTCGAAAGATTCGCCTGCTGTCTGTAAAATTCCAGTTTTTCGGCTGCATCTTTTAAGGTTCCGGTGAGAATGAGCTTTTCTTTTGCACGGGTTAAGGCAACGTAAAGTACACGAAGTTCCTCGCCGAGATTTTCCAGCTCGATCTGCTTTGCAATCGCCTTCTTTGCGATAGTCGGTGATTTGATACGCTTTTTTCCGTCCATGTAGTCAAGACCGATGCCGAGTTCCGGGTGAAGTACCATTTTGCTCCGTGTGTCCTGTTTATTGAAATTTTTGCCCATACCGCTCACGATCACAATTGGGAACTCAAGACCTTTGCTCTTATGGATACTCATAATTCGGACAACGTCCTCGTTTTCCCCGACCATGTCTGCCTCACCGAAATCCACATCATATTTCTGCAGTTCATCAATGTAACGCACAAAATGAAACAGTCCTTTGTAACTCGTCTTTTCGTAGGCTGCGGCTTTTTCCAAAAGCATGTTTAAATTCGCTGTTCTTCTGCTTCCTGCCGGCATTGCCGCCACATAATGACCGTATCCGGTCTCGCGCAGGATGATCTCGATCAGCTCATGGATCGGAGTGTCCGGGACGAGCTGCCGTAATTGCCTGTATTTTTTGTAAAATTTGAGCAATTTCCGGTGAGCGGTTGTCTCTATATCATCTTCTTTTTTCCCGTCCGCGTTTCTTCCCTGCTTCTGATCTGCCTCTGAATCTGCCTCTGAATCTGAAATTTCTTTTTGCCCGTCCTCTTCATAAAGTCCTTCTGCCAGTTCGAGCACCGCTTCATGAAAAGGCACACTGCCATCTTCAAGCCTTAACACCGCAAGCTCCTCATCAGTAAGCCCTGCCATCGGCGAGCGGAGCACTGCCGCCATCGGAATATCCTGCCTTGGGTTATCCAAAAGCCTCAGCATGGACAGTACCGTCTGCACTTCCACCGTGGAAAAATAACCGGTTGAAGAAACCGTGTGCGCCGGGATTCCATTTCCGTTCAGCACTTCCACAAGCGAATCCGCCCAGCCGGACAGGCTACGGAGCAAAATTACAATATCGGAGTAGCGTGCCGCCCGAAGTTCTCCGGTCGCCTTATCGGTGACAGGCTGCGTTTTCATCAGGTGTCTGATCTCCTCCGCCACAATTTTTGCTTCTAATGTCTTCTTATCGGAAAATTCGGTGTCCTCCAATAATTCGTCATTGCTGTCTGCGAGCAGTATCTCCGGGGTGAAGTCTGCGATACTCTGCTTCGTCTGTTCTTCAGCCGTTTCTTCCTTCCCGGCAGTTTTTTTCATCTCAATAGCTGGATAGCTTGCCCCCGGATACAGTGCAGCCTCCGCGTCATACTCCACATTTCCAAGACTCCGCGCCATAATTTTATAAAAAATATCGTTTGTGCAGGTCAAGACTTCCTCTCTGCTTCGGAAGTTTTTGTGCAGGTCGATACGCTGCGTGGTGCTCTCTTCCAGCGAATAGGAATCGTATTTTTTCATGAAAAGTTCCGGTCTTGCGAGACGGAACCGGTAAATACTCTGCTTTACATCCCCGACCATGAAAATATTATTTTCCCCACGCTCCTCTCTGGAAATGGAGCGAAGCAGTGTCTCCTGCACTTCGTTGCTGTCCTGATACTCGTCGATCATGATCTCCTCAAAGGTATCCCGGAACTCTTCCGCAGTCTTTTTCACCTTCTCCGTCTCCTCATCCACAAGGATCTGCAATGCAAAATGTTCCACATCATGGAAATCCACCAGATTTTTCCGGCGTTTTGCGGCTGCAAACTCATCTGCAAACTGCTTTGTGAGACGGACAACCTCCTCTAACATCGGCTCCGTGCGCTCTAACTGCTCTATCATCATCTCCGGCGAACAGAAAAAATATTGTTTACATAACTTCTTTACTACATCCTTCGCCTGCTCCCTGAGACTTTTTACCAGCTCCAATTTATCGGGATCTCCCTCAAAACCTCTGCTGCTCGCAAGTCTGTCGTATTTGATATCGGAAAGCGCCACGGACAGTTCACAGAAAGATGTTAGTTTTGACAAACTCTCATATTTTTCCAGATCGCTTCGCACCGCTTTCTCATACATATCCGGTCCGTCATCCTGCTGTGTGACCGCAAGCGCCTGCTTTAGGAGCTGTTCGCAGTCTTTTAAGACAAAGCGGATGTTTTGCGTGAGCGGAGCAAGCCATTCTGCGCGGTCTAACTCCTCCCTGTTTTCGATGCGGTAGATTCCCACAAAGGAATCAAGCCATTTTTCCGGCCACGGATAACTTCTGGAAAACTCATATAACTGGAGGATCATCTCATTTAATGCTGCATCCGTCCGCCCCGATGCATAGCCCTCCACAAAATCGGAAAATGCTTCCGAAGGCTCTTCATAGTTTTGCTCTAAAACTTTGCCAAGGACATCCTCGCGCAGCAATTTTAACTCACCCTCATCCCCGATACGGAAATTCGGTTCCAGATCGATCTCATGAAAATGATTGCGCACCACGTACAGACAGAAGCTGTCGATGGTCGTGATCTGTGCATTGTGAATCAGGGTCAGCTGTCTTAACAGATGCTCATCCCCCGGCTGTTCATCTAACGCTTTCTCGATCGCATTTCCGATTCGCTCCCGCATCTCTGCCGCTGCCGCATTGGTAAACGTCACGATCAGCAGATGGTCAATGTCGACCGGATGATTTTTGTCTGTTATGATTTTCACGATCCGCTCTACTAAAACAGCGGTCTTTCCAGAACCTGCTGCCGCAGATACCAATATATTTCGATTTCTTAAGTCAATGACCTGCTGCTGCTCTGTGGTCCATGAAACTCCCATATTTCTCACTCCTGTTATTTACTGTTCCTGCTTTTCGTTTTCCATACGCTTTAATATCTCGTCCGCGCTGTCAAATTTTTCCAGTTTGTGATAGGAATACCCCGGCATCCGGGCGTCAAAACCGCAGACGGTGTGGTATGGACAGTAATCGCAGCCACTTTTTCCGTCCAGCGAGTATGGATGGATTGAAATATCCCCGGCAAAGATTTTTTTCCCGGTCTCTTTGATTTTCTCCTGTACATAATCAGACATCACAGAAAAATCGTAAGTACTGGCAACCTTGGAAGTTGCTTTTAAGCTTCCGTCCGTTTTTTTTCCGATTGGGATGACCGAAGAATTTCCGGCAAAATCTGAATCCATCGCCTCATAGATTTCCGGATCATCGTTCACCAGACCATTTAATTTTAACTGCTCCAAAACGCTGTTTCGTATTTCTGCCTCTGTCTCATTTCCAAGTCCGTCTACTATCGGATTTTGAATGTGATAGTAGAAAATACCCGCCGGTTCCGCTTTTTTGCCTGGATGGCGTTTTTCCTCTAATTCCAATGCCGCATTCATATAGACCACAAGCTGTAATTGCAGTCCGTGATACAGATTGACGAGTGAAAAACTCGTGTTTCCCGATTTATAATCAATAATCTTCACATAAACTTTATCCGACGTCTCGTAAGTGTCCACACGGTCAATCCTGCCGAGCAGGTTCATTTTTTCCTCATCACTCAGCTGAAAACGGATGGCGTCCAATTTATCTGCCCGCGAAAAGGACACCTCAAAATCACTCGGCACAAATTTTCCCTTCTGGATCTGGGTGGTAAGTGCCCACACCGTGCGCTTGATGGTCTGGCGCATCCGACCGGTCAGGTAACGGTTTCTCACGTTCTCAAACGCTCCGGCATTTTTGCACCCGGCAATCGCGTCATTCATGCTCTCCTCTATAAATGTCTCCTGCACATCCTCCGGGATGTTAAACCAGGTGTACTCTGATTTTTCCACACGTCTGGAAAAATGTTCAAGCGCATCATGGTAAATATTTCCCATGTCCACGCTTGCAAACTCTAAAAGCTGACGCTCCTTTAGGCGTAAACCGTAATTCAGATAATGCGCGTAGGCACACGCCGCAAAACGCTCCAGTCTTGTGACGCTGTTCTCCAACACGGTTCCATAAAGTGCCTGCGTCACTGCGTGGCTGATTGGCTCATCGCTGTGCACTTCGTAGGCAGTTTTTAAAAGTTTTTCCGTTTCCGGCTTCCACTCGGAATCTGTGAGGTAAAAGTTGGCGAGAGCGTTCCATAATTTTCTTTTTTCTATCTGTGAAGGCTCAGAAGCTCTGTTATCATCCTGCAGTCCCTCCAGGAAAAATGCCATGCTGCTCTTCGGCGTCATGATGCAGTCCGCAGAAGTTGTCTCCTCGATTTCCTCCACCGTTTTCTCCGGGAACATTTTCAAGAGCGTTCCAACAAAATACGACCTTCTAAGTGCTTTTCCGTCCGCATTCACTTTTGAAAAAGTCACATATAAAAAATCAGATGGCTTCGTCACATTCAGATATAGATAAAACCGCTGGATAAAAACTTTTTCACGCGCACCCGGTGCAAGTTCCAGATGACATGCCACCATTTTCTCACGTTCAAACTGCGAGATGATACCTCCGGCATTGCCCGCTTTCGGCACAACATCGTCATTGACACCGATGAAAAATAAGATTTTGATATGGTTCAATCTGGTTCGCTCGATGTCTCCGATCATCACTTTATCATTTCCCGGCGGGATCACGCCGACTCTTGCAGCCTCAAATCCGGCGTCTAAAATATCCGCATACTCTTTGACCGGAAGCACTTCGTCTCCCAGGAAGTCCACAACCTTATCAAACAGATCCATGACAATTTTGTAAATCTGGGCGTACTCTTTCGCCTTGACCTGATTGCCCTGCCGTTCAAATTCCAGTTCTTTTTGTTTTAATTTTTGTTCTATTTCTAATTTTTCAATTAATTCATACAACACAGTGGTCTCGTCACGCACAGTCTTTCCCTGTGTGAACGCTTCCGATAACGGTGCAAAGAAGCCATAAATCTTTTCCCGCACTTCATTCATTTCTGTGAGGTTCTCTTTTTCGGTATCATCGAACACAAACGTCCACTGTTTTTCCCATTTTTTTCTGCCACGTATCCCCTTGGCAAGCACGTAGTTTTCCAGCAGATCGATCTGCCGTTCTGTGATGCCGGTCAGTCCGCAGCGAAGGAAACGGAACACGCTCTCATAAGAGAAATCAAGTTCCACCACTTCAAGCACCGCACGGATAAACTCGATAAACGGATGAAATAAAATGGTTCTCGTCTGGTCGAGAAAGTACGGAATATCATACGCTGCAAAAATCTCATCCACATAGTTGTCGTAAAGACTGACGTCCCCGGTCACCACTGCGATATCCTTATAACAGTACTGTTTCTCACGCACAAATTTCGTGATCTCACGCGCCACAAAGTGAAGCTCTTCCCTCGGATTTTTAAGGCTCACGATCCGCAGTTCATCCTCCTTCTGCCGCCATTTATGATAATACGGTCGAAACAGATTCTGCTCCATGAAGTACAGGGATGGAGCATTTTTATATCTGTGATTTTTTCCATCGGATAACACAACAGGCTCCTCCACCGTGACATGAAGTTCCTCTGCCATTTTCATCAGAACCGAAACCGTCTTTTTACTCATGGAAAAAAGTTCCTGCTCGCCCCTGCAATGGTAAAAATCCTCGCCTGCATCCATCGTCACGGAGACAATGATACGCTCTGATAACACTAAAAGTTTTCTAAGAAGCTGATTCTGTATCGGTGTAAAACCGGTAAATTCGTCAAACACAATCACGCTGTCTTTTATAATATTCGAATCCTCTGCGGCATCGCACAATAGCGATAACACTTCCTCAGAGGTGATATACTGCCCTTGCAGATATTCAGAAAAACTGTGATACATGACCGAGATATCCTGCATTTTCAGGCGCAATGTCTCCCCGACATCCTCCGTCTCCAAAAATGTATCCAATTTTTCTGGTGACACGTTATACTGCGTCAGCTCGGAAATGAGGGATTTCACCTCACTGATGTACCCCATCCGGTTTAAGTTACCGCCCAGCACACTTAAGTTTTTCTTCTGCTCCCCTGCAAGCTTGCGGAGCACCAGATTCTTTCCGGTCTCCTCCAACACGCGCAGGTTCTGTTTCCCAAGCTCGTCAAACACACGGTATGCAAGGCGCGCAAAACTTAACACATCCACGTTCATGATAGCATGTGACTTTTCAAGCCGCACAAGCTCGCGCTGTGTCTGCATGGTGAACTGCTCCGGCACAAGCACCAGATAATTTTTCTCCGGATGCTCTGCCGCCTCTTTTAGTATGTTCCTATATAAATAGGATGATTTTCCACTTCCTGAATTTCCGAAAATAAATTGCAGCGACATGTTTTTCCCTAACTTTTTTCAAATTCTAATTTTCGTTTTCTGTTCCTTTTCATAGTACATCATTCTATCTTTTTTGACTAGAATAAAGTTCCCGGCTTATGATGTTTTCCATCAGAAAATTTCTCCAAAAGAATGGAACAAAAAAGCTGCCATACAATCCGGGAATTTCTCCTTTCAGTACGACAGCCGTAATCACTGATCTCTATTTCTGTGCTTTTGTCTTTTTCTTCCGGTAACCATTGATGTCATATTTTCTTTCATACTCATCAAAGTATGCCATGTAAGTGTCATTCTTTAACTCGCGGACACTCTTTAAATACTCATGGGTATCAAAGTCTGCTGCCTCAAGCTCGATCATGGCAACTGCGATGTTCGAGCAGTGTGCTGCGATTCGTTCCAGGTTCGTCAGCAGATCATTAAACGCAAATCCCTGCTTCATCTCGCATTTTCCGGTGCGGAGTCTTGCGATATGACGCAGTTTCAGTTCATCGCAGAGGATACCGATCAGTTCGCGGAGTGGTTCTACTTTTGCCGCCATCTCAAGGTCATCCGCACAGAATGCATCCACCGCAAGACTGACACACTCTTTTACTGCATTCTCCAGCACATCCAGCTCATACTGTGCCTCATCCGAAAATGCAATTTTCTTCTCGTTCAGCTCCGCCGCAACCTCTGAGATATTCACCGCATGGTCGCCCAGACGTTCGAAATCACTCACTGTATGCAAAAACTTGGATACCTGCTTCGCCTGGCTTCCATTCATCTCATGCGTGGACATCTGCATCAGATAGGTTCCCAGCTTATCCTCATATTTATCGATCAGCGTTTCCTTTTCCTGTACCTTATTAAACTTTTCTGTCGAATACACAAGGAACAGGCTTAACGCGCGTAAAATATTCTTTCTTGCCTTCTTTGCCATGCCGTTCATCGCAAGATGGCTCTGTGTGATCGCAAGATCCGGGTAAGCAAGGAAACGCTCCTCGAGCAGATCGAAGTCTGCCTGATCCTCCTCGTCCTCCGGCGAATCTTTTACAACAAGATAAACAATTTTTTCAATCCATTTGATAAATGGAAGAAGTACTAAAATCGTTGCCGCACGGAAAACCGTGTTTAACAGTGCGATCAGTACCGGGCTCATGGTGGCATTCATAAACGGGAAATGCACCACTGCATTGACAGAATAGAATACAATTGACCAGAACAGCATGCCGAACAGATCGTTAAACAGATAGATCAGGGCTGTTCTCTTACCATTTTTGTTCGTTCCGATCGAGGAGAGCAGAACCGGACAGGCTGCGCCGACACCGATACCCATGGTAATAGGAAGCGCCGCTGCAAAAGTGATCGTTCCACTCATGGACAACGCCTGAAGAATACCGACTGAGGCAGATGCACTCTGCAATACCGCTGTAAATAAAATACCTGCCAGTATACCTGCCGCCGGATTCTTAAACATTGTCAATACATTCACAAAATGCTCGTTATCTTTTAATGGTGCAACTGCCCCACTCATGGTCTGCATCCCCACCATCAGGATGGAGAACCCAAGCATAATGTCACCGACATTTTTAAAGCCGGATTTTTTTACAAACATTTTAAAGATAATACCAATGATCGCCACGATCGCTGAGATGGTCGCTGTGGACAGCAGCTGTGCAATCCCGTTCGAACCGTCAATGTACGACAAACACAAAATCCAGCCTGTCACACTCGTTCCGATGTTAGCTCCCATGATGATACCGATCGCCTGCGCAACCTTCATCATTCCGGAGTTTACGAAGCCGACAACCATAACAGTCGTTGCGGAGGAGGACTGGATGATCGCTGTCACAGCAGTTCCAAGCAGCACTCCTTTCAACGGTGTGTTCGTCAGCTTATAAAGAACCAGCTCCAGCTTATTACCCGCTACTTTCTTCAGTCCGTCTCCCATCAGGGACATACCAAAAAGGAACAGTGCCACTCCGCTGAGCAGCGATAAAATAATAGTAAATGTTGTCATTTGTACTCCTAACCACGTTATACATCCTAACGTATCCCTGTCTGCAATTTTATTTACAAACTTTTTACATAATTTTTACATTTAACCGACATTTCTTATTATACTGTACCTCATGGCAAAATCACAATCATTTTATTTCTATTTTAAAATTTTTTACATTTCGCCTAGGAAAATACCGTTTTCAGACAAAATTATTATCACTTTTTTATCTATTCTCATTTAGTGAGAGCAGATTCAGCCTTTTTTGTCTGCACCTCTCCGCTCAATCCCTGTTTTCTTATAGTATTCTGCCTTATCCTCATACATGCGCTTCTCAGCTTCCTGCAGAAGTTCATCCAGATGTGTGTCCGCCCTGTCCTGCCAGATCACTCCCACTGCGATATTTACGTCCTTCTCAGCTGTCAGACACTCTAACTGCCTTATGCGTTCCGCCAACGTGTCCTGATCGATCTGCGCGCACAATACAAGCAGCTCATCTCCCCCGATACGGAATACGCCGTAATCGCCAAACACTTGCTCCAGACATGCACCGGCTCTAAGGATCAGGTCATCCCCTGCCTTATGTCCCAGTGTGTCATTCACACCCTTTAAACCAGTAACGTCACAATAAACTACGCCAACGCTCTGCTCCGGATCGATCTGTCTCACATACTTTTCCATCGCAAAGCGGTTTCCAAGCTGAGTCAGCGCATCCTTATAGCTTAGATCTTCCAGACGCCTCATCAGATTCCTGCGTCTGATGCAGGACTTGAGAAAAGAACCCATGATCTGAAGCATATCCGACGTATATTCCAATGAAAATGCCGGCGGATTGTCAACTCCGTAAAAAGCAATGACTTTTTCCGCATCATAAATTGGCATGGCAACAATGGAATGGATCTTCTGCCGCTTCAGATTCTCATATTGTAACGGATCGCTCAGGCGCATCTCCTCAATATCCGGTATCTGGACACATTTTCCCTCCTCAAAAATGTGATACCAGTTCTCACAGATCTCCGGCGGAAGATTCTGGAGATTGTCGATCTCCGGTGGCACTCCCGGCGCCGTCCATTCATATGTATTATCATCCCTGCCATCTCTGTTCTTCTCAAAAATATATGTTCTCTCTCCGTTCAGCACTTTTCCGAGATATTCCAGAATAATACGGATCGTCTCGTCCGGCGACTCGACAGAAAGCGCATCCTTCAATGCCTCGTTGACAAAGGACTCCATATCCCTGTACTTCTGGATCATCTTGTCCTGTGAACGCTCCTCGCTGATATCTATACTGATCTCGATCCGGTACTTTTTATTTGTGACAGGATCTTCCACCAGGGTATCTTTCAACATCATGTATTTATCGATCACCGGATTATAATAATGCCACTCGACAAACTTTCCGGCACAAAGCCTGTCATTATTGCACATACCACAGGGAACAGAAGATTTCTGCAGCACCTCGTAGCACTTCATCCCTTTCACATCATCTATGGACTGTAATCCATACACCTCTAACAATTTGCGGTTCATATAAACAAGCTCATCTGTCTCTATGTCTGTTGCGTACACGTACTCATCCAGATTATCTAAAAACTTCCAGATAACTTCTATTTCGTTCATTCTTTATACTCCGTTTCATGCAGATATGAAATTTCTATAAAAATCTGTATAGTAAAATAGCACCTCCTGAGAGGTACTATCTCACCATACGCCATTATTATGCGGATTGCAAACAAACTCTTCCATAAACTTCTTTTTTTCACAGGGTTTTCCAAAAAAATACCCCTGAAGATAATCCGCCTGCAGTTCTTTCATCTTAAGATGCCAGTCTTCTTTTTCAATTCCTTCCACACAGATGCGGATGCCGATGCTGTGAACCATCTCAATGATCTTTTTAAACAGCTCGTAATCCCGTTCGCAGCTCATTGCCTTTGCTGTGAAATCCTTATCCATTTTCACATAGCCCGGATTCATGTCACTGATGCAGTGGAGATTGGAATATCCGGTTCCAAAATCATCGATCACGAACTGAATCCCATTTTCCTCAAGCACTTTCCTGAATTTACAAAAGACCGGTGTCATATCCATGAAGCCGCTTTCAGTCATTTCTATGCAGATGCGATCCGGCATCAGTCCATTGTCCCTGACCGCAGTGAGTATCTTGTCTGCAATCTTTCCATGCTCGATCTGATAACAGGAAATATTCACGTTCACACTGAATTCCGGTATATATTGCTGTATCTCACGGCACATTTTTGCTGCCTCATTTAACACAAACCTTCCCGCCGGAATGATCAGTCCTGTCTTTTCCAGAAGCGGTATAAACTCGACCGGAGACAGCCACTCCTTACCTTCCTCTGTCACCATGGTATACCGCATGAGTGCTTCTGCACCGATCACACGCCCGGAAACACAATCCACGATCGGCTGATAATATACTTCAAAGCCTTCACACCCGTTAGCGATGGAATTTCTCAGTGCACTTATGATTCTTCCATTCCGCTGGAATTTCTCGTAATCCTCCTGCCTGTAAAAATAGATGTTATTTTTTCCCATCCGTTTTGCCTTTTTCAGGGAAAATTCAAACTTTTTGCGGCATTCCTCGTAGCCTTCTGCCACAGTCGAGGCATCGATCACTCCTGCAGAAGCTGAAAATACAACTTCATATTTTTCAGAGATGATGAATTCGTCTATTTTCTCACCGATCTTTTTTTTGAGCTGTATGGCATCATCCATGGAAGTACTGTCAAGATCCACGATCACATACTGATCTGCGACCAGATGATAGAGTCGCTGATTTCCGGACAGGCACTCTTTCATACAGTCTGCAACACTTTTTAACACATAATCGCCATAATTGCTGCCATGTGTTTCATTCACCGTTGCAAAATCATCAATTCCAATATGCATAAGAAATCCGGTCGTCACAGGTTTCTTCTGTGACCGCAGATAAGCACAAAATTCCATTCCGCCTAAAAGCCCGGTCACATTATCAGCCCGCCGCTGGTTTCCGGTCTCATTCAGACATCCCACCAGATACCCCGGCTTCCCATCTTCATCATCGATCACTACTCCGCGGCAGTTGACCCATACCGGAAGCCCGTTTTTGTCGAGCCACCGGTAATGGATATCATGCACCTTTTCCTTTCCATCCATCACAGCCTGCATATGCTTTGCAAACATAGTGCGGTCTTCTTTGTAGACAACGGACATGATCTCCTGCTTTACATTCCTCATATGTGTCTCAGAGATCATAAACCGATCCAGGGCTGACTGGGAAATTTCCATCTTATTGTTCTTGAGATCGAACACATATAGGTAATCATCCATGCATTCCGCTATGATCTCCAATAAGATCTCTGCTGTCAGATCTCCTAATATTCCATATACATCCTTATTCATAACCAGAGAACCTTCCCTTTTCTTTTGCGCTTATACTCCTGCGCATCCAGTTGAATTTATCTGGTCCGATATTATTTTTTATGCTTTGCAACTTTAAATCTGCGGATCATTGCACGTAAATTATCTGCTTCGCTGCTCATCTCTTCACTTGCAGCCGCACATTCCTCTGAAGTAGCTGAATTCGTCTGTACCACATCATTGATCTGCTCGATTCCTTCATTGATCTGATGGATCTCTGCTGTCTGTGTCTCTAAGGTGTCTGCGATATTTGTCACTTCACTTGTGATCGTTTTTGAATTCTCTGCCACTTCCTCTAACTGTGCTGCTGTTTCCTTTGCAACTATCATACCTTTTTCAACAGCATTCACAGAGCGCTCGATCAGTGCCGCTGATTCCTTTGCCGCTTCTGCACTCTGATCTGCCAGGACATTTACCTGATTTGCAACTACTGCGAAACCTTTTCCTGCCTCACCGGCTCTTGCAGCCTCAATAGATGCGTTTAAGGCAAGCAGGTTGGTCTGGGATGCGATCTCATTGATCGTCGCAATGATCTTGTCAATCTCATGCGATGCATCATTGATCTCGTTCATGGAGACAACCATCTCCTGCATCTTTCCGTTGCTCTCGATCAGCGCCTGTCCAAGCTGTTCCACTTTTCCGCTGATCTCCTTTGCTGCCTGTGAATTGTTTGCCACCTGTTCGGAAACACCGGTAACGGTAGCGGTCAGTTCCTCGACAACTGCTGCCTGATTCGTTGCGCCGTCTGCAAGCTCGTTCGAGCTGGATGCCACCTGTTCTGCTCCGTTGGATACCTCATCGGAAACCCTCTGGATTCCTCTTACCGTATCAGACATGCTGTTCTGGAACTCCATAAAGGATTGTAAAATACCAACAAAGTCCCCTCTCCACTCTACCTCTGGCTGTACATCAAAATTGCCCTCTGAGAACTGTTTCATGGAGCGGTCAATATCATCGACATACGTTCCAAGGATACGGATGGACTTACGCATGCTGTGTGCAAGTCTTCCGATCTCGTCCTCGGAGTGGTAGTCCAGCTGGCTGTGCAGATTTCCTTCCGTGAGTTCCTTCGCCACGTCCTCGATCGCATGTAATGGTTCCAGAATGGTTTCAAGTACCATCCTGCTCACTTTCTTTGCGATTGCCCATGCAAGGAGCAGGAAGATAATGATCACTGCAATACCGGCAACTGCACAGAAGATCGTGCTCTGGACAGCCTTACTTCTCTGTTTATCAGTCAATGCATCTAATTTCTTTGAAATTTCTACTAAGCTGTTTAATGCAGGGGTACACTTATTTAAGATACCATCGACAGCCTGATCTTCCTTACCGGCCTTGATCTCTTCCATGATCTCATATCCGATCGTTCCCCAGTCCGTAAATGCACCTTTATATTCTGTATAAAGATCCTCTGTAATGACACCTGTGCCGTGTAAAACATTCATCTGTGTATCTACGATCCCGAGAAGCTCTTTCACCTTCTCCTCGTAGCTGTCGTAAGTGGATTCGTCATCATTCAGCGCCATTTCACGGATATTTCTTGCTGCTGTATTTATATTAATTCTGCATGTTTTTACTGCCTGATCTGCTGCGTTGACATTATTGACATAATTCATCATATTGGCAAACAGAATGCCTATTGCAATAATAGAAATCACTCCTGACAGCAGCATCATGTTAATGACTTTTCTATAACCGTAACTGATTCTTTTCTGCAGATACATATTTTCAAGTTTTGTTTTCATTGTACTCTTTTGTGACAACATAAATTGTATTTTCCTTTCCATTCTAATATACTTTTTTTCTTTCTCTGATATATTAATTTTTCCAGTCTGACAATGTATTAATTGCCTCGTTTTATTTCACTTTTTATCTGTTTTTTCTTCTACCCTCCACCTGAAAAATCTGTCAATTTTCTTCTAGTTTCTCACATTATAGTCTCATATTTTATGTCTGTCAAACCTTAAATGACTTTTTTCAATTATTTGTTTGAAAACGTTTCTAAATTGTATTTCCGACCGCTTCCTTTGCAAGGCGGTCTGCTTCTTCATTGCCATCCACACCGGAATGGCCTTTTACTTTCACAAATTTAATCCTGATTTTATTTTTTGCAGACTGCATATAATCATAGTAGGCGATCGTGCCCTGCCTGTTCCGTTTCCAGGCTCCCTCTGCCCACATCTCGATTCCCATGTAATCGTAATAAATCGTCACTTCCGGAAGTTTCAACTCGATCGCACGTTCTACTGCAGCCATCGCTCCTAATATTTCTCCTGAAACATTGCGCATGGATGCCATCTCCGCATCGTTTCCGCTTCCCTGCAGCACTTCTTTCTCTCCATTATGAATGAGAAATCCGCCGTAGCCGTAGACTTTTGTGGCAATGTTGTAAGAGCCGTCGACAAAGGCGTAGACTGCCGGATTTTGTTCCTGCTTCCCTGTATCTGGTTTTTCTGCTTTTTCGCTCCGCTTTCTGGAGCTGCCTTCTGCACCCACGAAGGCTTCCGCTTCCTCAAGTGTTTTGAAGCTTTTATATACGGCACCCGGAAAACCGTCTACCATTTTTTTGCAATCATCCCAGCTGTTGTAGATTCCCGGAATTTTACCTTTTTTTACCGCGTAGAATTTTGATGCCATATACGCTCCTTTTCTGATTGATATTTCATTATGATAATTCCAGCCTGCAGCTTCCTCTCATCTGCAGTGGACATTCGTAAACATTTTCGTCCCCATTTCTTCCAATATAGGACAATGGGCATTTTCTGCAATCCTCTAATACAAAATCTGCCGGAACATCAAACTCGATTATCGCTTTTTTACTTCCTTTTGCCTCATTCTCATGCCTGATATTGTCCCAGCTTAATTTCTGTCCGCATCCCTGACATTTTTCAGTACCGGTTGCAACTGCGCGTTTGCATGTCGGACAGGCATAGTACTCTTTCCCTGTCATATCCTTTGTCTCTATTACCTCTGATGGGAACTGTTTGATCAGTTCTGCTCTTAAATCGTCCTGCATTTTTTGTCTCCTGTATTCTAATTTTTTATTTAAAGCATGTGATGTTTGTTGTTATCGCCATTCTTACTCACCATCACTGCAAATGCCAACAACTTATTTTATCACAACAATTTTTAAATTTCACTAACATTTATATCAGTATATTGAAATATTTTCTATGTAATGTGTCATTGCAAAAATTGTCGATTTTTCAAAGTTTTTGCATTTCAGTGCATAAACTTTATTTTTTCAAGAATTTATGCTATACTCATGTCATAAGGAGGTATATCAAATGATTGATACTCACGAACTCAAAAAAAGAGATTTATACCTGAATAAGATCATAGCATTTCAAGACACCGAGCCAGTGAAGGTTGTTACCGGAATCCGTAGATGCGGCAAATCCAGTCTGTTGAAGTTAATGACCCTTCATCTGAAAGAAACTGGTATTACTGACGATCAGATTCTGGAAATGAATTTTGAATCCTACGCTTATAAAAATATGACCAGCGATTCCTTCTACGAATATGTCAAACAACATATCGTACCAAATAAAAGAATGTACTTCTTTTTTGATGAAGTTCAGCGTGTGCCTGACTGGGAAGATGCTGTTAACTCTTTTCGTGTCGATTTCAACTGCGATATTTATGTCACAGGCTCAAATGCCTATATGCTCTCCTCTGAATATGCCACCTATTTATCTGGAAGATGCATAGAAATAAAAATGCTGCCGTTATCTTTCTCTGAATTTTTAACATTCCATGATTTTGAAATAAGAGAGACCAAAAGTGCTTTAGGCGGTACACGAAAACAGGCTTATGATAAAATGGGAGAACATTATGAACTCCGTGAAGTTTTCGATGCATACATGCGATTTGGCGGAATGCCGGGTATCGCTGACATAGGTTTAGATCAGGAAAAAGCACTTGTGCTGCTTGATGGTATCTACTCCACCGTTATCATGCGAGACATTCTCGAACGAGAAAATCGCAGAGGTCAAAAGCGGGTCACCGACCCCATCCTCTTAAAAAAGATCACTATGTTCCTTGCTGATAACATTGGAAACAATATCTCTATTTCTTCTATCGGCAACACCTTAGTAAATGAAGGACTTCTGGAAAACAAGAATCGAAAAGGAACCCCAAGTGCTCACACAGTTCAGACATATATAAATGCACTGCTGGAATCATATTTCTTCTACGACATCAAAAGATTCGATATTAAAGGAAAAGAATTTTTACGCACTCTTGGCAAATACTACATTGTCGATATCGGACTCAGAAACTATCTGCTTGGGTTCAGAGACCGTGACAGCGGTCATGCAATAGAGAATGTTGTTTACTTTGAACTGCTTCGTCGCGGCTATGATGTCTCTATTGGTAAAATTGATAATCTTGAAGTGGATTTTATTGCAACAAAAGCAGATGATAAACTTTATGTCCAGGTCACGGAATCAATGACAAGTGAAGATGTTCGCAAAAGAGAATTAACACCACTCCAAAAAATCAACGATAACTATGAAAAAATCGTTCTTTCCCTGAATACAGGAATGGACTCTTCGTATGAGGGAATAAAATCTATCAACCTCCTCGACTGGCTGATCTCAGAATAAAACCCAAAAGCATCAAAAAAGGAACCAGAGATTTTCTCTGGTTCCTCAAAATTATAGGATATTCTTCATGAACCGGAATTTTACGCTTCCTGATTCATATTCGCCAGCTTCGCAGCCTGGTCGGCTGCGATACATGCATCGATGATCTCCTGAATATCACCATTCATGATCTTATCTAATTTGTAAAGTGTCAGGTTGATACGGTGGTCTGTCACACGTCCCTGTGGGAAGTTGTAAGTTCTGATCTTTTCAGAACGGTCACCGGTACCGATCTGGCTCTTACGAAGTTCAGCTTCTGCATCATGTGCTTTCTGCTGCTCTAAGTCAAATAACTTTGTACGGAGTAACGCAAACGCTTTTGCCTTGTTCTGGATCTGTGATTTTTCAGTCTGGCTGTAGATCACGATTCCAGTTGGAATATGTGTTAAACGGACCGCAGAGTCTGTGGTGTTGACACACTGTCCACCTGCTCCTGACGCACGGCAGACATCGATACGGATATCTTTCTCATCAATCTGTACGTCAACATCTTCCGCCTCCGGCATCACAGCTACTGTGATGGTAGAGGTATGGATACGTCCGCCGGATTCCGTCTCAGGCACACGCTGTACACGGTGCACACCGGATTCGTATTTCATAACGGAGTAAGCACCTGCTCCTGTGATCATGAATGTCACACTCTTCATGCCGCCGATTCCGGTGTCGTCACATTCCATGATCTCTGTTTTCCAGTTCTTTGTCTCTGCATAATGCTGATACATACGGTAAATCTCTGCCGCAAATAACGCAGCCTCATCTCCACCGGCACCGGCACGGATCTCCACGATAACGTTTTTGTCATCGTTCGGGTCTTTTGGCAAAAGAAGGATTTTTAATTCATTCTCTAATTCTGCGACACGGTTCTTTGCATCGTTTAACTCTTCTTTTGCAAGTTCGCGCATCTCTTCGTCAGATTCTTCCTCCAACATGGCAAGCGAATCCTCGATGTTCTGCTTGCACTGTTTGTATTCTTTGTAAGCCTCCACGATCGGTAAAATATCGCTCTGCTCTTTCATCAGCTTACGGAAACGTTCCGGATTATTTGCCACATCCGGCTCACTTAATTCACTCATCAACTCTTCATAACGGATGAGTAAGTCCTCTAATTTATCAAACATATTTCTCCCTCATTTCTGTCTAATCAAATATCGTGATTTCATCACTCAATAATTTCGTCGTTCGTCAAATGCAAATAAATTTGCATTTTCCTCTCTTTCGCTCATTATATTTCTACACTCTGATGCCGCTACAACATCCCAGTCACAACCCTGTCATTTCCTGCAAGGTCTTTTTTCACACAGACGTTTGAAAATCCTGCGTCTGTCATCATTTTAGATACATCTTTTCCCTGATCATACCCAATCTCAAACATCAGAGAACCGCCAGAATTCAGATAATCTTTACTCTGTTCCACGATCTTGCGGTAAAAGTAAAGTCCATCCTCTTTTCCATCTAACGCCTCGATCGGTTCAAACACCTGTACCTCCGGCATGAGCTGCGGAATCACATCCGTTGGGATATAAGGCGGATTTGACACGATCACATCAAACTTCTCCGTGACCATCTCAAAAAGGTCACTGCGTTCAAAAAGAACCGGCACCTCATTTAATTTTGCATTCTCTTTTGCAACGTTGACCGCCTGCTTGGAGATATCAACTGCATATCCTTTCACGCCCTCAACGTTATGTAAAATACTGATAATAATACAACCGGAACCGGTACACATATCAAGTACTTTCATTCCCGGCTTTACTGTTTTTAATGCTTCCTCCACAAGTGTCTCTGTATCCTGTCTTGGAATCAGGACATTGGAATTTACCTTAAACTTAAGTCCCATAAATTCCGTTTCTCCCACAATATACTGCAACGGGATATGTTCTGCACGTTTTTTGATGGCAAGTTCATATTCCTTCAGCAGATCATCAGGAAGATCATCTTCCATATGCATATAATAAAATTTACGGTCTATCTTACAGCCCATTTCCAAAAGCAGCCATGCATCTGTTTTCGCATCTGCAATATGCGACAGCTCCAGCACTTTTTCTCCATGGGCAACAGCTTCCCGATATGTCATTCTTATCTCACGCCCTTCTACTTCATTTCCCGGCGGATTTCTTCCACATAAGGTTTCCAGTCAAAAACGGCCTCCACAGAGGCAATTCCAACCTCGATCATCTCATCATCCGGTTCCTTTGTTGTCAAACCCTGCAGCCATAATCCCGGCTTGCTCAAAAGATTCACAACTGCATTATCGCTTCTTCCTGCCAGCCGGATAAATTCATAGGATACACCTGCGATCACTGGGATCAGAAGCAGACGCAAAACCACACGGAGGATTGGAGAATCCACGCGGATAAACATAAAAAACAAAATGCTGACTAACATTACGATCAAAAGAAAACTTGTTCCACAGCGTTTATGAAATCTGGAACTTTTTCTCACATTATCCACGGTAAGATCCATGCCATGTTCAATGCAGTTAATACATTTATGTTCTGCACCATGGTACATATAAACACGCCGGATATCCTTCATCAGAGAGATAAGTGCTACATATCCGATGAAAATCACCAGACGGATCACTCCCTCTAACAATGCGATCACCCACTGGGATGTAATTACTTTCTGAAACAGAGTCGATAAATAATATGGAAGCATCATAAATACTGCCACAGCAAGAACAATCGATAATACAACCGTTCCGCCCATCATGGCATTTTCCTGCTTCTTCTCTTTCTGCTCCTGTCTCCTGCGCTCTTCTTCCGTCATTGGCTCTTTTTTCTTCTTATCCACTTCCTCATCCTCAAAAAAAGAAGCGGAATAGGTCAATGTCTGCATTCCGAGTACAAGCGACTCTATAAAACTGAATACACCTCTTAAAATCGGCATATTTCTTATTTTCTTATTTCTGATGATCCCAGTATATTCTGAAACCTTCACTTCAATCTCATGGTCAGGCTTTCTCACTGCAACAGCGTACTTTTCCTGATTCTTCATCATCACGCCTTCCATGACAGCCTGTCCGCCAATTCCTGAATATTTCATTTAAATAACCATGTCTTTCTCATAGAGTTTCCATGTTCTAAAAAAGGTTGAGATTTAATAACCTCAACCTTATCTGTAACCACTTTTTTCTATTTGTTGATACCGTATTTCTTGTTGAACTTATCAATACGACCATCAGCTCTGTTAGCTTTCTGCTGACCTGTGTAGAATGGATGGCATTTAGAACAGATCTCAACGTGGATATCTTCCTTTGTTGATCCTGTAACAAATGTATTTCCACAGTTACATGTAACAGTTGCCTGATAATAATCTGGATGGATTCCTTCTCTCATGATTTTCACCTCTTCTATTCTTATCGTTGATTTGTTGCGCTTGTTCTATACTCTTTATGCCCGTATACCCGATTCGCATATGGCACTTACTGCAAGAATATACACGATATAAAAACTGTCCAGAATCTGTAAAAGATTCTTTATCCCGATAAACAGCTTTTAAAGTATAGCATACGCATCATAGTAAATCAAGATATTTTTTTAAATAATTCTATTTTTCTTTACCATTGCGATATATTCTTTATTATTCTTTGTGCGGGCGAACATATTTAAAATATTCTCCACTGCCTCATCTGCACGCATACCATTGTAAGCCTTGCGCATGATCTCCACTGCCTCTAACTCATCCGGGTCAAGCAGCAGGTCTTCTCTTCTGGTTCCTGACTTTACAATATCGATTGCCGGGAACACACGTTTTTCGGAAAGTTTGCGGTCGAGTACAAGTTCCATGTTACCGGTTCCCTTAAACTCCTCGAACACAACGTCGTCCATCTTACTTCCGGTATCTACCAGTGCTGTTGCAAGAACGGTAAGGCTTCCGCCCTCTCTCATATTTCTGGCTGCACCAAAGAAACGTTTTGGCATATGAAGGGCTGCCGGATCAAGACCACCGGATAACGTACGTCCACTTGGTGGAACTGTGAGGTTGTATGCCCTTGCAAGACGTGTGATACTGTCGAGCAGGATCATGACATCTTTATGATGCTCCACGAGACGTTTTGCACGCTCAATGACCATCTCAGATACTCTCTTATGATGTTCCGGTAATTCGTCAAATGTAGAATAAATAACTTCTACATTATCCCCTTCAATCGCTTCCTTGATATCGGTAACTTCCTCCGGTCTTTCATCGATCAGTAAAATGATCAGATGCATGTCCGGATTGGATGCTGTAACCGATTTTGCAATCTCTTTTAACAGAGTTGTCTTACCTGCTTTCGGCTGGGAAACGATCATACCACGCTGTCCCTTACCGATCGGTGAGATCAGATCCACGATCCTCATTGCAACACTGCTGCCCGGTCTCTCCAAACGGATTCTCTGATTAGGGAAAATCGGTGTGAGGTCTTCAAAATTCTTTCTCTGCTGGATCACGCCCGGCTGATAACCGTTGATCGTTGTGATATATAATAATGCAGAGAACTTCTCCTGCTGTGTTTTGATCCTTGTGTTACCGCAGATAATATCGCCTGTTTTCAGGTTGAACTTACGGATCTGGGATGGAGACACATAAACGTCATTCTCACCCGGCAGGTAATTGTCGGAACGGATAAATCCGAATCCATCCTGCATAACCTCAAGAATTCCATTCACAGTGATTCCGCTGTCAAGATTCTTGATCGTATCATCCTGGCTTGCTTCCTCACGCTCTCCCTCTTTTGATCCCTCTTTGGCTGATTCTGCTGAATCTGCTCTTTTTCTCTCCGGTTTCTCGGAAGGAGCTGACTGTTCCTGTTTTTTCTCCGATTCTTTTGCCGCTTTTTCTTTTTCCTTCTTCGCATCCTCTGCAAGCATTGCTTCTACAAGATCGGCTTTCTTCATTGTGGAAGTGCTTTTAATTCCTCTTGATTTTGCTAAATCACGCAAAACCGTTGCTGATAAGCTTTCATATTTTTCTCTCATTCAATGACTCCTTAATCATAATTGTATCATTTGGGAACAACGTCTGAATCGACTAAATGAATCTATAACTGCAATTTATTATACAACACTTTTTACGAAATAGGAAGTCCTAATTTTCTTGATTAATAAAAAAGGAAATGTTATCATTACTTTCAGAGCTTTAAAACGAATATTTACATAAAGGAGACAGTTCATATCATGGATTTAAAAGAAAAAGCATTAGCCATGCATAAAGAGTGGAATGGCAAATTAGAAACGATCGCAAAATCAAAGGTCAACTCCAGAGAGGACCTTGCAATTGCATACACACCGGGCGTTGCCGAACCATGTAAAGTCATTGCAGAAGATAAAGAAGCAGCCTACACTTATACCATGAAGGCAAACACTGTTGCCGTCATTTCCGACGGAAGTGCTGTCTTAGGACTTGGCAATATCGGGCCATATGCCGCTATGCCTGTTATGGAAGGAAAATGTGTTCTTTTCAAAGAATTCGGCGATGTGAATGCTGTTCCGATCTGTTTAGACACACAGGACACCGAAGAGATCATTGCAACCATCAAAAATATTGCTCCTGCATTCGGCGGAATCAATCTTGAGGACATCTCCGCTCCGCGCTGTTTTGAGATTGAGGAACGTTTAAAGGCAATGCTCGATATCCCGGTATTCCATGATGACCAGCATGGCACTGCTATCGTTGTCCTTGCCGGAATCATCAACGGTCTGCGTGTCACTGGCAAGAAAAAAGAAGACTGTAAAGTCGTTGTCAACGGCGCCGGTTCTGCGGGCGTTGCCATCACCAAACTGCTCCTCACTTACGGTTTCAAACATGTGACTATGTGCGACCGCGAAGGTATCATTGGAAAAGATTACCCGAATTTAAACTGGATGCAGAAAAAAATGACCGAGGTAACAAATTTAGAAAATGCTTCCGGTACACTTGCCGATGCATTAAAGGGCGCTGATATTTTTGTCGGGGTTTCCGCTCCAAATATCGTAACTCCTGAAATGGTTGCCTCTATGAATAAAGATTCCATTCTTTTTGCAATGGCAAATCCGGTACCGGAAATCATGCCGGACGTTGCAAAGGCAGCCGGCGCAAGAGTTGTTGGAACCGGAAGAAGTGATTTCCCGAACCAGGTCAACAATGTGATCGCGTTCCCTGGCATTTTCAAAGGTGCCCTGGAGGGACGTGCCACACAGATCACCGAGGAAATGAAGCTTGCCGCTGCTGAAGCTCTGGCACATCTTGTTTCCGACGAGGAATTAAACGATGAATTTATTATGCCGGAAGCTTTCGACCCGCGTGTTGCAGAGGTGGTAAGCCAGGCAGTAAAATCCCATATCGTAAAATAAACATGGATATGTCAGATAAAAAATTCTGGGGAGACAAACCATATTTTTCCCTTGACCATTATCTAAAACAGACGTTTGGCGAAAAAGTCTACCGCCTGTCCTTAAACGGCGGGATGACCTGTCCAAACCGTGACGGGACACTGGATTCGCGCGGCTGTATTTTTTGCAGTGCCGGGGGAAGCGGCGATTTTGCCACTGCCCCTTCCCTCTCTGTCACAGAGCAGATCACGCAGGCGAAAGAACGCATCCGCAGGAAAAGTAACTGCCGGAAGTTTATCGCCTATTTTCAGGCATACACGAATACCTATGCTCCCGTTTCCTATTTAAGAGAACTTTTTACGGAGGCGATCGAACAGCCGGATATTGCTTCACTCTCCATCGCAACACGCTGTGACTGTCTCCCACCCGAAGTGCTCGATCTGCTCTCCGAACTGAACTGCCAAAAACCTGTCTGGATAGAACTTGGTCTGCAATCCATTCACAACGATACGCTGCGGCAGATCCGGAGCGGTTTCACTTATGAGCAGTATTTATCTGCGGTGGACGCCCTGAAAGATCGTGGTCTTTCCGTTATCACGCATTTGATCCTCGGATTGCCCGGTGAGACGGAAAAAATGATGCTTGCATCGGTAGACGCTGTTGCACATCTTCCGGTAGACGGTGTAAAACTGCAGCTTCTCCATGTACTGAAAAATACCGATCTGGCTCTGCTCTATGAAAAAGCGCCTTTTCCAGTCTTTTCCCTTGAGGAATACTGCGATTTCGTTGTGACCTGTATCGAACACCTTCCACCGGAAATGGTGATCCACCGCCTCACCGGTGACGGTCCTCGTTCCCTTCTGATCGCACCGCTGTGGAGCACGGATAAGAAACGCGTTTTAAATACGATTCAGAAACGTTTTCGGGAACGAGGCACCTGGCAGGGGAAATGTTATACAGATCAGGAAGTGTTTCATAATGAATTGGTAAACAGCAAATAGAAAGAGGTGTATATAAATGGCCGAACCATTTACCATATATAAATTAACAATTTTAAACATGTTGGATAAAGTTGATTTTCCATTGACCAATACACAGATTTCGAACTTTTTTCTCGAACAGGACTACACTGATTATTTCCGTGTCCAGCAGGTCATCAGCGATCTGGTCGACGCCGATCTGATCCGTACAGAATCCACGCACAGTAACACCCAGTACACCATCACTGCTGCCGGAAAAGAGACGCTGGAATTTTTCAAAGACAAGATTTCCGATGCGATTGAACACGACACGATGGCTTTTCTGGAAAAAAACAAGCTTCAGCTTCGAAATGACAATTCCATTCTGGCAGACTATTATAAAACGCCAAATCAGGACTACGCCGTGCGCTGTCAGTACCGCGAACATAATACAAACATCATCGATCTGACGTTAAGTGTCAAAAACCGTGCACAGGCAGAAGCAATCTGCAACAACTGGAAAAATCTGAATGAAGATGTATATGCGTATCTGATGGATATACTTTTGAAGTAGCAGAAAGGACTTAATATGGCAAAACAGAACTGGAAACCGGGAAATATGCTCTATCCACTCCCTGCGGTCATGGTGAGCTGCCAGAATTCCGCAGCGCACGATCCTCTGTGTGAGAGACCGGAATTAGATGGAAAACCGAATATTATTACTGTCGCATGGGCTGGGACAGTCTGCACCAATCCGCCGATGGTTTCGATCTCCGTCCGCCCGGAGCGCTACTCCTATCATCTGATTGAGGAATCTGGTGAATTTGTGATCAATTTAACAACCGAAAAACTGGTGAAAGCTACGGACTACTGTGGAGTCCGCTCCGGCCGTGATGTCGACAAATTTAAAGAAATGCATTTGACGCCGCTTGCTTCAAAACACATCCATGCACCCGGAATTGTGGAAAGCCCTGTGAATATCGAATGTAAAGTCCGCGAAATCAAGCCACTCGGAAGCCATTCCATGATCCTTGCTGATGTTGTAGGCGTTACCATTGACGACACCCTGCTCGATGAAAAAGGAAAATTTGAGTTGAACAAAAGTGGACTTGTCACTTACTCCCACGGCGAATACTTCCTGCTCGGCAGGAAGCTTGGAACCTTTGGATACAGTGTAAAAAAAGAGAAAAAGCGAAGTCGTTAGACTTTGGCTTTTTCTCTAAGATCGTTTTCTTCACTTATTCTTTACAATTTCATTTTTCCTGAGTACCTTCTAAATCATTTTCTTTGTATATTGCATAAACAATGTCTATGATCACCCCTTCATCCGTTTGTTCCATTTCATTATAAACCACCTGAATACGCTCACCAACTGCCAGCTCCGGGATCCCATTCGCTGATACCACTTCTTTTGGAACTAATATATTATCACTGGTCTCCCTAATTGGTTCCGAATCATCCGGACTTACAATAAAATAATTATCTGTTATTTCCAAAATAGTCCCTATAAAATAATTTTGTGACTTTTCATTGCATCCACCAACCAGCAATAAAACAATTGCAAATAACATACATAATTTATTCTTCATAAACTATCTCCAACCCAATTGAGACATACCTATATTTACCACTTCTGCATAAACGTTTATCAAATCAAAGCATATATTATCAATTCTTTATTCTGCCTTCTTGCATTTAAATCCCATTATACAACTCACAATAAAAAATACGATATTGCAAATGTTCAAAATAAACGTAATTGCACTGCCACTTAAATTATTTTCATCCACATAACAGCCTTCCGTCCAGACAATAAGATTTGATAACACAACAATACCAAGATTATTAACAAAATACATTATTTTATTAATAGGTTTCTGTTTTTTCATTGCAAAACTTACTGCAATAAGATTGCAAACAGATATTGCCAAGCAAATACATTCTGCTGCTTCTAAGTATTTAACCATTTCTAAATCCCCCTCTTCCCGAAATCATTCAAATACTATCTTAATACCATGCTCTTTTCATTTCTTTTATAATACAACATTATATATCTTATATCAATGTTTTTACAATTTATAATATCGTATTCAAAGCAAAATAATATCATGTTTATATAAAAAAATAGAGAAACTATATCTACTATAGTCTCTCTATCTTTCTATTTCCACCTGTAATATTATCACTATGCTATAAACAAAAATTATTTTTACCTACTGCACCGACAAATAAGAATATCCCATCAGGCTCTCATCCACTTCCCTTGCAGCTTCGCGGCCTTCGCGGATCGCCCACACGACAAGCGACTGTCCTCTGTGCATATCACCTGCCGTGAAAACATTTTTCACATTGGTCACATATGCGCCCTCTGCGGTTGCTACATTGGTTCTCGCATTCAGGTCGACACCGAACGCATTTGCAATATAATTCTCAGCTCCTAAGAATCCGGCTGCGATCAGTACAAGGTCTGCATCCATTTTCTGTTCGGAACCCGGCACTTCTGCCATCATCATACGGCCTGTTTTCTCGTCTTTTTTGCTCTCTAATTTCACCGTGACAAGTCCACAGAGATTTCCATTTTTATCTTTCAGAAATTCTTTTACCGTGGTCTGATAGATACGTGGGTCATGTCCGAATACTGCGATCGCCTCCTCCTGACCATAATCTGTCTTGCAGACTTTTGGCCACTCCGGCCACGGATTGTTTTCCGCTCTCGTATCCGGCGCTTTCGGCATCATCTCAAGCTGTGTCACACTGGCTGCGCCGTGACGGATGGATGTGCCCACACAGTCATTTCCGGTGTCACCGCCACCGATGATGACCACTCTTTTTCCTTTTGCAGAAATGTACTGATTGTCTTTCAATTCAGAATCCAAAAGGCTTTTTGTGGTAGCTTTTAAGAAATCCACTGCAAAATAAATACCTTTCGCATCTCTGCCCGGTGCCTTGATATCTCTTGGATTTTTGGCTCCACATGCCAGAACGACCCTGTCATATTCTTTTAACAATTTTGCAGCTTTGACATCCTTGCCGACATTCGTATTTGTGACAAATGTAATGCCTTCCTCCTTCATAATGGAAACCTTGCGGTCGATCACCCATTTTTCCAGTTTCATATTCGGGATTCCGTACATCAACAGTCCACCCACCCTGTCATCGCGCTCGTATACGGTTACAAGGTGTCCGCGCTTATTCAGCTGGTCTGCCACTGCAAGTCCGGCAGGACCGGAACCAATGACTGCGACTTTCTTTCCTGTGCGGACTCTCGGTGGTTTTGCTTTCGCATAGCCCTGTTCATAAGCGTTCTCGATAATGCCATGTTCGTTTTCCTTACAGGTAACGGCATCCCCCCAGTGTCCGCAGGTACATGCTGCTTCGCATAGTGCAGGACATACCCTTGATGTGAACTCCGGGAAGTTGTTCGTCTTTTTCAGACGGTTGTATGCCTGCTCCCAGTTCCCTGTGTATACAAGATCGTTCCACTCCGGGACAAGGTTATGTAACGGGCATCCGCTCGTCATTCCCATGATATTCATTCCCGCCTGACAGAAGGGAACGCCACAGTTCATGCAGCGTGCGCCCTGTATCTGCTGTTCTTCCTTTGACAGTGGTGTGTGGAATTCGTTAAAATTTCTGATACGCTCCAATGGTGCTTCACTCACCGATGTCTCTCTTTTATAATCCATAAATCCGGTTGGTTTTCCCATGATATTTCCTCCATTTTCTTTTCGTATTCCCTACTGACGATCAACCTCTCGTATTCGCATAGAATGCTTCGATCTGTGCCTGTTCGGATGAGAGACCTTTCTCCTCCATCTGAACGATAGCCATCAGCATACGGTTGTAATCATACGGGATTACTTTCTTAAATTTCGGCAGATACTCACTGAAGTTATCCAGAATTTCCTTACCTTTTTCGGAATTGGTAAATGCCACATGCTCTTTGATCATGTCTTTTAATTCCATAACATCGTATTTATTGGATACTTCCTCAGAAAATACCATCTCTTTGTTCATGCGGGTGTAAAGGTCGTTATCCTCATCCAACACATAAGCGATACCGCCGCTCATACCAGCCGCAAAATTTTTGCCAGTTTTACCTAAAACTACGACACGTCCGCCTGTCATATACTCACAGCCATGGTCGCCGACACCTTCTACAACTGCGGAAGCGCCTGAGTTACGCACGCAGAAACGCTCGCCTGCCACACCGCTGATGAATGCTTTTCCGCTCGTTGCACCATAAAGGGCTACGTTACCAATGATGATATTCTCGTCTTTTTTGTATTTTACACCTGCCGGGGCATAAACCACTAATTTACCACCGGAAAGTCCCTTGCCAAAGTAGTCGTTGGAATCGCCTACAAGCTCTAAGGTCAGTCCTTTTGGAATGAACGCACCAAAACTCTGTCCACCTGCACCGGTACATTTAACTACAAATGTATCTTCCTCTAAGCCGGTTCCATATTTTTTTGTTATCTCGGAACCAAAAATCGTACCGAAGGAACGGTCTGTGTTCGTCACTTCCACATCAATGCTTCTGCGCTGTTTGTTTGCAAGTGCAGAGCCAAGCTGTTTTAAAAGTACCGTCTCGTCTTTTGATTTTTCCAGTTCAAAATCATATACATGTTTTGGATCAAAGGTTACTTTCTCCTTCGGTCCTGCATATGGGTTGTTTAAAATTCTGGAAAGATCGATCTCTTTCTCACGTCCGGTCAGATCTTCCCGGACTTTTAAGAGGTCGCTTCGTCCAACCATCTCATCCACGGTTCTGCAGCCGAGTTTTGCCATGTATTCACGGAGTTCCTCTGCGATAAACTTCATAAAGTTTTCCACATATTCCGGTTTTCCTGCAAAACGTTTTCTTAATTCCGGATTCTGTGTTGCGATACCTGCCGGACAGGTATCTAAGTTACAGACACGCATCATGACACATCCCATGGTTACAAGCGGAGCCGTTGCAAATCCGTATTCCTCTGCTCCGAGAAGCGCTGCGATCGCAACATCACGGCCGCTCATTAATTTTCCGTCTGTCTCAATCCTTACTTTATTGCGGAGTCCGTTCATGATCAAAGTCTGGTGTGTCTCTGCAAGTCCAAGCTCCCAAGGAAGTCCTGCATTGTGGATGGAACTTGCCGGAGCAGCACCTGTACCGCCATCGTAACCGGAGATCAGCACAACCTGTGCGCCAGCTTTTGCAACACCCGCTGCAACGGTTCCGACACCTGCCTCTGAAACAAGTTTTACGGAAATTCTTGCCGCTCTGTTAGAGTTTTTCAAATCAAAGATCAGCTGCTCTAAATCCTCGATGGAGTAAATATCATGGTGTGGTGGCGGAGAAATTAAGGATACCCCCGGTGTGGAAAGTCTTGTCTTTGCAATCCATGGATAAACTTTTTTGCCCGGAAGATGTCCACCTTCGCCCGGTTTTGCTCCCTGTGCCATCTTGATCTGGATCTCTTCCGCACTGACTAAGTACTGGCTTGTGACACCAAATCGTCCGGATGCGACCTGCTTGATCTTGGAGCATCTGTCCACTGCGGTATTTTTACTTGCGATACGCTCGTAATCCTCACCACCTTCACCGGTGTTTGATTTGCCGTGAAGCCGGTTCATCGCAATGGCAAGCGTCTCATGTGCTTCCTGTGAGATAGAACCATAGGACATCGCACCAGTCTTAAATCTTGTCACGATAGAGTCAACGCTTTCCACTTCCTCGACCGGCACACCTTTTTTCGGATAATTGAAATCCATCAGTCCACGGATGCAGCCGTCTTTTTCCTCACTGTTCACAAGCTCTGTGTACTGTTTGAACAGGTTGTAATCTCCACGTTTCGTGGATTCCTGTAACAGATGGATGGTTGCCGGATTGTAAAGGTGCTGGTCTGCACCACTTCTCATTTTGTGGCGTCCCCTGCTGTCTAAGGTTAAGTCAGTCTCTAAACCAAGCGGATCGTATGCCGCAGAATGTAATTCGTTCACATCATTTTCAATGTCTTTTAATGTAATACCACCGATGCGGCTCACGGTATTTGTGAAATACTTATCGATCACGTCAGAGTCGATACCGATCGCCTCGAAGATTTTGGAACCTTCGTAAGACTGGATCGTGGAAATACCCATTTTGGAAGCAATCTTTACAATACCATTTAAGATCGCTGCATTGTAATCATCCACTGCCGCATAGTAATCTTTGTCTAACATATGCTCATCCACTAACTGTTTTACGGTATCCTGTGCCAGATATGGGTTGATCGCACAGGCACCATAGCCTAACAGTGTTGCAAAATGATGTACCTCTCTCGGCTCGCCGGACTCTAAGATCATGGCGACCGCCGTTCTCTTTTTTGTCTTGACCAGATGCTGCTGCAGGGCGGACACTGCAAGCAGTGATGGGATCGGCACATGGTATTCGTCGACACCACGGTCAGACAGGATCAAAATGTTTGCGCCCTCCCTGTATGCCCGGTCTGCTTCCACGAAGAGACGCTCAATGGCTTTTTCGAGGCTTGTGCTCTTATAATAGGTAGTCGGGATTACCTCTACCTTAAATCCGTCCACTTTCATATTTTTAATTTTCATCAGATCGGTATTCGTAAGGATCGGATTATTGACCTTTAACACCTGACAGTTAATGGATTTTTCTTCCAGAAGGTTTCCGTCCTCTCCGATGTATACGGTTGTGGAAGTCACCACTTTTTCACGGATAGAGTCGATCGGTGGGTTTGTAACCTGTGCAAATAGCTGCTTGAAGTAGTTAAATAACGGCTGATGATCGGTTGCCAGTGCAGCAAGCGGTGTATCAATACCCATGGCGGACGTTCCCTCGCCGCCATTTTTTGCCATTGGTAAAATTGCATCCCTCAAAGATTCATAGGTATAACCAAATGCCTTCTGCATTCTCTGACGCTCTTCCTTGGTGTATTCCGGCACACGCTGGTTTGGAATCTTCAAATCTTTTAAATTTAACAGGTTGCGGTCGATCCATTCACCGTAAGGCTGTTTGCCTGCATAAGTTTCTTTTAACTCATCATCATCGATCACTCTTCCCTTTACGGTATCTACCAGAAGCATTTTTCCCGGACGAAGTCTCTCTTTTACCACGATCTTCGTCGGATCAATGTCAAGTACACCGACCTCAGAGGAAAGAATAAGGTAATCGTCATCTGTAATGTAATAGCGGGAAGGACGGAGTCCGTTACGGTCCAGCACCGCTCCCATAATATCACCATCGGAGAAAAGAATGGATGCAGGTCCATCCCACGGCTCCATCATTGTTGCGTAATACTGGTAAAAATCTTTTTTCTTCTGGGACATGAGGCTGTTGTTTGCCCACGGCTCCGGAATTAAGATCATGACAGCGAGCGGAAGATCCATGCCGCTCATGACAAGGAATTCCAGTGTATTGTCAAGCATTGCAGAGTCGGAACCTTCGGTGTTGACGACCGGAAGCACTTTCTGTAATTCGCCCTTTAAAAATTCGGACTCCATGGTCTCCTCACGGGCAAGCATCTTATCTGCATTTCCTTTGATAGTGTTGATCTCACCGTTATGTACGATAAAACGGTTTGGATGTGCTCTCTCCCAGCTTGGGTTTGTGTTCGTAGAGAAACGGGAGTGTACGGTTGCGATCGCAGATTCATAATCTTTGTCCTGAAGATCTGCAAAGAACAAGCGGAGCTGCTCTACTAAGAACATTCCCTTGTATACAATCGTTCTGCTGGATAAAGAGACAACATAAGTATCATCATTCGACTGTTCAAACACACGTCTTGCCACATACAGCTTGCGGTCGAACGGAAGTCCCTTTTCCACATTCTTCGGACGCTTTACAAACCCCTGCATAATGCAAGGCATACAGTCGATCGCTTTCTGTCCAAGCTTTGTCGGATCGATCGGTACTTCTCTCCATCCTAAAAATTCCATGCCCTCTTTCTGGACAATGACTTCGAACATTTTCTTTGCCTGATTGCGTTTCAACTCATCCTGTGGGAAGAAAAACATACCGATACCATAATCTCTCTCACCACCAAGTTCAATGCCAAGCGGTTTTACGGCTTTCGTAAAAAATTTATGAGAAATCTGTAAAAGGATACCAACACCGTCACCGGTCTTTCCTTCTGCATCTTTTCCTGCTCTGTGCTTTAAGTTTTCAACAATTTTTAAAGCATTCTCCACGGTCTCATGTGTCTTGATACCTTTGATATTGACAACTGAACCGATACCGCAGTTGTCATGTTCAAATGCCGGATCGTACATTCCGTCTGTTTTTGTCTGGGAATCCTTTGGTGCAAATTTGTTCAGAGTGACCATTTTTGCAGATGTTTCTTTCTGTTGCTCTTTCATACGCAAATTCCTTTCTTAATCCAGATTGAAACTGCCGCTTTGCAGACAATTTCTAATTACGGAGCCTTTTGGGGTAACAGGAACATTGCAACGTAATTTCCTATTACATAAAAAGGCGCTTAAATAACCCAATGATCGATTGGGTATCTAAGCGCCTTTGCTTCATGAATTATTTTATTTTTCTTGTTTTCTAATATACAACTTTTTGATACTTCTGTCTATCTATTTTTTTGCAATATTGTCTGATAATTTGAATATTTATTATTTATAGCAGTATTGTTTATACTATTATAATTATATTCTTACTGTAATATATGGATACAAACAATTCTTTCCTTGTTTTATAATAAAAAAATTTTTGATTTTCAAGTGATAAAATATCACTTCAGGTGTTTTTCTGGAATTGTGTTTGAATTGTCGGAGTATAGAATATTACTATTTGTTACGGCAGATTTTAATATTCTGTTTTCTGTAATAAAAAGTTGTGATACATGGTAGATTATCTGATCACTAACCAAGACAGGCATCAGTGAAATATCGGCTTTTATTATGCCCGCACGTCAAACGGCTGATATCTCTGTTGTTTTTTCTGCAATTCCTCGTCGGACAATTTCTGCTGTAACTCTGCTTCTGAAAGCTGTCCGGTAGTTTCCAGATTTCCTTCCTGCGCATCGATTGATTCCGACATATCATCCATAATTTCGGATAAAACACCCTTATCATCGGTTTTGCCGTCTGTTCCTACTGCCTCGCCTTGAGCCTCCTTTTTCTGCTCTTCCTCGGTCTTTGGCTTATATTTCTCAGCCGCTTTCGCCATCTGCTCTCCGCGCTCTTCTGCCTCATCTAAGATGTGGAACATCTGTGAGCTGTTGTACTCCTGTTTTGCTGCCGCAATCTCATCCTCGTAAGTATGAAACTTCTCCAGCTTTTTTGCAATTTCTTCGATTGTATCCGCTTTCTGATTTTTGAGATTCTGCTTCTGTGTCTCAAAAAAAGCAATTTTTCCGTCCCGCTCTTCCTGTCTCTGTATTTTTTCCCTCGTGCTTTTTAACATGTTTGCATTTGACTGCCAGGGTGCGGACGTGTTTTTGGAAAAGTTGATCGTAACACTCATAATAGTTCTCCTGTCTTATCTCCTCTGCAAATTTGTCAATTTTCTTTTTTATCCCCAGAAATCGTATTTACTCGTCTCAAGTGCACTCAGCAATGAAGAGCCGTTCGATGTATACTGGCTCGATGTGCTCACAACATTGGACGCTGCGTTCTGGCTGATTCTTCCGCTCACAAAACTGATCTTGGAAGCAAGCCCGGTATCTCCATCCAACACTTTCTTTAACGTGTCTGCATCTGCACTCTGTAACACTTTCTCGTCAATGGAAAGACTGCCGTCTTTTGCCTGTGTGATACCAATGCTCTTCAATGCCTCTTTGTCCCCTGCAGGAATATCCTTTAACTGCTGTCTGTAAAACTCATTTAAAGTATCCCCGGTTTCCCTGAGCTGTTTTAACGTTGCGTTGTAGCTCTCGACCATTTTTTTTGCCGAGGAAACAATATCCTTTGTACTGCCGCTTTCCTTTGCCCTGTCATAAATGGAGTTCTTATCTGTTGCCACAAGACTAGAAGCATATCCGTTCAGGTTCCCCGAAATATCTTCCAGCTTCGAATAATTCTTTTTCTTTGCGATCGCCGTTGCATCCGCACTGGCATTCACTCCGTTCAGCAGACCGGAAAAAGATGACTTTTTGTTCAGGATATCTAACAGTGTTGTCTGCTGAAATGGAATTCCGCTTTTTGCGGCTGAGTGTGCAAGCATTTGTGTTGTAATTCGCATATTATTGCCTCCCTGTATGTCTTGCCAAAACTGCACCATAACGATGCATTTTGCCTTTCTTTACTCCGTATATCGGTCGGGCATTTTCTGATTTTAGCGAATTGTAACGAACAGGCTCTTTTATGTAATGAAAAATCAGCAGATCTATGTTCCGCTGATTTTTGCTTTTTTCCGCTATTTTGCAGTCCTTTTCATCCTGCGCTTCTCAGATATTTCATATAAGCCGTGACAAAATCGTTATACTTTTGTTTTGCCAGATAAACTTTGTCACCATTTTTCATCTGTATCGTGGTCGCATCATACTTGTACACTTCCCGCAGATTTACCAGAAATCCCCGGTGCGAACGGAAAAAACCCTCTCCCAGCCGCTTCTCCAACACTTCCATTTTCTCATAAAAAGTATAACTGCTCTCCGGCATATTTTTCGTGTGCAGCACAATCTTGCGCGCCTCGTTCTCCGCATACAAAATATTTTTTGCCAGAACTTCCATATAACTGCCATCTGCTTTTATCAACAGGGACATTTCCTCTTTTTCCCGCTCAAGCTGCCACATGGCGCGCTGCATCACTTCCGCAAACTTGTGCTCGTCCACCGGCTTTAACAGATAGTGAAACGCCCCGACATCATAACCTTCAAACACATATTCTTTGAACGCTGTCACAAAAATGATCATCGCATTGGATGTCTCCCGGATTTTCCGGGCTGTCTCCATGCCGTTTAACGTCTGATTTCCATCTTCTCCACGCAGGGAAACATCCAGCAGGATCACATCAAAGGATGTCTGATCTCGTAACAGTGCCTCTCCGCTGCCAAACAGGCGAACCTGTGAATCCGGGATACATTTTTCGGTCAGACTTTTTAAATACTCTCTTATAGGCTGTTCATCATCACATATCGCAATTTTCGGCATTTTCTTCACTCCATACTCTGTACTTTATCTTATATCGACCAGCTCATAAGCTTTTCTTATGGAATATGTAATGAAATGTCGTTTTTATGTAACGAATTATTTTCTCCGGTAAAAAAGGCTGACAACGGCTATTCCTGCCACTGCCATCACAACCGTAAACAAAATGCCGTTTACCGTCGGATAAAAACTGAACTCCAGCCATCCTGTCTCCGTCCGCAGCACCGCCACAAGATTTGCCGCAATATGCCCAAAAACTGCCATGGAAAGCTTCCCTGTTTTTTCCAGTACAAACGCAAGAAACAATCCAATCACCGCCGCATACAAAAACTGCACCAGATTGACATGCATGATACCAAAGATAAGTGCTGAACCGATCAGTGCCGGTATCACGCCAAAATAAAGCTTCAGACGCTTGTACACCACACCGCGGAACAGCAATTCTTCTGCGATTGGAATCACAAGGCAGGAACCGAGCAGTTCAAACACGACTGTTCCTGCAAAAAAGGACTCATTTGCCTCCTGAAACCCCTCCGACATCTGCACTAACGGCGTCATTGCAATGATGTTATTCACGGCAATGCCAAGTGTCGCTGCACCCGCAGCCGCCAAAACTGCGTCTGTGAGCCATTTTGTATCCAATTTTTCTTTTTCAGTTCCATAGACAACCTGCTCTGCAATTTTATCCTGCTTATAAAAACTCATCGTCGCCGGGATCGTTGCCGCCGAGCAGATCAGCTGACGCAGCATATAGGTCTGTTGCCCATCCCCCAGAAAAAGTCCCAGTACGAAGTACATAAGGCTCGACACAACATAATAAATGCCAATTGGATAAATAATCTGCCAGAGTTTAAAACCGCCTGTCGTTTTCATGATATCTTCCTTTCTATCACATCTGCTGCAGTGCATCCACAACCTCTGCCATGCTGTCACAGACACAGTATGCCCCTGCACGCTCTAACTGCTCTCTTTTTCCAAATCCATAGGATACGCCGACACAGCGGATTCCAAACTGATCCGCTCCGATCACATCATACTCGGTGTCACCGATCAGGCACATCTCGTCTTTTGTGATCTGCATATGCTCCATCCGTCTGCCAAGCTCCTCTAACACCTGCTGTTTGGTGCTGATACTTCCATCTAAAGTGGAACCGACAATCTCATCAAAATACGATGTCAGGGAAAAATGTTCCAGAATGCGTCTGCACGCTGTCTCCGGCTTGGAGGAAGCAAGTGCGATGACGCAGCCTGCTTCTTTTAACTTGCGGATCGTATCTGCGACACCCTCATATAATTCACACTCGAAAATTCCGGTCTTATCAAACCTCTCCCGGTATTTTAATACCGCCTGCCATGCCTTGTCCGCATCAAAGCCGTATTTTTCACGGAAAACAGGATCAAGCGGCGGTCCGATAAAATACAACAGCTTTTTCCGGTCCGGCTCCTCAATTCCAAAACAGCTTAATGCATACTGTACACATTTTGTAATTCCCTCTTCTGAGTTAATGATCGTACCATCCAAATCAAATAAAACTGCTTTTATCATACTACCTCTCTTTCAGCTCTCCAAGTAACTGTGACACTGTTTTTCCAAAAACCGGGTGACGGTAATTCGGGCAAAGCTCTGCCAGCGGTTTTAACACAAAGTCACGATTCTGCATATCAATATGCGGTATGATAAGATCCTCATCCTCATAGACAAGCTTATCATAAAAAATAATGTCCAGATCCAAAGTTCTCGGTCCCCAGTGAATGATACGCTCCCTGTTAGCGTGCTGCTCGATCTCGTGCAGTTTCTCCAACAGCTCCTGTGGTGATAACAGCGTCTTTAATGCGATCGCCCCGTTAACAAAATCGTCCTGCTCCACTCCGCCGTAAGGCTTTGTCACCAGAAGTTCTGACACTCTTACCTCTTTGATCTCTTTGATCCGGCGCAGTTCGTTGATTCCATTCCCAATATAGGCATTCTTGTCCCCAAGATTGGAACCGACTGCAAGATACACCTCATGCCACTGCCGTTTCATCGTCACTGACACATTTTCAAATGGAAGCCCGATCGGAGCATGTGGTTTACATAACTCAATCTCTACTCCTTTTAACACAGGCATAGAAAGAAGCATCGCTTCCGCTAACTGCTCTGCGACGCTCTCAATTAATTTGTATGTATGATCCTGTAGAAAATCTGTGATAAAATGGCTGACTTCGCCATAATTCAAAGAATCCGACAGATTGTCTGTCTTTCCCGCTTTTCTGCAGTCCAAAAAAAGTTTTGCATTCACATAAAAGTCCTGTCCATCCCTTGTTTCCTCCGGAAAAACCCCATGATGTGCAAATACTTTTAAATTCGTTATTTTAATAAAATCTCCTGTCATCCCGGTACTTCCTTTCAGCACTTCTATCTTCCTGTTATCTAAAGCCTGCAAAACTCCTGAAAAAACAGGTGTTTGGCAATTGCTTATTTTCTGTCCAGGATCGCCTCTGCCATCTGGATTGCCCGGTGATTTTCTTTTACATCATGCACACGGACAAACATACAGCCTGCTTCCACCGCCATGACCGTTGTGACGATCGTTCCCTCCACACGCTCTGCTGCCGGAAGGTCAAGTGTCAATCCGATCACAGACTTCCTTGAGGTGCCAAGCAGCACCGGATATTTTAATTCATTGAACTCTTTCAGGCGGCGGATCACTTCCAGATTGTTCTCATAACTTTTTGCAAACCCAACACCCGGGTCTAAGATGATCTTATCGTCCGCAATTCCAGCCGCTTTGGCAAGTGCGATCGTCTCCCGCAGATCCTGCTTCACGTCCTCCATAAAATTCCGGTACTCAGTATTGTCCCGGTTATGCATGAGACAGCACGCCAGCCCGGATTTTGCAATGACCTCTGCCATGCGCGCGTCATATTTCAGTCCCCAGATATCATTGATCAGATCGGCTCCTGCCTGCGCTGCGGCCTCTGCAACGCCGCTTTTATAAGTATCCACAGAAATCGGTATCTCAAACTCTTTTTTCACCGCCTCAATGACCGGAACCACCCTGCCTGTCTCCTCCTCATCGGAAATCTTTGTATATCCCGGTCTTGTGGATTCCCCGCCGATGTCGATCACATCTGCGCCGTCTCCTATCATCTCTTCCACGTGCTTTAATGCCGCATCAATCTGATTGAACTTTCCACCATCGGAAAAAGAGTCCGGTGTCACATTTAAAATTCCCATAATATAAGTATGTCCTGTTGTTGCAAAATCCCTGCTGCCTATTCTCATTTTTCTAACCTTCCTGACCTTTTATCGCAAATAAATGGTTTCTATCCTCTCACCAACTCAAAAAACTGTCTCTGAAGCCTCTCATCCTGTTCAAAAACACCGCGCGTCACAAATGTTACCGTCTTGCTTCCCGGCTTTTTCACACCACGCATCGTCATGCACATATGCTCTGCTTCCAGCATGACCATTGCGCCCTGTGGCTTTAAATATTCCATTAATGCATCTGCGATCTGTGCCGTCAACTGTTCCTGGATCTGCGGACGCTTTGCATACACTTCCACGGTTCTTGCCAGTTTGCTGAGACCTACGACTTTTCCATCCGGGATATACGCAATATGCGCTTTTCCGTAAAAAGGCATAAAATGATGCTCACAGGTCGAGTAAAATGTAATATCTTTTTCGAGAACCATCGCATTGTCTTTCACATGAAATGTCTTTGACAGCGGTTCTTCAGCGGTCTGCGTCAGTCCACCAAATATCTCTTCATACATTCTGGCAATGCGGTCAGGGGTATCGAGAAGCCCTTCTCTGTCCGGGTTTTCCCCGATTCCTTCCAATATTAATTTTATGCCCTCTTGTATTTTCTTTTTATCCATCTTTTTTCCTTCTTTACCGATACTGAAATGATATGGTCCACGTACGATACTGCATTCCTATGTACGCTTTTATCGATCAATCCGACTGCATGATCTGCCTGATCTCTTTGAGATAAGATAAGGAGCCAAATGCAAGGATCACGCCGTCTTTTTTCGTGTGTTCCAGTGCCAGCTGCACTGCTTCCTTCATGGAACTGCATGCACTGACCTTCGGAAGCGGTTCCATACCTTCTGCTCCCTGTGGACTATTTTCTGTGCCTTGTACTTTTTCTGGCTTTCCGGCTCTCTCTTTCCACAGACGAGCCACGATCGCTTCTGCCTCGGACGCAAGTTCTTCCGCTTTCATCGCCCTCGGATTATCCGGCGTCACTGTAAAGGCGGCTCCCGCATAAGGCAACATTGCCTCCAGCACTTTTTTGTGTTCCTTATCTGCAAGTACGCCTATTATATAAGTTATTGGAATGTTTGTAAAATATTTTTCCACAGACGCACTTAATTGAAGTGCCGCATCCTCATTGTGCGCACCGTCTATGATAAACAGCGGCTGTTCTCCTATGACCTCAAACCTGCCCGGCCACACGGTATTTTTGATCCCGTCTATAATGATCCGGTCTGCAATCCCAAGGATCTCCTTTAACACTGTGACCGCCAGACAGCAGTTTTCCACCTGATATGTCCCTGTAAGCCGGGTTGTCACCGTTCCAAGTCCCGGATGATCGAATCTGATCTCTTTTAACGTTTCGGTTTCCACCGTTACCTTGGAAACATCGGCGGTATAAAGCCTTGCGTGCTGTTTTTCCGCCTCTGCTTCTATCGCCACCATTGCCTCTGCTTTTTGCAGGATGGTCACGACCGGACAATCTTTTTTGATAATGCCGGCTTTTGCCTGTGCAATCTCGGTCAGTGTATTTCCAAGAAACTGCATATGATCCATGCTGACAGAAGTAATAACGGAGCACACCGGCTTTCGGATCACATTCGTTGCATCCGTTCTGCCGCCCATTCCAACTTCCAACAGTACATAATCACATTTTTTCTGATAAAAATACAAAAATGCCATTGCTGTTTCCACTTCAAAAATCGTCGGATGTTCCATACCTTTTTCCACCATGCGGTCACAGGCACACTTCACCTGTTCCATGATATCCGCATACTCCTCATGGCTCATGGACTGAAGATTGATCCGCCACACTTCCATCGGATCAAACACCGCCGGGGAACTATATCTGCCTACCCGGTATCCGGCTTCTATGAGTACCCGCTCTAAATAAGCTCCGGTAGAACCTTTTCCATTCGTTCCCGCAATGTGGATGATCTTAAGCTGCTCCTGTATATTCCCAAGCTCGTGCATTAGATTTTCAATACTATCAAGCCCTAATATGCTTCCCGATCTGCTGACATTTACGGCATACGCTCTTGCCTGCTCGTAATTCATTTTCCCACCTTACTTCTTTTGGTTTTATTTAACGCTTCGTTCCCTTGGTGTCACGATTTCCAACACGAAGTCTGTTTAAGACAACCTCTTTTCCCTTTACTTCAACGGTCTGCTCGCTCTCGCCGTCTAACACATAAATGTTACTCAATGCATCTCCTGCATTCAGTTTCATGCCACGCACGCCGACTGCTCCCTTTTTCTTTTCCGGGATTGTGGAAGCCTCAATACGCAAAAACATTTCTTTCTCAGACTGCATGACAACCGTCTCCTCACCTGTCATTGCGTGCACGATCAGAAGTTCATCATCCTCATTTAACTTCGTTGAGGCTGTCGTTCTCTTTGCCACGTCAAATTCACTTCCGTCAACCATCTTAAGCATGGCTGTTTTGGTTCCAAATAATAATCTGGAGTGAATGATCGCACCGAGGTTGATAATGTATATAAAGTTTTCCTCACTACTATTGTAGTTACTTAGATTGTCGATTGGAATTCCCTTATCTCGGAACTTTCCATATGGAAGATCAAGCACTTTCAACAGATGCATCTGTCCTTTGTTTGTAAAAATACAGATTTTATCCGTGTTCTTACAGGTTAAGATGTAACGGTTTTCCGTATCCGCTGCCTCTTTATTTCTCTCATAGACACTGACATCCACCGTTTTTGCATAGCCAAAGCGATCCATGAGGAACACCACATCCATCTCCTCAATCTTCTTCTCTTCCACAACCGCTTCCTCAAGATTGTCGATCAGAGTTTTTCTCGGAACCGCATACTGTTTCTTATAAGACTGAAGTTCTTTGATCAGCACTTTCGCCATGGTGGCACGGTTTTCCAAAATGTCCTCATACTCGGCGATATGCTTTAACGTATCCTCATGGTCTTTCATCAATGCCTCGATTTCTAAACCGATCAGCTTCTGTAAACGCATCTCCAGGATTGCCGTGGTCTGACGCTCTGTAAAACGGAGGTCTGATGCCATTTTTTCTGACTGTGCCGATTTAAAGGTGATATTGTCCGTCACACCATCGGTCAGACATGCTCTTGCATCTTTTACATTCTTACTTCCGCGAAGGATTTCAATAATAAGGTCAATGACATCACACGCCTTGATCAATCCTTCCTGTATTTCTTTTTTATCTAATTCTTTTTTCAGTAATGTTTGATATTTTCTTGTGGCAAGCTCATACTGGAACTTCACATGATGACGGATGATTGGCACAAGTCCCAGCGTCTCAGGCCGTCCCTCCGCAACTGCCAGCATATTCACACCAAATGTGTCCTCTAACTTTGTCTTTTTATACAGCAGATTGATGAGATTCTGCGTATCGGCTCCTTTTCGAAGCTCTAACACAATACGGATTCCCTCTTTGGAGGACTGGTTTGTGATATCCACGATATCATTTGTTTTCTTGGTCTCCACGAGACTGTATACATCATTCAAAAATTTTCCGATGTTCGCACCGATCATCGTATATGGGATCTCAGTGATAACAATGCGCTCTTTTCCACCTTTGACCTGCTCCACTTCCACTTTTCCACGGATTTTGATCTTACCCATACCGGTGGAATAGATCTGGATCAGATCGTCCTTATTGGCAATAATTCCTCCTGTCGGGAAATCAGGTCCCGGAATATATTCCATCATCTGCTCAGTATTGATATCCGGATTCTTAATGTATGCGATCACACCGTCGATCACTTCGCCCAGATTGTGCGGTGGTGTGCTTGTCACCATACCGACCGCAATACCATCGGAACCGTTCACCAAGAGATTCGGGATCTTGACCGGCAAAACTTCCGGCTCTTTCTCTGTCTCATCAAAGTTTGGCACAAAATCCACGACATCCTTATCCAGATCCGATAAAAATGCCTCCTGTGTGATTTTCTGCAGCCGCGCCTCCGTGTAACGCATCGCAGCCGCGCCATCGCCCTCGATGGAACCAAAGTTACCATGTCCATCTACAAGCGGCAGCCCTTTCTTAAATTCCTGTGCCATGACAACAAGTGCGTCATAAATAGAACTGTCGCCATGTGGATGATATTTACCCATGGTATCGCCGACAATACGCGCACATTTACGGTACGGCTTGTCATACCGGATTCCCAGTTCGTACATATCATATAAAGTTCTTCGCTGCACCGGTTTTAAGCCATCGCGGACATCCGGCAAAGCTCTTGCGATAATAACACTCATCGCATAATCTATATAAGATTTCTGCATCAGTTCCGAATACTCGGTACGGATTATCTGTTCTTCCTGCTGCATCATATATCCTCTCTATCTGTTATTCTACCGATCATTGCAAAATGTTTGTCATCTGCTTTATGATTTTTCAATGATCTACTGCCATTTTTACCGTCTGCACTATACGTCGAGTTCTGCGTCATGCGCATGTTCATAAATAAATGTCTTTCTCGGTGGAACATCATTTCCCATCAGAAGCTCTGTGATATCAGAAGCCATGCGGCCGTCCTCGATTTCAATCCGCTTTAACATTCTGGTAGCCGGATTCAATGTAGTCTCCCACAACTGCTCGGCATCCATCTCACCAAGACCTTTGTAACGCTGTAAGGTAAAGTTACTTCCCTTATGTGCTTTTCTGTATTTTTCCAGAGCCGCATCATCGTAAAGATACTCTTCCTCGCCCTTGCCCGGAATGACTTTGTAAAGCGGCGGCATTGCCACATAGACATGTCCTTCATAGATAAGTTCCGGCATAAAACGGTAAAACAATGTCAGAAGCAGTGTTGAGATATGTGCTCCGTCCACATCGGCATCCGCCATGATGATGATCTTGTCATAACGAAGTTTTGTGATATCAAAATCGTTTCCATATCCCTCGGAAAAACCACATCCAAACGCATTGATCATGGTCTTGATCTCTGCATTGGCTAACACCTTGTCAATACTTGCTTTTTCCACATTTAAGATTTTACCCCTGATTGGCAGGATTGCCTGATAATTTCTGTCTCTCGCTGTCTTTGCGGAACCTCCGGCGGAATCTCCCTCGACGATGAAGATTTCACAGATGGAAGCGTCCCTGCTCTCACAATTTGCAAGCTTTCCATTGGAATCAAACGAAAACTTCTGCTTGGTGAGCAGATTGGTCTTGGCGCGCTCCTCGGTCTTACGGATCTTTGCCGCTTTTTCCGCGCAGGAGATGACCGTTTTCAATGTCTCTAAGTTTTTATCAAAAAATAACTGAATCTCGTCGCCGGTCACTTTTGCAGTGGCTTTCGCCGCATCCTGATTATCTAATTTCGTCTTTGTCTGTCCCTCAAATCTCGGATCAGGATGTTTGATGGAAACAACTGCCGTCATTCCGTTTCGGACATCTGCTCCGGTGAAGTTCACATCTTTTTCTTTTAAAATACCAAGTTCTCTCGCATAAGAATTAATGACGGTTGTAAATACGGTTTTAAATCCCGTGATATGTGTACCACCCTCGGCATTAAAAATATTATTACAGAATCCCAGGATATTCTCATGAAATTCATTCGTGTACTGGAATGCAGCTTCCACGGTAATGCCTTCAGATTCCCCTTTAAAGTAGACGACATCATGAAGCACTTCCGTATTTTTATTCAAATCCTTTACAAAACCACGGATTCCATCTTCCTCATGATATACGATATGTTCGACTTCCTCGCCACGGCGGTCCTCATAAATGATCGTAAGTTTCGGATTCAGATATGCCGTCTCATGCATACGGCTTTTGATCTCATCCTCTTTGAATCTCGTCTTTTCAAAAATTTCCGGATCTGGAAGAAAGTTTACTTTGGTTCCGGTCTTTTTTGTCTTGCCAATCTTAGGAAGCAATCCATTCTCCAATTCCACAACCGGAACGCCTCTCTCATAGCGGTCATGATGAATATACCCCTCTCTGCTGATCTCCACATCCATATAAACAGACAATGCATTGACAACGGAAGAACCTACTCCGTGAAGCCCTCCACTCGTCTTATATGCGGAATCATCAAACTTACCGCCGGCGTGTAAGGTTGTGTATACAAGACGTGCTGCCGAAACACCTTTGGCGTGCATTCCGACCGGAACGCCTCGTCCATTATCTTCTACCGTACAGGAACCATTCTTCTCCAATGTGACATGGATCGTATCACATGCCCCTGCCAGATGCTCATCCACAGAGTTGTCTACGATCTCATAGATCAGGTGGTTCAATCCCTTTCTGGAAACACTTCCGATATACATTCCCGGTCTTTTCCGAACAGCCTCTAACCCTTCTAAAACCGATATGCTGTGCTCATCATAACCTGCCATTTCTTACCTCACTTCATTCATTTTCCTGCGCTCTGTCACAAACTTGCAGATTCATTTCATAATATTCTTTCAAATCTGCCCTACTCTTCTACCTTCTGCTGGTTCATATGTGCAATGACCATCATCGCAATCTTAAAGGTCATTGCATCATCAAACTTACGGATATCTAATCCGATTGCCTTCTCTAAACGTTCCAGACGATATACTAATGTATTCCGGTGCACATATAACTGTCTGGCGGTCTCTGAGATATTCAGATTATTTTCAAAAAACTTCTGGATGGTTGTATTAATCTCTTCATTAAATATATCCGGCACTTCATCCCCGAACACTTCATGAATAAACATCTCGCATAAGCTCATCGGAAGCTGATAGATCAGACGCCCAATTCCAAGCAGGCTGTATGCAATCGTCTCACGCTCTGCATAAAAAATTCTTCCGACTTCTAACGCCATCTTGGCTTCCTGATAGGATTTGGCAATATCCTGCAGATTATGCACACGGTTTCCATAGCCCACGCGCACTTTCACCATCGCCTCAGTGTGCATATTATCCACGATCATACTTGCCAATGTCTGCAGTTCCTCATCTTCTTTCATGTCCCTGGTATCTTTGATCAGGACAATGCTCTGCTCGTCCACTTCTGTCACATAGTCTCTGGTCTTGGTCACGAACAGATTCTTGACTGTCTCCATCGCGGTTGCATCTTTCTTGCCGTCAATCTCAATCACGAAAACAACACGTTCTGCCTGTTCAATATGCAGCTTCTGGGCCTTATTGTACATGTCCACCACGAGCATATTTCCAAGCAGGATATTCTGCATAAAATTATTACGGTCAAACTGCTCCATATAAGCAGCTGCAAGATTCCTTATCTGGCAGACTGCCAACCGTCCTACCATATAAGCATCTTCTGCGGATGACTTTGTCAAAAGAATATATTCCACTTCACCCTCTACCATTACTTTAAAGAAATGACAACCGGACAACATCTGGCTCTCTGCCATTGATGCTGCAAATGAAGTTACCGCCTCTTCCATATCACCTTCCGGTTCAAAAGTAGCCGCAACCTGTTTTCCTTTCTCTGAATATAATGCCAGATCAATCTTGGAAATCTCCTTGATCTCGTCTAAAGCAGTCTGTATCTTATGGTTTGATATCATACGCTCCATTCCTTTCGTTATTTATTATATAGAACACATGTTTGTTTTGCAATCATTATTTTTCCATTGGACGCACTGATACTGCGACAGTCAGATTTATGATTGTCTGCAAAGAAAAACCGGGTACAAATGCTGCACCCGGTTCTACTGAGTTTATATAATTTTACCGAATTAGTTGGTAATTGTCAATTCTGTTTCTTTGTCGAAGCAGTGAATCTTCTCTGGATCGATTGCTAATGTGATATGATCACCCATACGAGCTGTTGTTCTGGAATCAACTTTTGCTGTCATGGCTGTTCCTGCTACATTGAAGTATAACAATACTTCAGAACCTAATAACTCGTATCCTGTTACGTCTGTCTCGAATACTGCATCTTTGTGAGCTTCGATCTCAATCTGGGAATCTCCGATATCTTCTGGTCTGATACCCATAACAACTGTCTTTCCGTTGTATCCGCCATCGATCAATTTCTTAGCTTTTGCCGGAGGAAGGACAACAGATGTCTTCTCGAAGTTAAGAGTTACTCTCTCGCCTTCTACTTTACATACAGCGTCGATGAAGTTCATCTGTGGAGATCCGATGAATCCAGCTACGAATAAGTTGTTAGGCTCATTGTATAATTTCTGTGGAGAATCAACCTGCATGATAACACCATCTTTTAATACAACGATTCTGGTTCCTAATGTCATAGCTTCTGTCTGATCATGTGTTACATAGATGATAGTAGCTTTTAATCTGTTATGTAAGGAAGCGATCTCAGAACGCATCTGAACACGTAATTTTGCATCCAGGTTGGAAAGAGGTTCGTCCATAAGGAATACCTTAGGATTACGAACGATAGCACGTCCCATAGCAACACGCTGTCTCTGTCCACCGGATAAAGCCTTTGGTTTACGGTCTAATAATTTCTCAAGATCAAGGATCTTAGCAGCTTCTTCTACTTTTTTCTTGATCTCATCCTTAGGAACTTTTCTTAATTTTAATCCGAATGCCATATTGTCAAATACGGTCATATGTGGATATAATGCGTAGTTCTGGAATACCATTGCGATATCTCTGTCTTTTGGCTCTACGTCGTTTACAACTCTTCCATCGATTTTTAATTCACCGGAAGAAATCTCTTCAAGACCTGCGATCATACGAAGTGTAGTAGATTTACCACATCCGGATGGTCCTACGAAGATGATGAACTCCTGATCTTCTACTTCAAGGCTGAAATCCTTAACAGCTTCAAAACCGTTAGGATAAACTTTACATACATTTGTTAATGATAAACTTGCCATTGGTGTAAATACCTCCTGATAAATTGTTCGTTTCTTGATATATTTACTATACAAAAAAACAGCCAAAAACGCCATATGTTACCTACACAAAGAATCTGTCGATTTCTTGTAGGAACTCACAGTGATTTTGACTGTTTTTTGATTTCTTCGTCAGATTGCACTGATATTTCATCTTTTTCCGTCAAATTGACGAAGCAACCTGCCTGTATCTTTTATTCCATACATTCATTTCTGATCATAACTTAGAATAACCGAATCCATTGACCACGGCATCCAGCTTGATTCCTTTTTTACAGAATGGACAGTCATCTGCGGAATAAGCCGCATATCCCGGAAGATCCTCTGCATGGAACACCGAGTGTACCGCAAATCCATCCATCTCAGATACCGTGCTGAACACAGAGGCCACTGCCTCGATCACGCCGCCATAGTAACGGATTCCCTCAAGACTTCTGTGGATTGTCTTTCCGGTTGTGGTAGATGCAGATAATAAGATCACATGTTTTCCTGCGATACTTGGTTTGATATTATCACGGAATAAGAGCTGGTTATTGCTGTTCATCTCCGGCGAAACCACATAAATTGTCTCATGGCGGTTCGTAGATGCCATATCCTCTTTTTCAAATTCCTCTGCCAAAAACGCTCCGATCACCTCCGTGCCGTCCATACATACAATCGTATCCACATAGGAAACTCTTCCGATCTTCTGATGCAGCACACGGGCAACCTCTTTCGCCTCCTGAATTCTTGTCTTCAAGCTTGTGATATCAATATAGTAATTGATATGGGAATGACTGGTTGCAAAATGTCCCGGAATTGCATGAATTGCAACCATGTTGCTCTCTTTTGAATAAAATTTTACCATTCTGCTTTCCATAATAAAATACCTCCTTAACCCCACTATTCCGGCATTTTCCGGATATTACTTTCTTCCGGTAGAACCAAATCCGCCTTCCCCGCGCTCCGTCTCATTCAATTCTTCTACTTCCTCAAACTCAACAGAAAGATACGGCATTACGACCATTTGTGCAATGCGCTCTTTTCCGGCGATCACACGCTCCTCATCCGTATCATTATGTAAGGCGATCATAAATTCTCCCCGGTAGTCAGAATCCACTACTCCGACACAATTTGCCGGGCGCAGTCCCTGCTTGGAGGCAAGACCGCTTCTTGCAAAAATCGCACCGAAATATCCTTCCGGTATTTCCATCGCAAGTCCTGTGCCGACCATCACTGTTTTGTGTGGTGGAATCACAGTATCCTCAGAACTTTTTGCATACAGATCATAGCCTGCCGCCTGACTGCTTCCCCTTGTCGGGAGTACTGCATCCGCATCAAGTTTTTTTATATTGATCTTCATTTATATTCTCCATTCTAGCACAATCTGTCAGATATATTTTTTAATTAAATCTTAATTCTTCCGTACGTTTTTCCCTGCAAATTATAAGGAACTCCTGCATTCTTAATCTTCCCAGCCAAGATTGCCATGTTCCATTTTCTTATCGCGGAGCATCAGGTCATTGACCGCCTCTTTTGCCGGTTTGTCCTCAAATAATACTTTGTTGACTTCCTCAATGATCGGCATATCTACACCGTATTTTTTTGCAAGGGCGATCGCTGCTTTCGCAGAGTAGACACCTTCTACGACCATTTTCACTTCGTCCATCGCCTGCTGCATGGTGTAACCCTGTCCGATCAGCATTCCGGCTTTGCGGTTACGGCTGTGTTTACTCTCACAGGTCACGATCAGATCACCGATTCCGGTAAGTCCGTTTAACGTCTCCTGTTTTGCGCCCATCGTCACAGCAAGCTTGTTCATCTCAAACATTCCTCTGGTGATGAGTGCCGCTTTCGTGTTATCCCCATATCCCAGACCGTCTGCCATTCCGGCTGCAAGCGCGATCACGTTCTTTAACGAACCGCCAAGTTCCATGCCAAGCACATCCGGGCTTGTATACACACGGAAAACGTTGTTCATGAAAATGTCCTGGATTCCCTCTGCAACAGCTCGTTTTTTTGCTCCTGCTACAACTGCAGTTGGAAGTCCGATTCCAACTTCTTCCGCATGGCTTGGTCCACACATCACTGCAACCTCTGCCTGCGGGATCTCCTGCTCCACAATGTCGGTAAGCGGCATCAGTGTCTCTTCCTCAATTCCCTTAGCCACGCACACGATGATCTGTCCCTCTTTCACAAAAGGCGCCATGCTCTTTGCTGTGCTTCTTGTGAATACAGACGGCACTGCAAGGATCAGGTATGCTTTACCTGAAACCGCAGATTCCAGATCTGTTGTAAATTCCATATCTTCCGGCAGTTTTACCCCCGGAAGTTTCTGCACATGCTCATGTTTTTCTTTCAGCATGGTAATCTCATCTTCCACGATCGACCACACTGTCACTTTATTTCCATTGGTATGCAGTACTTTTGCAAGGGCGATCCCCCAGCTTCCTGCTCCTATGATCGCAACATCTGCCATTTTTCTCACTCCAAATCAAAAAATTATTTCTGCTCCTTCTTTTTCGCACCGATCTTATTCTCTGTGCCATTTGCAAGACGTCTGATATTTGCACGGTGCTGCCATACCCCTAAAATGGTAAAACAGGCTGTCACTATGTAAAATTCCGCACGGATTCCCATTGGAACTGTGATAATCCCAAGCTGTCCATATACGACCACCTGGACGAAAACACTGATCAGTCCGATGATTGAGCCGAGAGATACATACTTTGTCACTGCGCTGATCACCAGAAAAAGTCCCATACTGACCGGTGCAACGATCGGAAATACTGCAAGCACCATTCCACCGGTACATGCAACTCCTTTTCCGCCTTTGAACTTCAGATAAAACGGAAAATTGTGTCCGAGCACCGCTCCAAAACCTGCATACAGCTCCAGAAGAATGATGTCTTCTGTATATGTTCTTCCAAAGATCAGTTTAACGGCTAACACTGCCGCTACTGTTTTTAAAATATCACCAAGGCAGGTCACAAGTCCTGCCTTCCAGCCAAAGGTTCTTAAGGTGTTTGTCGCACCGGAATTGCCGCTTCCTTTTGTGCGGATATCCACACCTTTCTTTTTCCCATAAAAATAACCTGTTTCAAATAATCCGCAGGCGTAGCCGATCGCTACTGCAATTATCCTGGCGATGATCATTTTTCATTTTCCTTTCTCTCTCTGATGATAAAACGAAGGGCTGTTCCCCGGAATCCAAACGTATCACGGATGCGGTTCTCCAGATATCTTGTGTAGGAGAAATGCATCAGCTGTTTATCATTCACAAAGATCACAAAGGTTGGCGGTTTTACTGAAACCTGCGTCGTGTAATAAATACGCAGTCTCTTTCCCTTATCCGATGGCGGCTGCTGCATCGCAACTGCCTCGGTAACGATTTCATTCAATACACCGGTTGCCACACGCATGCTGTTGTTCTCGATCACGACATCGATCGTCTCAAAAATCTTATTGAGACGCTGTCCTGATTTTGCAGAGATGAAAATAATCTCCGCATACGGCATAAAGCTTAAGATGTCACGGATTTTCTCGGTATGGCGGTAGATGGTCTTATCATCTTTTTCGATCGCATCCCATTTGTTCACGGCAATGATAATTCCCTTTCCACGGTCATGTGCGATCCCTGCGATCTTGGCATCCTGCTCGGTCACGCCCTCAGTAGCATCGATCACGATAATGCAGACATCTGCACGCTCCACAGCCGTGACTGCACGGATAATACTATAGCGCTCGATTTCTTCCTTGATCTTATTCTTACGTCTCAATCCTGCGGTATCGATAAACACATATTCTTTTCCATTGTACTTAATGTCGGTATCGATCGCATCTCTGGTCGTGCCTGCGATATCCGATACAATGACACGATCCTCCTGCGCCAGTTTGTTGATGAGGGATGATTTTCCAACATTCGGTTTTCCGATAATGGCGATCTTCGGACGGTCGTCCTCCTCGTCATTCTTCTTATATTCCGGAAAATACTTTACCACTTCATCCAACATATCTCCAAGTCCTAACATGGAAGCTGCCGAAACCGGGAATGGATCTCCGATTCCAAGATTATAGAACTCATAGACATCTGCCATATACTTTTCAAAGCTGTCCACTTTATTAACGACCAGCACGACCGGTTTGCCGGAACGGCGCAGCATATCTGCAACTTTGGAATCCGAATCCTGCAATCCCTGTCTGACATCGACAATAAACATGATCACGTCTGCAGTTGCAATCGCAATCTCTGCCTGCTCTCTCATCTGTGATAAAATAATATCGTTACTGTCCGGTTCAATACCTCCGGTATCGATCATGGTAAAATTGTGATCTAACCACGACACCTCCGCATAAATACGGTCTCTTGTAACGCCCGGTGTATCTTGTACAATTGAAATACGCTCACCTGCAAGTGCATTAAATAACGTAGACTTTCCTACATTCGGGCGTCCAACAATCGCTACGACTGGTTTACTCATTGATAAAACTCCTTTTCTCATGTATCACGGAAAGAACTGGGATCTCCACTACTTTCCTGTTATAACCTTAAATGGCTTTCTACCGTTACGCTAAAAATAACAATAACAGTTTACAATAAAAAAGATGGAATAACAATATTTATTCCATCTTTTTTCTGAACTATGCGTTTTGTCTAGGAAATGTGCGGTATTCCTTTTTCCCTTACTGCCGTAACCGGATTCATCAGTGCGTCATACTCATCATAAGTCATAAGTTTTCGCTCACTGTTCAAAATCCCAAGTTTTTTCAATGTCTCAATAATGTTTGTGCATTTGCTTCCGAACTCAACATAGGCGCTGTCACTGTTTGGGAAATAAGCTTCTGCCTCTTCTGCAGTCTTCTCCCCTGTCAGCACCGCTTCTGTCACATCAACCCCATCCACACTGTAAGAACTGTAATTCCAGATGATACCGTCCGGATTATAAAAACTGATATCCAGATTGTTAAAATAACGATCCCTGTACGTGTTATCCTCATCACCGGCACGGAGCGAATAAAGTTGATAGTACGTCATGTTTCCCGCTTCCACATCTTTCTGCACCGCCTCCATGACAGCGTCAAGCTCTTCCTGTGTAAAACGGTAATCCTCTGTTCTGCCGTTCTCATCTACAAATGAAATACTGCCGGCATAATACTCATTCGTCTTATAGTAATTGCCAAACATGTTCTGCATCATCTTATCCGGATCACTCTCTAACGCAGTCACTTTTGCGACGACAGAATCTTTGTCCGCAGCCGCAGCCTGCCCAACCGGAACTGTATAACTTCTCCGCAGCTTCTTACCATCCTTCAGGGTATATTTGATTGAGAGATAATATTGGTTCTCTGCGCTCAGGCACTCTTCTTTCTGTGCCAGGATCTCTTTCTGGAAATCTATGATCTTCTGAATATCATCCGGTTCGGTATAGCGGAGCGTATAGTCCAGATTGAGCGATACCACCTTAACCTCTGAAACATCCGGTATTTTTCCTTCGATCCGGAATAGATCCAGTTTCAGTGCACCCAGAAATGCTGCCAGAACAACCGTTAAGACTGCCCATTCCCCAACTCTCTTTTTGTGGAACACACGGAAATTCTTCTCAATAAGCATCTCCGCCACAAAAAAGCCGATCGCACCAAAGATCAGGGTGCCTGCTGCAAGTATCCAAAAATGTACCTTTGCCGAAGAAAAACTGTTTCCGATCGTGTCAGCAACGGCAGTTCCTCCAAGCAGACCGGCGCAGACAGCCACGCCCCAGCGGAACACCGGCTTGATTCCCCGCATGCTGATAAGGTCACCTGCAGTCTCCAATTTTCTCCATTTATACAACTGATAGGCTGCGATCAGGAATACCACACCTGCCACTGCATAAATCCCGAGCAGATATGCACCCTTAAACTCGATTCCAACCGTCACATACTCACTGTTTTCTACTGACTGTATCCGCAGATTGTTTGTCAGATAGTAAATCGGAGACAAAATACAGGATTTTCCCGGATTCCAATTGTTTGACACCCCAAAGCAGACACTCTCTATCACCATGTTGATCAGATACCAGCATCCTACATACAGATAATTGACTACGACATAATACACTGGAAATGCCAGGAGCTGTCCGGTAAACATCGCCACAAATGCGCCGAGCGCCAGTGCAAAAAACGTCATTGCGGCTTCTGCACCAAACCAGTATAAAATGTACTGGATATTGGTGATATGTGCACCAATGCAGACGAACACCGTGATAATAAAGGTCAGGATCTGCGGAACGACCATAAATGCAAACGCAGATATGATATTCGTCACAAACAACTCCCGTCTGTCCACCGGAAGTGAATGGATCATATTCGTATTCTTTGCAGAATACAGATAGGAAAACACTGCCATGATCATCACTGCTGCAAATGCAAATGTGATCACCGGATTCATGGCTGCCCGCATAGCGCCACTGATCGCATAAACCTGTCTCTGGAGCTGGCTGTAACTGTCATCCTGCAGATAATACCGCATATTAAACCACAGTCCGACCGGAAGCGAAACGATCAGATAACAACTGTACAATGCCCACAAAGGCCAGAAATGTGTCATATTTTTTTTGAAAATTGTTTTGTTAAAGCAGGATGTCTTTGACTTCATAATCCACACCTCCCAATTCATAAATAAAGATTTCCTCCAGTGTCAACGGAAGCACATCAACAATGGTAGGATTTTCTGTCAGAAGAACTTTCTCTGCCTCCTTCGGATCACCTTTTACGATCAGGGTATAGACACGCCCTGTGTTTGCCATATGCAGCACCTCAAAATCATCCGGCAATTTTGGCACACCATTCTGACATGCCACCTGTATCTTGGAAATATTTCCCTGAAGATCGCTCAAAGACCGCTCGATCATAATTTTTCCATGGTGCATGATGCCCACATGGTCACAGGTATCCTCCAGTTCCCTCAGGTTATGGGAAGACACTAAAACTGTCATTTTCCGCTCTGCCACTTCCGCCATTAAGATACTCCAGATCTGTCTGCGCATCACAGGATCAAGTCCGTCCACCGGTTCGTCTAAGATCAGCAGATCCGGTTTACAGCAGATTGCAAGCCAGAACGCTACCTGTTTCTGCATGCCTTTCGACAGCCGTCTGATAGTGCGTTTCACATCGATCGTCGGGAAAAATTCCTGCATTTTATAAAAAAGCTTACTGTCAAACTGTGGATAGATGCCTTCATAAAAGCGTTTCATCTCCATCGTATCTGCCTGCATAAAATAAAACAGTTCATCCGGGATATAAGCCATCCTCTGCTTGATATTCCGGTTTTCAAATACCGGTTCACCGTCGATCAGGATCTCTCCCTCATCTGCCTTATAAACTCCGGTAAGATGGCGGATCAACGTAGACTTTCCTGCTCCGTTTGGTCCGACCAGTCCATAAATATCACCTTTTCCCACATGCATATCCACGCCGTTCAACGCCTGAAAATCATCAAACTTTTTCTTTAAATTATGAACCTGGATCATTGTGCCTCTCCCCCTTTAGCCAATTGTTCAATACGTGTTTTCAAACTGTCCCCATCCGTCGCCAAAAACAACAGTTCCGTCACCACTTCATCAAATTCCTTCATCAGTTCTTCATTTCTGACACCCAGCACTTCTTTCCGCTCGGCGACGAATGTTCCTTTTCCGGCAACGGTATAGACATATCCCTCTGCCTCAAGTTCCCGGTATGCCTTCTGGATGGTATTTGGATTGATGGCAAGCTTCGAAGCCATTTCCCGCACGGAGGGCAGCTTTTCATTTGCAATAAGGGAATTCGTGATAACCAGCTTTCTCAGACCATCTTTGATCTGTTCATAAATTGGTTTTGCATCCCTGTAATTTAACTGAATCAAATAACAAACCTCCCATCTGTATTAGCTGTATGATGTGTACTATCATTCTTCATACAGTTAATATAGCACGGGAGGTCTTCTATTACAATGAAGATAATCCTAGGATATTATTAAGAAATCTTTAATATGCCATTCTTTTCAAAGGCAGCATCGTTTCTGCTATCCGAGATAAGCCTTCAGAAGTTCAAACGTATTCTTTACTCCATCCACATGGCTTCTCTCATAACCGTGTGATGCATATACACCCGAACCGATCAGTCCGTGGCGCACATCATATCCGGCGGTCAGCGCAACATCTGCATCTGAACCATAGTATGGATAGACATCCACTGCAAAATCAATATTGTTCTCTTTTGCCGCTTTCACAAGACCATTTACCACATCATAGTGATATGGTCCGTGGCTGTCCTTTGCACAGATAGATACCTGTGTCTCATCACAGGCAAGTCCGTCACCGACACATCCCATGTCCACAGAGATCACTTCTGTCACGCCTTCCGGGACAGAGGCAGCGCCACCGTGTCCTACTTCCTCAAATACAGTGATGTGCTGATAGATCATACGATCCGGTGTCACATTTTCCTCTTTTAAATATTTTGCATAGCCTAATAAAATTCCAACACTTAATTTGTCATCTAAGAACCGGCTCTTAATGTAACCGGATGCTGTCACCGTAGTTCTCGGATCAAAGCAGACAAAATCACCTGTCATAATGCCGAGCTTCTCCACATCCTCTTTTGATTTTACTTTTTCATCCAGAACAACTTCCACGGAATCATAGCTTCTCTTCGTATCGTTATATTCTCCGTTTACATGAATGGAAGCGTTGATCAGCTGTAATGTTCCGTCATATTTTCCGTTAAATCTGGTGACAACTTTACAGTTTTCTCCCTCTGCATTGTTTGCATTCATACCGCCGACCGCTGTGACACGGAGTCTTCCGTTGGCTTTGATCTCTGCCACCATGGCACCTAACGTATCAATATGTGCCTCTAAAAGAACGGCGTTCTCTTTGTCCCTGCCGCCGATCGGTACGAGCACACCGCCTTTTACCGTAAGTTTTGGCTCATATCCGAGTTTTTTGTATTCTCCCATGACATAGTCTGCCACCTCTTTTGTGTAGCCGGATGGACTGTCGATTGCGAGGATATTCTTTGTCTCTTCTACCATATAATCTACATAATTTTTACTCATATCTTTTGCTCCTTTATCTATTTTAAACATAAAAATGCCCCGAGGTTTCCGCGCTTACCATGGCTTGCGCGGTGGGAAAAAAGTAAATCAGGATTGCAGCACGTGCAAATGTCCGTGATTTCTAAATGTTCCGGCAGGACACCTGCATCAAGCAGTACAATTTCGTTTGCTTTCCAGAGGTCGAGCTGATATTTTCCATTTTCTTTTGCAAGAAGGATTTCACGCTCATGCCCTGCAAATGTCTGCTCAAACTCCATCGCAACATCCCCGCTCACCTCGTAGCAGTCCTGACAGATGGAAGGTCCGATCGCACAGCACAGTTCCTCCGGTCTGCTTCCATATTCCCTCCGCATCGCCTCGATAGTCGCTTTTCCCATGCGGTTTACTGTTCCACGCCAGCCGGAATGGCTTAACCCGATGGCGCGGTGCACCGGATCGACAAAATACAATGGAACACAGTCCGCATAGAACGTTGATAACACTATGCCTGGCACATCTGTGATCAATCCATCTATATCATGAAATTCCCGTTCTCTCGTAAGTCCATTTCCGGCATCCTCCGCCGTCACTTTTCTTACATTTGTCGTATGTGTCTGATCCGTAAAAACAAATTTATCATAATCCACATCAAGCGCTGATGCAAGTCTTCTGTAATTTTCCCGGACTGCCTCCTCTTCATCTCCTCTTGTAAAACTCAGATTCATGGTGGAAAAAATACCCTCACTCACGCCGCCAAGTCTTGTGGTAAAACCTTCTTTTACAATCCCTGTTTTCTCCAATAAAGGAAAATGTAAAAGCGGCACTTCCACGCCAGCCCCAGAATGATGTATAACCTCTGCCGGCACTCCTGTATTGTTTTTCCGCTTCCAGCTTTTATGTTCCATATCACTTACAACTCTCCTGATTTTGTCCTGTGAAAAAGAAGCCATATAAAAATGCATTCTTTCACCCTCTCAGAACCCCTGATAGTCAAATGCATTCTGAATGACTTTTATCTGCTCTCCCAAAACTGCCGCCACATCAAACCTGCAAGGTGTAAATGTTCCATAACCATGTGTCAGGCAGTAGTATGAAGCCACTTTTGAAATCGTTCTCTGCTTTGCAGAAGTCACCGCCTCAAATGGATTTCCCACTGTGCTGTCCGCACGGTATTTCACTTCCACAAACACAAGATATCCGCCCTGTCTTGCCACGATATCGATCTCTCCCATGCGGCATCTGTAATTATATTCTAAAATCTCATACCCCTGCTGTTCCAAATACGCACCTGCCAGTTTTTCATAGGCAGTTCCCACACTTCTCTTATTGATAAAACCCTCTTTTCTACAGCAGCATCCTTCTTTTGTGCCTGCTGTCCCTCATTCTATTCACTTCCTGCAGCACACTATTTGATTATGCCATTCATCTGCTGCAATTCCACTTCATTTATGATAACATATCTGCCTGCTGCAATTTTGCCTTCATCTTATCCATATCATCCACAAACACAAGGATCTCAGCGACTACTTCATAAAGTTCCGGTGGAATCGCATCCCCGATCTCTAATTTCGACAGCGTCTCCGCCAGCTTATTATCTTTATAGAAAGGGACATCATTTTCTTTTGCCTTTGCGATGATCTTTTCTGCCACTTCGCCCCTGCCGCTGGCAAGGATCTTCGGTGCTTTATCTCCCGGCTCATATGCTACTGCTACCGCTGTTTTTACTTTTTTCTTTTCATTATCCCATGCCATATCCGCTCACCACCTCTGTTTTGTATCTGATATACTAGGCTCTCACATCAAACGAATACCGATGCAGTGTTCCCGTCTGTGGCATATCTTTCCGCAGGAAATCATCCCCAAAGCTGACCTTCTTTTCTTCCTTTGTCATCGTTATGGTACACTGATAACCTTTGTCTTTCAGCTTTTGTTCCAGCACAGGCAGATACTTTTCCACAAGATCATAGGATGCATCGTCAGCCATATAAAAATTTGTTTTGACATTCCGATGCTGCATTTTCACTGAGACATCGGTAGAACCAAGGTGTTCCAGATCCAGATGTAAAAAAGCACTCAGCTCCGCATCCGGATCTCTCAGATTCTTTTTATTCGTGTATACATAAAGTTCTCCGTTTGCATTCTGACCGGACATCTTCAATGGCACCTGTACATATGTATATGCCTGATTGAGCTGATTCATAAATTCAATATTACCGCGCACCTCTGCCGCAGTTTCCGGAAATCTGGTTTTCGTAACGCCTGCCTCTTTCAGCGCATCTTCCACCTGTCTCATCTGCTGCTCTAATTTTTCGTAAAGCTGGCTGATCTTTTTCTCCTGTTTCAACGCTTCCGGCTGTATCAGCCACTGCTGTTCCATCACATTCCGAAGCAGACTTTTATATGCATCACTTCCGAATAATTTTTGGATACTCTGCGATGCCATTCCATTGTTTTCAGATAAAAGCTGTGATACTGTGCGCAGAAAATCAGAGACGGTCAGATTTTTGTCCAATGCCGTTTTGCCGTCCGCAGCTTTCCATGCAACGTCCTCTGTCATCAGATTCTGTGCTACGCTTTCATCCTCCAACGTGTCGATAAAAATATCCTGCTCCATCGCTTCCGGGAAAAGTTTTGTACTTTCTACCAGTGAAGGAATATTCTGCAATAACCTTCCGAGACTTGAAAACTGCTGATCTGATAAAACCTCACCAATTGCCTGACCACCTATTCCTTCCTGTATGGCTTGTCCTGCTGTTGTGGTCTGCTCTCCGTTTACAGTCTGTTCCTCTGCGCCTAGCCGTCCGTCAGTCAAAATCTGTCCTTCCGACGTCGTCTGTCCTTCTGCCGTTATCTGTCCGCCAGTCACAATCTGCCCTTCTGCCGTTGTCTGTCCACCGGTTTCTATCTGCCCCTCTGTATTGACCGGTGCTCCGGTTGCAGTCTGCTCTGGAAGAAGGATTGAGAGAATCTTATGATTCATCTGTACCGCCTGATTCGGTGTCAAATCGCTTGAGCCCGCAAGATCAGCCAGTTCGTTCATCGCCTGATCCATCTCCTGTAAAATGGCATGCTCATCCGTCATGTAATTTTCAAACTGCGCTGCCATCTCCGGCGAAACCGGGATTCCAAGCTTTGTCATGTTTACAACTGTAGTAATATCTACACCGGGATTCATATTCGCGATTCTTGCCATATTTAAAAGGCTTTGCTTATCAATTGGCATCTGCTCTTTCATCATGGCATCGACCATTGCAAGATTCCGCTCCGTCACAGGTACGGTTCCTTCCGTCAGTGCATTGGTAAGAATTGGATTTCCTCCACTGCCAGCGCCTGTGTACGGTTTGATTTCAATGGTCGCACCGTCATTGCTTTTTACCTGAAAAAACATCGGCGTTCCCTGCGAAAGCGGCACTTTTCCAGACAATCTTGCTGTGATCGTCTGTCCATCGCTAAGTGCCAGAGTCACTTTTCCGTTCTTCACAGAACTGACGGTTCCCTCAAAAACACTTCCAGAAGACAATTCTTCCAGTGTAGATACTACTTTCTGCATACCGGAAGCTGCCTTCAACTCTTCTGTTCCGCTTGAAATATTTCTGTTGTATTGTCCTAACATATCGGATATGTGCATGGTTTCGCCTCACTTGATACAAACTTCCTCTATAGTAAAATTTTTCCTGCGATCAGAAGCAATTTCTAATACGGTAGTCCATATCCCTTAAACAAAATTTTTGATAAAGCTGGCACGATGTATCGGAGATGGTCCAACTTCCTGCAATGCCTTGATATGTTCCGCCGAACCATAGCCTTTATTGGATGCGAATCCATACTGTGGCAGAATCTTGTCATACTCTACCATCAGGCGGTCCCTTGTAACCTTCGCAACAATGCTCGCTGCCCCAATGGAAATACTTTTTGCATCTCCTTTGATAATTGGCACCTGTCTGATGGAAACTCCGGGAATCGTGACCGCATCATTTAATAATATATCGGGTTTTACGCTTAATTTGCTTATAGCCTCACGCATTGCCTCATAAGTTGCCTGCAAAATATTGATCTCGTCAATCCTCTGTGAGCTTGCCATTCCAATACCTACCGCAACTGCCTTTTCCATGATCACATCATACAATTCTTCCCGCTTTGCCGCAGAAAGCTTCTTGGAATCATTGATATATAAAATATCACAGTCTTTCGGCAAAATGACTGCCCCTGCTACCACCGGACCGGCAAGCGGTCCTCTTCCGACTTCGTCAATACCGCAGATATAGCCATAATCTGCATATTCCCGCTCATATTTTTTCAGATTTTCAATGCGCAGCTTCTCTGCCTCTAATTTTTCAAACCGTTTCTTTGCCTGCTCTACGATTTTCACAACACCGGAACGCTCATCTTTTTCATATGCTTCTATAAAAGAAGGCAGCTTCTCATCGTCCACTGCCTTAAGTTCTTCTCTGATCTCACCGATTTTTTTCTCTGCCATTCTGTTCACATTTCCTTTTTCTGCAATATACAAATCCCCGATCCTATCCGCCTTAGCAGGCACAGCGCCTAACCCTGCTCCTGTGTTTCCTGACCGGAAGGTTTTTCCAGCGTAATCTTTCCAAGCCTGCCACCCCGGAATTCATCGATCAGAAGTGCTGCTGCCTTGCTGTAATCCAATTCGTTTCCTCTGGAAATACATTTGCGGTTCTCTGCGATCTGCTCTAAAATCTTCACCGGAGTTTGTGTCTCATCTACACCATAGCGGTCTGTTAAAATTCCGGCATAATCTCTTGCCAGAACTTTGATCAGCTCCAGTGACAATTCATCAATATTCAAAATCTCATCTTTGATTGCCCCGATCAGTGCAAGACGCAGTCCAACCATCTGATCTTCAAATTTCGGCCACAAAATTCCCGGTGTATCCAGTAATTCCAGATTTTTGTTCAGTCTGATCCACTGTTTTCCTTTTGTCACACCCGGTTTATTTCCAGTTTTGGCACATGCCTTTCCCGCATAGGAATTGATAAACGTCGATTTTCCAACATTTGGAATTCCGACTACCATCGCACGGACAGGACGATTTAAGATTCCTCTTCTTCTGTCACGCTCAATCTTTTCCTTACAGGCTTCCATTACTACATTTGTAACTGTTTTCATGCCTGTCTTGGTTCTCGCATCCAGACCGACAACATAGTAGCCCATCTTTTTAAAATAGGCTGCCCATTCTTTGTTCTGATTCTCATCTGACAAATCTGATTTGTTCATGATGATCAGTCGCGCTTTATTTTTTCCCAACTCATCAATATCCGGGTTCCGACTGCTTAATGGAATTCTCGCATCCACAAGCTCGATCACCAGATCAATTAATTTTATGTCTTCCTGCATCTGACGTTTTGCTTTCGTCATATGTCCCGGATACCACTGAAACTGCATACTTTTTCCTCACTTTTCTTATATAAATCCAAATTTTTTCCACGGAGATACACGGAACCATGCTTTTCCAATAATGTAATCTTTTTTCACATTTCCAATATTGGCATAGCGGCTGTCCTCGCTGTTATTGCGGTTATCTCCAAGAACAAAAAACTCATCATCCTCGAGCTTTAGTTCCTCCGATGCAAGCCCGGCCTCCTCAATGGCAGAGACATCTACTTTCTCATCAAAAAGTTCCCCATTCACATAGACAGCGCCATTTTGGATCAGCACCGTGTCTCCCGGCACTGCGATCACACGCTTTACATAGTAATGTGATTTTTCGTTTCCGTTTGGAAGAAACACAATAATGTCATTCGGCTTCGGATCAGACACCTTATAAATGAAGCGGTTTACCAGAATCTCATCTCCGCTTTGCAATGTTTCTGACATGGACTGCCCCACCACGCTGGTCCGCAATCCGATAAAATATACAAATGTAAAAGCAATGACCAGAGTAATCAAAATCTCAACTGTCCAGCTTAAGATTTCCTTTACAATGGTCATGTTTACTTTTTTCTTTCTTCTTCCGAAATTTAGTCCACTCCGTCTTCTTCTCACTTTTGCTTTCCTCTGCTCTATCGTCTGTATACAAATACACGTTATAGATTACCACAAAGCACGTTTGTGTGCAATTCGGGAATCGGATTTTCCAGATTTTATAAATATATTATTCCGCCCCTTTACCGGTAAAGCGCCGTCTCAACAAGTACACCGATCACCAGATAACGATGATTTCGCTCACCGCTTACACAGGTGGAAAGTGTGATAAGTCTGTTATCCTCTCCGATTTCCATATCCTCCCGGACGTGTAATTTATTGTCAGAAACTTTTTCTCTGACATCCGCCAAAAACTGATCTCTGTCGTCCTTACTGCTGATCACATACTCTGACGGAATGTACACATCTGTAAACTTCGCTGCCTCGTAGATTTCATAAGTCAGACGTTCATTTTCCGTATACACATAAATATACGGATGCCCGTCAAAAAACGTTTCATCCTCAAAGCTGTGAATACTTCCAAACATGGAACCATTTTTCATGTTATGTCCATATAGTACCGTATTATAATCCGAGAAATCTTTCCGGTTACATTGATTGGTGTAAATGCAGCCCGGATATCCCTTGCTGTGGTCTAAGTTATAATCCAGATAATAATTGTCTGTCTCAGACTGTAACAGCGGATAGTCTACCTGCGTTCCCGGCACAACGATCCATGCGTAAATATCTTCATTCTGTTCATGCAACTGTCCGAAATCATAGACCGGATCACAGTAGATCACTGTTTCTTCTGTGCTCTCCTCTGTCTCCGGCTCTGCGATAACCGTCTCTGTTGCAGCACTTAGCGTCTCTTCCTGCCGAAGTTTTTCGTACTCCAGTTCCCGCTGTTTCACACTCCAGTGATGATAGATCAGATAGCCTCCACAACACACGGCAATGGCACAGAGTATCAGCACAACTGTCCAATCGGCTGTTTTTCTCCGCCTTAATGCTCTCCGTTCTTTTTTCCTCTTTTCCCGCAATGTACTCATTTATTTCTGCTCCTCGTAAAATAAATCAATGATCGTCTGCTGTACTGCCTCGTCATCTAAATAATACTCTTCATATTGTTCTCCCATCTGGATATTCCCCTGTAAAATCTGCATATTTTCCTCATCAAAATTACAGCCTGAAAGTTCTGTAGATATATATAGCACCTCGTCCGTTGAAATATCTGTCAACATATAGTCTGACAACTGGCTCATCAGATTTACTGCCAATGCAGGGTTCTGTGCTAACGTTTTCTTAGCCTGACTGATAAATGCTTTTAAATATCTTTTCTGTCGTCCAATCCTGCTATATGCACTGCCGCTTACCGTGATATCTCTTCCCTGCACAAACTCCTGCGCCTCTTCTCCCTGCAAATGTACCATCGCACCCTTTTTGAACTTTGCATTATATAAGGTATAATCATCATCCATCTCAACCGTGACACCGCCGACTGCATCATTCACAGTTCCTATACAGCTTAAATTCATTGCGACATATCCATTGATCGGCACTTCATTTTTTAAAATATCTGCAACCTGCCCAATAACCAGTGAACAGCTTTTTTCCTGCCCATCGGCATACGCATACTGCAATGCCAGCTGCCCGGTAAACGCACCCATTTCATTTCCATTTTCATCACACGTCACAATGCTCACCATTGTATCTCTCGGTATTGCCAGAATGCGTATATTGGAATGTTCAAAATCAAGGGAAACCAGAAAGACTGCATCCGCCTGCCCGACACTTCCACCATCATCATCACGTTCCCACATTGCCTCTTCTTTGTCCACGCCAATGCATAAAATATTTACGATATCTTTTCTGTATTGGTATGTTGTTCCATGATAATCAATCGTATTCTGAAAAGACGCCATCTCCTCAAAGACATCCTGCTGTTCTGCCGCAATATTTGCTTCCAGATTCTTTTTCCCTTTATATCTTACCAGAAAAAATAGTAACACGAATATACCTAATATAACAATTACAACCATAATTTTCCAATACTTTTTTATCAACTTTTTCATAATTTCACCTAAAAAAAGAAAAGCTATATGCCACTATGACATATAGCCTTACTTTTATGACTTATCAAATACGATCTTATTTTGTATAGTTCATTCTACGTCTTGCATATACAACAGCACCTGTTGCTGCGATTACAACTACAAGAATCATTGCCATATTCATTCCTGCATCAGCAGTTTTTGGTGAAGTTGCTGCTGCATTTGTATCTGCTACAGAAGCAACAAATACAGGAGAAAGAGATGTAAATTTTGCATATACAACACCGTCTGCAACATTTGTTACAGGTACATTTTCCCATACACCAGCAGAGGTAAGATGGGCAACGACTACAGTATCGCCAGCTTTAATTCCTGCAACAGAAATTGCAATTGGATTGGATAAATCTGTAGCTGTCAGTTCATAAGTTCCGTATACACCACTCTTATAAGAATAGTTTAAACCTAAAACACTGTTGATCATTGTCTGAACAGCTGCTGCTTTTTTCTCAACTTTCTGTTCAGCTGTCAATGTTGTGTCATTGTCAATTGCTGCCATATCTGTGAAATATCCACTTAATTTTTCTTTCTGAACATCGTTCAATGCATCCTGTGTGATTGCTTTCTGCTCTACTTTTACTTCTGTTGCTGCTGTAGTTGTCTGTGATGTTGTTGTACTGGAATTATTTGCAGAAGGGCTTCCCGCTGCTAATGTTGTTACGCTTGCTCCTAAACAAAGTACCATAGATAATACTACTGCTGCTAATTTCTTTTTCATATCTTTTGTCCTCCAAAATTTAATGATTAGGATTTTTCATCCCTTAAACACTAAACCCATTCTACCCCCCCCCTTGAAAAATTTGTCAATGTAAAACATTGCCAATTTTTCATAGCTTACATCATAGATTTTTGTATATTTTTTTGCGGACACATAAATATAAAAAAGCCATAGAAAAAGCGGCTGCTCTCTCTATGGCTCACGCATGCATTGAACTATTTTACTAATTCTTTCACTTTAGCTTTCTTACCAACACGGTCTCTTAAGTAGAATAATTTAGCTCTTCTTACTTTACCAGCACGAACAACTTCTACTTTTTCAACGTTTGGAGAATGTAAAGGCCAGGTTTTCTCAACGCCACATCCGTTAGAAATCTTTCTAACTGTGAATGTTTCACGGTTGCTTCCACCCTGTCTCTTAATTACAACACCTTCGAAAACCTGGATTCTTTCACGGTTTCCTTCTTTGATTTTACCGTAAACTTTTACAGTATCACCAACACGGAATTCAGGTACTTCAGCTTTTAACTGTTCTGCTTCAATGCTTTTAATAATTTCACTTGCGTTCATTTTGTGACCTCCTATTATTTGGATGTTCTTAATACGCCTATTCGTAACAGAGGACCATCTCCTTTATTCACAACTCGTTAACATTACCATGCTTTCACGGAAAAGTCAAGCGCTTTTCACATTTTACAACAAATAAATAACACTGATGATCCAGAGTGCTATTCCAACTGCAACCGCAGCAATGCCTATCCAGAATCCGGCATATGCCATTTTAGATTTTGCCTCCGACATGGTCTTCTTCCCCAGAATAATCGCTGCAATTCCAAAGAGAATTCCAAAAAGCGGAGAAAGAAAAGCAATGACCAGTGCTGCCATGCCAAGCGTTAATACCCATATTGATCTTGTATAGTTATTCATATCAAAACCCGCTCCTTCTCTCGTAACATTTTCACAGGATCTGCATGGCATATATGCAGACCTCATAAAATAGTTACAGATATTCCTGATATTTCATCTGCTCTTTTTTCGTGAGTTCCGCTTTTTTCAGCAGATCCGGTCTTCGCTTGATTGTCCGCAAGATTGCCTGTTCTCTCCGCCATTCATCTACTTTTTTATGATCACCGGACAACAGGATGGAAGGAACTTTTTTCCCCATCCACTCTTCCGGGCGGCTGTACTGTGGATATTCCAGCAGATTACCTTCAAATGATTCCGTGGAACCCGATTCATCATTTGTAAGAACCCCGGGTACCATACGCGAGATTGCATCCACCATGACCATCGCAGGAAGTTCCCCTCCTGTCAGCACATAATCACCAATTGAAACATAATCTGTCACAATCTCTTCTAACACACGCTCATCGATTCCTTCATAATGACCGCATAATAAAATCAGATCTTTTGCCTGAGCCAGGTCTTTTGCCATCGGTTGTGTGAATGTCGGTCCCTGCGGTGTCAGATAAACCGTCCTTGGCTTGTATCCAATACGATCCACAACAGACTTCCACGCATCATATACCGGCTGTGCCTGCATGAGCATGCCTGCGCCGCCTCCGTAAGGATAATCATCCACTTTTTTATGACGTTCCAGCGTATAATCCCTGATATTCACTGCCTCAATGGAAAGCAGTCCTCTGTCTTTTGCTCTTCCGATAATGCTGGTAGACAATCCCTGCATGACCATATCCGGAAATAATGTTAATATATGAAAATTCATTCTTCTCTCTTTCATTCATTCAATTTATTTCTCGTTCAGCTCACGAAGTCCCGGAAGTAAATGCACGATGATTTTTCCATTTTCCAGATCAACTTCTTTGACGCACTCTTTGATTGCCGGAAGCAAAATATCATCCGTTCCCTCTTTGCTTAAAACATATACATCATTCGCACCTGTCTGGAGAACATCGCTCAATTCGCCTAAATCTTCCCCCTCGTCCGACTCTGCCTGCAAACCGATCAGATCTGCGATAAAGTACTCGTTTTTCTTTAATTTTACCGCATTTTCACGGGTGACATACAAACTCTTTTTGCGATATTTTTCCACGTCATTGATATTGTCAATTCCCTTGAACTTGACAATAACCATATTTTTGAAAAATTTCACACCGGCAACTTCAAGGTCGACTAACTCTTTTCCGGTATCCAAAACAACGTTTTTCAGTTTTTTAAATCTTGCCGGATCATCCGTCGTAGGAAATACTTTCACTTCTCCCCTGACACCATGTGTGGTTGTTATTACACCTACCTGTAATAAATCTTCCATGTAATCTCCTTTATCAACTTTCTTCTGCTATCCAAATTAGCATGGTAAGGAAAAAGCTATCCCAGACAACTGGGATAGCCCATCATGTTACTGCATAATCTCAACAATAACTTTTTTTTCTTCTTTTGAGGCTGCTGCCTTCACAACGGCTCGGATCGCTTTTGCAATTCTACCCTGTTTGCCGATTACCTTACCCATGTCAGACTGTGCAACGCGCAGCTCCAACACGATGGCTTTCTCATTCTCGGTCTCTGTCACAACAACTTCGTCCGGGTAATCAACTAGTGATTTGGCAATTACTTCAACTAATTCTTTCATTAGACCACCTCACTAATCTTATTTTTCGATTCCAGCATTTTTGAAGATTCTAGCTACTGTATCTGTTGGCTGAGCTCCGTTAGCTAACCATTTCTTTGCTAACTCTTCATTTACATGATATTCGCTTGGATCTTTTGTTGGATCATAAGTTCCGATCTCTTCGATACATCTTCCGTCTCTTGGGGATCTGGAATCTGCAACTACGATTCTATAGAAAGGAGCTTTCTTCTGTCCCATTCTTCTTAATCTGATCTTTACTGCCATGTCATTTCACCTCCTACGTGATTGCTAAAAATTTATTAAAAAGGAAGCCCTTTGAACATTCCTCTTTTACCTTTTTTCATCATGCCTGGCATCTGTTTCATCATCTTTTTCATCTGTTCAAACTGTTTTACCAGACGATTTACTTCCGCAATATCAACTCCTGCACCTTTTGCAATGCGGTTCTTGCGGCTCGGATTCATAAGCGACGGATTACGTCTCTCTTCCGGTGTCATGGAATAAATGATTGCTTCGGTGCGCGCCATACTCTTCTCAGCTGCTTCCTGATCGATCTCAGGCATCTTTCCTTTGCCCATTCCCATTCCAAGACCGGGCATCATTCCAAGGATACTGGATAATCCACCCATTTTCTTCATTTGACTCATAGATTCCAAATACATCTCAAAGTCAAATTCATTTTTGCGCATCTTCTGCTCAATACGCTTTGCCTGCTCCTCATCGATATCAGCCTGTGCTTTTTCAATCAATGTCAGCACATCACCCATACCAAGGATTCTTGAAGCCATTCTGTCAGGATAAAACTGCTCCAGATCAGAAAGTTTTTCTCCCATACCTACATATAAAATAGGTTTTCCGGTAACAGCACGGATTGAAAGTGCCGCACCACCTCTGGTGTCACCGTCTAACTTCGTTAAGATCACACCATCTATGCCAACCTTTTCATCAAACATCTTGGCTACATTCACTGCATCCTGTCCAGTCATGGCATCCACAACTAAAACGGTCTGATGAACGGTAACATTCTCTTTGATTTCCTGCAACTCAGCCATCATGTCATCATCAATATGAAGACGTCCTGCTGTATCCAGGATTACAATATTAAATTCATTCTTTGCCGCATGCTCGATTGCTGCTTTGGCAATGTTCACAGGTTTGATCTTATCTCCCATGGAAAATACTTCCACACCCTGCTTCTCACCATTGATCTGTAACTGTTCAATCGCACCCGGACGGTAAATATCACAGGCAGTCAGTAAAACTTTCTTTCCTTTCAGCTTAAACTTTCCTGCAAGCTTTGCTGCGGTGGTTGTTTTACCTGCACCCTGTAAACCTTCCATCATAATGACTGTCAATGCTTTTCCCGGCTGAAGCTTGATCTCTGTTGTCTCAGAGCCCATCAGCTTCACCATCTCTTCATTTACAATCTTAATGACCATCTGCCCAGGATTCAGTCCGTTCATCACATCCTGTCCGATTGCGCGTTCCTGCACATCTTTTACAAACTGCTTTACGACTTTGAAGTTAACATCCGCTTCTAAAAGAGCCATCTTAACTTCCTTCAAAGCTGCCTTGACATCATCCTCTGTCAAACGACCTTTGCTTCGCAGGTTTTTGAATACATTTTGAAGTTTTTCAGATAAACTGTCAAATGCCATCTTATAGCTCCTCTAAAATCTGATTGGAAATCTGCTCGATCTCCTCCATAATCGCTTCATTGTGACTGGAATGAAACTCCTTCGCCAGTGCATCAATCTGTGCTACTTTCTGCTTTGCTGACTGAAACTTTGCAATCAGATGAAGTTTTTCTTCATATCCTTCCAGAGACTTGGTACACCGCTTGATCATATCATGTACCCCCTGGCGGCTGATTCCCTCTTCGTTTGCAATCTCTCCAAGAGAAAGGTCATTGAACACGAAGTCCTCATAGATTCTTCTCTGGTGTTCGTTCAGCAGTTCTCCGTAGAAGTCATAGAGATAAGCCTGTTCGATTTTTTCTTCCATTCTTCACACCATGCCTTTATTTTACTATTCATACATCGGCACCTTTGCTAAGATAACATAAAACAAAACAGGTGTCAAGCATTTTTTCTTTACAGTAAAGGGATTTTGCTTGACACCTGTCTTTTAACACATTCTAAAACACGATCGCCGCCTGCACAATCGCACACGCGATGCTTACTATCGAAAGTGCTCCATATATTTTTTCTGTTTTCTTATCTGTGATAAAATACCCTGCACTTGTGAAAATAAACACAATCACGCAGATCATAAATGGAACATATTTCATCTGGTTCACGCTCTTTTATAAGAAGATATACTTACATACAAACAATACAGCAAGTACATACATTAACGGTGTGATTTTCTTTGCCTTACCGCAGATCACATTAATCACAACGTAAGAGATAACACCGATTGCGATACCTTCTGAAATGCTGTACATCAGTGGCATTGCGAGCATACATAAGTAAGCTGGAATTGCCTCTGTCATATCCGTAAAGTCAATCGAGATCACCGTTGTTACCATTAAAAATCCTACGAAGATCAATGCCGGAGCTGTTGCGAATCCCGGGATTGCGCAGAAAATTGGTGAGAAGAAAATAGCGAGCAGGAATAAGAAACCTGTCACTACAGAGGCAAGTCCTGTTCTCGCACCTTCTGCCACACCGGAAGAACTCTCAACAAATGTTGTTGTTGTGGATGTACCAAGAACTGCACCTGCACTTGTTGCGATCGCATCTGCGAGCAGTGCCTGTTTGATCCTTGGAAGTTTATCATTCTTATCTAACATCTGTGCTTTGTTTGCTACACCGATCAAAGTTCCTAATGTATCAAACATATCAACGAATAAGAAGGATAAAATAATAACCACAAAATCAAATACTCTTACCGTAGAAAAATCTGCTTTAAAGCACTGTCCGAATGTCTCTCCTAAAGAAGTGAAATCTGTCAGTCCCCAGACCGGATATAAAGAATAAAATCCTGCTTCTGCATCCGGGATATAAAGACCAGCTGCCTGAGCGATCATTCCTAAGATCCATGTGGCAGCAATACCGATGAGGATTGCTCCTTTTACACCTCTGATATATAAAATAGAGATGATAAAAAGACCGATCAGTGCAAGGATCGCTCCGATTCCAAGTGTATGGAAATCTCCTGTAAAGTCAACGATCGTAACAAGTGTGGAATCGTTATTTACAACAATGTGGCCATCCTGTAAACCTAAAAATGCGATGAAGAAACCGATACCGACACTCACACCTTTTTTCAGAGTGGTAGGAATTGCATTGAAGATCGCCTCACGCACATTAGTAAGGGAGAGCACGATAAAAATCAGACCTTCTGCAAAAACTGCCATCAGGGCGATTTTCCAGTCGTATCCCATTGCGCCACATACCGTGTATGCAAAATAAGCATTTAATCCCATACCCGGGGCAAGTGCAAATGGATAATTTGCAAGCATTGCCATTGCCAGTGTTCCAATAAAGGAAGCGATACAGGTCGCCATCAAAACTGCCGTCTTATCCATTCCTGCTGCTGCGAGCATGGATGGATTGACTGCAAGGATATACGCCATTGTCATAAATGTGGTGATACCCGCTAACACTTCTGTTTTCACAGTCGTGTTGTTCTCTTTTAATTTAAACATTTTCTCTAACATTCTAATCTCCCACTTTGTCTTACATCATTTTACAGTCACGGTCTCTCCTGACGTAACTGCATAGCATCTTCATATTTTATAAGGTTATTTTCCTTCGTATGTGATCACAGAGGCTACATCATATTTTGCCAGTTTTTCACGTCCCTTTAATCCTGCCAACTCCATTAAGAAAAGGATTTTTACAACTTCGCCGCCAAGCTGCTCTACTAATTTACAGCTTGCCTCCATAGTTCCTCCGGTTGCGATCAGGTCATCCACTAATACAACCTTCTGTCCCGGTCTGACCGCATCCTTATGGATCTCGATCTCTGCTTTTCCATATTCAAGATCATATTCTGCTGAGACTGTCTCACAAGGAAGTTTTCCTTTTTTACGAACCGGAATAAAAGCTTTTCCAAGTGCATAGGCAATTGGCATTCCAAAGATAAATCCTCTGGACTCCGCACCTGCAATAATGTCAAAATCTACTCCATCCAACAGTTTGATCATGGAATCGATTGCCAGCTTTAATCCATCCGGGTCCTGTAATACACTTGTTACATCACGGAACATAATGCCCGGTTCCGGAAAATCCGGTATGGTTCTTACATACTCCTCTATTTTTTTCATTGATAATACCCCTTTCACTAAAAAGTCACAAATACACAACCATCATATATGATTATCCGCCAAGATTCAATTTAGTATTACTTATAAATCTTATAAGCTGGTGCGGACAACCTTTGGTTTGTAGCCTTCTTTTTCCAGCGCCTTGATGATCTGTTTCTTGTGATCCGTGCCAAAACACTCTAATGTAATGCGGAGTTCCACGGCTGCACTTCGGTTTGTTGTGACAAACTGATTGTGTTCCAATTTGATGACATTTCCCTGCTGTGCTGCAATAATACCGGAAACTTTGCAGAGTTCGCCCGGCTTATCCGGAAGCAGAACTGACACAGTGAAGATTCTGTCTCTTAAGATCAATCCCTGCTGTACCACAGAGGACATGGTGATGACATCCATATTACCGCCGCTTAAAATGGATACGATCCGTTTGTCGGACACATCCAGATGTTTTAATGCCGCTACAGTTAAAAGGCCTGAATTTTCCACGATCATCTTATGATTTTCCACCATGTCAAGGAACGCTGCTACCAGCTCATCATCCTCCACTGTGATGATATCATCCAGATTTTGCCGGATATAAGGGAAAATCTTACTGCCCGGTGTCTTAACGGCTGTACCGTCTGCAATCGTGCTGACAGTCGGAAGGGTTGTCACTTTTCCTGCTGCAAAAGACGCCTGCATACAGTTTGCTCCTGCCGGTTCTACACCGATCACTTTGATCTTTGGATTTAATAATTTTGCAAGAGTGGAAACACCTGTTGCAAGTCCGCCTCCTCCGATCGGTACAAGAATATATTCTACCAGCGGAAGCTCTTTGAAAATTTCCATTGCGATCGTACCCTGGCCGGTTGCAACTGCGAGATCATCAAATGGATGAATAAATGTGTATCCCTCTTTCTCTGCAAGTTCGTAAGCCTTCTGGCATGCCTCATCATACACATCTCCGTAAAGCACAACCTCTGCGCCGTAGCTCTTGGTACGGTTTACTTTGATGAGCGGTGTTGTGGTAGGCATGACAATGACTGCCTTACATCCATAACATTTTGCAGCGTAAGCAACACCCTGCGCATGATTTCCTGCGGAGGCAGTGATAAGTCCCTTCGCTCTTTCCTCCTCAGTCAGTGTGCTGATCTTATAATATGCGCCACGCACTTTATACGCACCTGTAAACTGCATATTCTCCGGTTTTAAATAAACCTTGTTTCCTGTCTGCTGGCTGAAATAATCACTGTAAACCAGTTTTGTCTCTGTCGTGACTTCCTTTACCTTTTCGGAAGCCTCCTCAAACTTGTCTAATGTAAGCATATTAATCCTCCTTGTTTTTTCGAAGAAAAAATCCGAGCTCCTATGGGCGAGGAGAGGATTTGTCCTCCTGTACATCAAATAATGCATTCACAAACTGATTGGAATCGAATTTCTGCAGATCCTCGATTGTCTCCCCGACTCCGATATATTTTACCGGAATGCCAAGTTCTGAATGGATCGCAACGGCGATTCCACCCTTTGCTGTTCCATCCATTTTTGTCAGGATAATTCCGGTGATATCTGCCACATCTGCAAACTCTCTTGCCTGTGCAAGTGCATTCTGTCCGGTCGTTGCATCCAGAACAACCAATGTCTCACGGAACGCATCCGGATATTCTTTTTCCAGAATACGGTTGATCTTGCGGAGTTCTTCCATCAGATTCTTTTTATTGTGAAGTCTGCCTGCGGTATCACATAAAAGTACATCTGCATTCCGCGCTTTTGCTGCTGCCACCGCATCATATACGATAGCGCCCGGATCAGCGCCTTCCTGTCCGCCGATCATCTCCACTCCGGCGCGGTTTGCCCACTCCTGAAGCTGCGTTCCGGCTGCGGCGCGGAATGTGTCTGCTGCCGCAAGGACAACCTTTTTGCCCTGATCTTTTAATTTTCCGGCGAGCTTTCCAACAGATGTCGTCTTTCCGACTCCGTTGACACCGATCACCAGAACCACAGATTTCTCGTTTTCAAAACGATAGGCTGTCTCTCCGACGTCCATCTGCTCTTTGATACTGTTGATCAGAAGTTCCTTGCACTCTGCCGGGTCTTTGATATGATTTTCCTTTACTTTTTTCTTCAGGTTCTCAATGATAGCTTCCGTTGCATTGACACCGATATCACCCATAATGAGAATCTCTTCGATCTCTTCATAGAAATCATCATCAATATTAGAAAATCCATTGAATACCGCATCAATACCGGAAACGATATTATCTCTCGTCTTACTCAGCCCGGAAACCAGACGGCTCCAGAAGCCTTTTTTTTCTTCGCTCATCTCTTTTTCCTCGTTTCTATATGATTTGTCCCACTGCGTCCTCTGCCTCAGCTGCTCAGATCATCATCGATCAGATTGACCGAAACTAATGTGGAAACACCTTTTTCCTGCATGGTGATACCATACAGACGATCTGCTGCCGCCATGGTGCCGCGTCTGTGGGTAATGACAATAAACTGTGTACTTTTTGTCAGCTTATGTAAGTATTTTGCAAAGCGGCCGACGTTGGAATCGTCGAGTGCCGCCTCGATCTCGTCTAACAGACAGAATGGGGAAGGTTTTAAATTCTGGATCGCAAAAAGCAGTGAGATCGCTGTGAGTGATTTTTCTCCACCGGACATCTGCATCATGTTCTGCAATTTCTTTCCTGGCGGCTGTGCGATGATACGGATGCCGCACTCTAAAATATCCTCATCTTCCACCAGCTCAAGCGTTCCTTTTCCACCACCGAAAAGCTCCTTAAACACTTTGTCAAACTCGCGCTGGATCTCTGCAAATTTTTCCATAAACTGTTTGCGCATTCCGGTATCCAGTTCTTCAATAATTCCGACCAAAGTCTTTTCAGCCTCGATCAGATCATCATGCTGTCCCTTTAAGAAACCGTAACGCTCCGAGATTTCTTTGTAATCTTCAATGGCATTGACATTGACATCACCCAATTTCCGAATGTCATCTTTGATGCCGGCGATCTGTTTTTTCAGATCCGCAAGATCTGAAAATGCCTCATCCCTCAGCTCCATCGCCGCATGCAGTGTCAGCTCGTACTCCTCCCACATATAATTCGTCTGGTAGTTTCCGGCTTCTTCGAGTTTTTCTCTCTGACTGTTCAAACGGTAAATCTCTTTATCCAGGTCTGCGATTTTCCTGGAAACATCCTCCTGTTTCTGGAAAAATCCCTTGTAGGAAGCAGACATCTCCTCTTTCTTCCGGGTATGCTCTTTTAAAGCATTCTCCTGCTCTTTTTGATAATCTGTGGAGTTTAAAATTGTCTTTTTAATCTCCTCGATATCCTGACGTTTCTTCTCCACATCTGCTTTCGCATTCTTCGCTTCGTTTAACACGCCTTCGCGCTCGTCGTCAAACCGCCTGATCTCGCTCTGGATACGTGTGAGATTTTCCATTACGAATTCTGCCTTCTGGCGGATTCCCGCAAGTTCTAATGTCACCTGTGATACCGCATTTGTGGCAGATTCCACGTCTGCACTTTTCGCATCCAGAATTTGCTGGAAGTTCTTATTTTCTTCCTCAATCTGGCTCTCACGGTTTTTCACATATTCAATTTCTTCTGATATCTTTGCTTTATTATCGTTGATTTCCTGAAGCTGTTTCTCTATCTCATGGTTTTCTGCGATCAGTCCCGCATACACATTTTCGCTTTCGTTCTTCTGCGCCGCTGCACGATCCACATTCATTTTTGCCGTATTCTGTAAAATCAGCTGCTCCTGTAGTTCTGCCTTATTGGCTTCGATATCATCCACGAGCAGACTCTGTGCTGTCTTGATATCCTCCAGCCGGTTGCGGCTTTCCTTTATCTTCTGTTCTGACTTGCTGATCAGTTCCTCTAATTCTTCGATCTCACGGTTTCTTCCGAGAAGATTACTGTTATTGCGGAATGCACCACCTGTCATGGAGCCACCCGGGCTTAAATACTCTCCCTCTAACGTTACGATATGAAGGGAATAATGATTCTTCTTTGCCAGTTTGATTGCAAAATCAATATTCTCTGTGACGATCACTCTTCCTAACAGGTAGGCAGTCACGCCCTCGTATTTTGCCTCTGTTTTAACTAACGTATTGGCAAGTCCAATGACGCCCGGTTCTTTTAGGGCATCCATATTTTTAAAGTTGCCTTTTCCATCTACACTTGTAAGAGGTAAAAAAGTTGCACGTCCCAGACGGTTCTCCTTTAAGAAAGAGATCATCTTCTTCGCAGTCTCTTCATCCTCGGTGACGATATTCTGGATATTTCCACCCAATGCCGTCTCGATGGCAACTTCATACTTCTTCTCCACCTGGATCAGATCAGAAACAACTCCAAGAAGTCCCTTATTCTGCTCCTTCTGTTCCATCACTTTGCGGATACTGTTACCATATCCATCATAGCGCTCTGCAATATTTTTCAGAGATTCTAATTTGGACTGCTGCTTGTTATATCTTGCAAGTGTCTCCTCTAATGTATGCGTTGTCTCAATGGATTTTTTCTTCCAGTCGCGGCTTTTCTCCTCCATGGAAAGTCCGGCCTGTTTCAGCTCTTTTATTTTCTGATTGACGGAATCTAAATCTTTCTGATACTCTGCTAAAACAGAATCTAAATCTGCTTCCTCTGTTTTTCTTGCTAGCAGTCTCTGGTTTAACTGGGCTTTTCGGATGTTGACCTGTTCTTCCATCGTGTCAAACCGCTGCTGCCTTGCCTTAATGGAAGCCTTGCTGTTCAACAGTTCAATCAATTCACTTTTGCCTTTTTCCATGCCTTCCATACATCTCGCGATCTCTGTCTGCAATGTCTGAAGTGCTTCTTCCGCTGCTTTTTTCTTTTCCTCAATCTCAGAGATCTGTGCGTCCAGAGTAACCTTTTCTTCCTCATAAGTCTTTCCGGAAGAAATACGTTCTTCTTTCTCATGGTCGATGACATCCAGACGGCTCTGCATATGTTCATCCGTATGCTCTGCCGAACGGATCTGCTCGTTTAAGATTTCAATCTGGCTCTCCAGCTTGTTCTTTGTCACAGCGGACTGACTCATCTCGTCACGGATTGCATTAATCTTTTCGTCCTCTGCCGCCATATCCTGTTCAAGCTTTTCATATTCTGTTTTTATCTGCTCATAACTTTCTTTTGCTTCCTGATAATCACGATCCGCAATCGAATAGTTTTCTTTGACTTCCTGTAACTGTCTGTCAATACGCTCCATTTCCAATAAGAACATATTGACATCAAACGTTTTTAACTCTTCTTTTTTCTTTAAATAAATACGGGCTTTTTCCGCCTGGCGCTCCAACGGACCGACCTGACGCTCTAACTCTGCCAGAATATCATTGACACGCACCAGATTTTCCCGCTCGTTCTCTAACTTTTTCTGGGCAGTTGCTTTTCGCTTTTTATACTTTACGATTCCTGCCGCCTCGTCAAAAAGTTCTCTTCGCTCTTCCGGTTTACCATTTAAGATACGCTCGATCTGTCCCTGACCGATAATAGAATATCCCTCTTTACCGATACCGGTATCATAGAAAAGTTCTGTGACATCTTTCAGACGACACGGACTTCCATTGATCAGATACTCACTCTCGCCGGAACGGTAAACACGTCTTGACACCGTAACTTCCTCGAAATCAATGGCAAGCTGATGATCTGAGTTGTCCATAGTGATTGCAACATATGCATAACTTAAAGGTTTTCTGTTTTCTGTACCGGCAAAAATAACATCCTGCATGCTTGCACCACGAAGCTGTTTTGCACTCTGTTCTCCCAATACCCAGCGCACTGCATCTGCGACATTACTCTTACCACTACCATTTGGTCCAACGATCCCGGTGATCCCATTGTGAAAATCGAATACGATCTTATTTGCAAATGACTTGAATCCCTGAACTTCTATACTTTTCAGATACATTTCATAACTCCGTTTCCTGCATTATTTTTTCTGGACCGGTTTTAAAAGCAGCAGTGCCTGATAGGCAGCTTCCTGCTCGGCAGCCTTCTTTGTATGACCGATTCCTGTTCCGATCACCCGCTCGCCAATCCTTGCCTCTACTGAGAAGCGTTTGTCATGGTCTGGTCCTTCCTCTGAAATTAATCTGTAATTCAGTTCTTCCTCATAATGTCCCTGCACGACTTCCTGTAAACTTGTCTTGCAGTCATAGAAAAGCTTTTTATGTTCAATATCTGTTAAAATAAATTTATGGATAAACGTTTTTGCATGTTCAAATCCACCATCCAGATAAATTGCTCCGATCACTGCCTCTAATGCATCCGAGAGAATCGAATTGCGGTTTCTTCCACCTGTCAGATTTTCGCCCTTTCCAAGGAACAGATATTTGCCAAGTTCCATCTCTCTGGTACAGATTGCCAGCGTCGGTTCGCAGACCAGACTCGCACGCAGCTTTGTCAGATCTCCTTCCGACTTGTCCGGATATGCCTTATACAAAAAGTCACTGGAAACGATTTCCAACACCGCATCTCCCAAAAACTCCAGTCTTTCATTATCAGAATGTTTTCTCAAATGTTTCTCGTTCGCAAAAGAGCTGTGTGTCAATGCCTGACGCAGCAGTTTCTCCTGTTTGAATTCATATCCAATTTTATCCTGTAATTCTAAAAAATTTGCCATATTTTCTCCTCTCACAGAGGATTTTTCGTAATACCTCAGCCACCTGAGCCATTACCAAAAAACCTCTCCTCTTTTCTTATCAGTAACGTAAAGAGGCTGTCGCACATAGAAAAGATTTCGTTGCGACAGCCTGTATGCTTAAAAGTTATATTTATGAGTTTAAAGCATTTTTGATTTGTTCCACTGCGTCTCCAACTGTTACGATTTTCTCAGCTTCTTCATTTGGAATCTCAATATCAAATTCTTCCTCTAAGCCCATAATAATCTGGAAAACATCCAATGAATCTGCTCCAAGATCATCCACAAAAGTGGTTTCCATTGTGATTTCCTCTTCATCCACATTTAATACTTCAGCGATAATTTTTTTCAGTTTTTCGAATTCCATAATTACATTCCTTCCTGTTCTGCAGAACCTAAAATATTTTTCTTGATCTTACCATTAATATCCTGTTCTTTAAAAGTAACACACTGATAAATTGAATTGGTAACTTCCTTTGCCTTGGCACTTCCATGCGTCTTCACCACAAGACCATTCAATCCTAAAAGCGGTGCACCACCATACTGGGAGGCGTCAAATGTTTTCAGTGTAGATTTTAAAGCCGGCAATGCAAGCGCAGCGCCAATTTTGCTTCGCAGAGTACTCATCATACCCTTCTTGATTGCGCCAACCAGTGTACCCGCCAGTCCTTCGTACAGTTTTAAAATGACATTTCCCACAAACGCTTCACAGACAATGACATCTGCCTCGCCATGTGGAATCTCCCTTGCCTCAATACTGCCTACAAAATTAATGTCTGTACACTCTTTTAATAATGGAAATGTCTCTTTTACAAGCGCATTCCCCTTTTCCTCTTCTGCTCCAATATTTACAATTGCAACTCTTGGATTCTTAATTCCAAGAACATTTTCCATATAAATGGATCCCATCTTTGCAAACTGAACCAGATGTGATGCCCTCGCATCTACGTTCGCACCACAGTCGATCAATAAAGAGACTCCCTTTTCCGTAGGAATCAATGGTGCCAAAGGCGGTCTCTCAATTCCGCGGATTCTTCCAACGATAACCTGTCCTCCGACAAGGATAGCGCCTGAACTTCCGGCGGAAACAAAAGCATCTGCTTCTTTCTGCTTTACCATATTCATTCCAACAACAATTGATGACTGTTTCTTTTTTCGAATTGCATTCACTGGCGGTTCTGCTGTCTCGATCACTTCCTCAGCATGTACCACTTCAATCTGTTCTTTTGGGTAAGAATACTGTTTCAGTTCTTTCTCAACCACATCCTGCTGTCCTACCAATAGCACCTTGATGTCCGATCTGCCATTCACAGCATCGACTGCACCCTTGACTAACTCTCCCGGTGCATTATCTCCACCCATTGCATCCAGTGCAACTCTCGTGATTTCCTGTTGCATACACTTCTCCATTTCCTGCGTGTTAACTGCCTTACGAAAAGTGCTCCTTACACGTCTATAAGAAAATATACTATAACTTTTTCTATAAATCAATATATAATCACATTTGTATGATCACAGTTCTCAGTTGAAATATTCCATGTTCCGTTCCTTCTCTGCTTCTAAGTCTTCCGGAGACATATATTTCTGAAAAATCTTTTCCAGAATGAAATTAGCAAGCAGCATATATACACATGGAATTATAAATACTGCCGGTGGGAATATATAAACTGCAAATGCTGCTGCAAGGAGCAGGACAAAGAGAAGCAGTGTCTTCCACAGATTTCCCAGTGCGATCAGCGCTGCATTTTTTAAGATCATCTTTGTCTGATTCTCAAATCGCGCAATATAAGGAAACAGGTAAATTGCCCACATCGTTGCAAACATCATCAGCACTGCAAATACAATATATATTTTTCCTAACGCAACACCTGCTTTTGCATACTGATACATCACATAACAGTCGAATCCCATGATCGCATATAATAAGAGGAGGATCAGCCATACGATCGTTGACTGCCTGAAATTCGTCTTAAATGCATGCCAGAACTCCCTGCCTATGTAACTGCGGTTGTTCCGGATCACTTTATTCACCGTATAATACAATGCTGTGGTTGCCGCCCCGGCTGTCACGATCGGGATACATAAAAAAAACCAGAACGCACTCAGACAGATCACATCAATGATCTTCCCCAATCCTTGAAAAAACTTGTTGTCAACATTAAAAAAATCGCCCATATTTACTTCCTTCTTTGATTCGTGATAGAGCAATACTGCCCATTGGTAACACTCATTATAGCATAGCCCGAGACAGTCTACAATGACTGTAATTGTTAAAAATCGGTAAAGAAAAAGGACTTTCAATCTCTTGAAAGTCCTCTGATCTTCTTAAAAATTAATCCTGAGGAATAATCTCTTTTTTGTTATATGAGCCACAGTTCTTGCATACTCTATGAGGCATCATTAATTCACCACATTTGCTGCATTTTACTAATGCAGGAGCAGTCATTTTCCAGTTTGCTCTTCTTTTATCTCTTCTTCCTTTGGAAGATTTATTTTTTGGACAAATTGACATTTACTTACACCTCCTTAAATTTGTTAAAGACATCTTGGATTGCTGCCATTCTTGGATCCAGTTCTGTTCTCTGGCAATTGCAGTCACCCTTATTCAGGTTCATTCCGCACACTTTGCAAATTCCTTTGCAATCCTCTTTGCACAGAACTTTCATCGGCCAGTTTACCAAAATCTCTCCATAGATAAGTTTATCTACATCCAGATCAAATCCAATCAGGTAGTCTATATCCTCCATCTCTTCATCATTGATCGCAGAATTTTCCAGACGGAACTCCTTGTCAATGTCGAAATGGATTCTTGTCGGAACTTCTTCCAGACAACGGCTACACGGTATTGATGCTGCCAGATCCACAGTGCCACTGATACGCAGCTTGCCGCCATCAATGTTTGCGATCTGTAAATCAATCGGTGCCTTTTCAATGATCGGGAACTCGCCTAATCTCGATACAAAGGATTCTAACTCGATCTGAACTTTTTCTGTTAAGGACTTGTTCTCACAAGTTACAATACTTGAAATATCTATAATCACAGCGCTCTCCCCAAAACTCGCTTAAGCCCAAACTCCTAAGCTGAGGTTTTTCACACCTAAATGATTATACATAGGTGTCTTTCTTTTGTCAACCACTTTTTTCACATATTGTCAAGTTTTTTCCCTTGACAGTGTTTTTCTAGCCGGATCTGCCGTTCATTTTCCATCTTTTGCACCGCAGATCCTGTCTGATCTCTCATTATTTTACAAGCGCAACTGTCTCTCTTGCAATTGCAAGCTCCTCGTTTGTAGGGATCACGCAGACTTTTACTTTGGAATCCGGTGTGGAGATCACTGCCTCATCACCGTGAGTTGCATCATTGACTTCGTTATCAATAGTGATTCCGAGGTAGCCAAGGTAAGCAACGATCTTTCTGCGGACCAGATTGGTATTCTCACCAATTCCTGCGGTAAATGCGATCGCATCTACTCCGTTCATGGCTGCCACATAGGAACCGATGTATTTTGCAACACGGTAGCAGAATACTTCGATCGCATTGATCGCATATTCATTTCCCTCGTTATAGGCTGCCTCAAGGTCACGGAAATCAGAAGAAATGCCTGTCATTCCCTGTACACCGGACTTTTTATTTAAAACATTCATAACACCTTCAATATCAAGGTTCTCTTTCTTTGCAATGAACTCCATGATTGCAGGATCGATATCACCGGAACGGGTTCCCATGACAAGACCTTCTAATGGAGTAAGTCCCATGGAAGTATCAACACATTTTCCATTGACAACTGCGCTGACAGAAGCTCCGTTTCCAAGATGTGCTACGATCACTTTGGAGTTATTTAAATCCATTCCAAGGTACTCTACCAGACGTTTGGATACAAAGCTGTGGCTTGTTCCGTGGAAGCCGTATCTTCTTACTTTGTATTTCTCATAATATTCATGAGGCAGACCGTAAAGGTATGCTTTCTTAGGCATTGTCTGATGGAAAGCAGTATCAAATACACCAACCATAGGCACGTTTGGCATTAATTCCTGGCAGGCACGGATTCCGATCAGGTTTGCAGGATTGTGAAGTGGTGCAAGATCGTTACACTCTTCGATCTGAGCCAGAACTTCCTCTGTCAGAACAACAGAACTTGCAAATTTCTCTCCGCCATGTACGACACGGTGTCCGACAGCATCTACCTCTGCAAGGCTCTTTAAAGCACCTGCCTTAGGATTTACGATAGCATCCAGTACCATCTGGATTGCCTGTTTGTGTGTTGGCATAGCTGCTTCTGTAATCTCTTTGTCGAGACCTGTTTTCTGGTAAACTAATCTTCCGTCGATTCCGATTCTCTCGCAGAGACCTTTTGCCAGTACTGCTTCTGTTTCTGAATCAATGAGCTGGTATTTCAGTGATGAACTACCACAGTTAATTACTAATACGTTCATGATTTTTCTCCTCTATCAACTATATTGTGCCTTATGGCATTTTCTACTTTTTCGGGTCTTCTCAGACAGACCACATATGGTTTTAGTATACGCCTTTCTTTTCTGTGCGACAAGCCACTTTTTGCCATATTTCGTGTATTTAATACGAAACATCTTGTCAATTTTTTAACGATTCTACTTACCGTTTCATAATAGAAAACTACGCTGTCACGGCCAATTTCTTATCATCCGCATTACAATCACGAAACACGGTTCAACAGTCACTTGATTTTTCTTATAAAAATGGTTATGTTACTACTAAGTCATTTTGAGACAGCCAGGAAAGGATCATCCCATGAAAATTACAGGCATTATTGCAGAATACAATCCATTTCACAATGGACATGCTTATCAGATAGCAAAAATAAAAGAGGAAACAGACAGCGATTATGTCATTGTCGCCATGAGCGGAGATTTTGTGCAGCGGGGAGAACCTGCCATCACAGACAAATACGAACGCGCCAGAATGGCACTCTCCTGCGGTGCGGATCTTGTGCTGGAACTCCCTGCTCTTTTTGCCTGCGCTTCTGCAGAATATTTTGCCAGAGCAGGTGTCGCGCTCTTTACACGGATGGGCTGTATCGACTACCTGTGTTTTGGCGCTGAAAATGCAGACCTTTCCCAGTTAAATAAAATCGCAGGCATTCTTGTCGATGAGCCTCGTTCCTATCAGGATGCCCTGAATATTTATTTAAAAGAAGGGAAAAATTTTCCTGCCGCCAGGATTCTGGCATTAAAATCTTATCTCAGTGCTGAATCTTCCGACGCTGCCTTGCAGACAGAGCAGCTTACCCGCCTCTTATCCACACCAAATAATATTCTTGGCATCGAATACCTGAAAGCATTAAAAACCTGCGGATCACAGATTACACCTTATCCGATTCTGCGGGAAGGCGCCGGATATCATGACACCGATATTCTCTTAAAAAATGCCTCTGCTTCTGCCATCCGGCAGACTTTAAAACAGGCTGGCTCTTCCGGCAGTTCTTCCGGCTCTGCCCCGGATTTTGCATCTTTTTCTGCTGCCATGCCACAGGAAGCTTTCCGGATTTTTTCAGAATATCTCGCCTCCTCCACTTATCTGGAAGCGGATGATTTTTCCGGTATTTTAAATTATCTGTTGCTTTTTTATCCGGCAGAAGCACTTGCCTGCTTTGCCGACTGTAATATTGAAATTGCGAACCGCCTGAAAAAGAACCGCAGTGCATTTTCCTCTTTCACGCAGTTTGCTGCCTTAAATCAGAGCCGCGACATTACTTACGCACGCATGAGCCGTATTTTTACGCATATTCTGCTGCATATGACAGCCGAAGATTATAAGCAGGCAAAACAGCTTGGTTATGTCCCTTACCTGCGCCCGCTTGGATTCAAAAAATCGTCTTCTGACGTACTTGGCGAGATCAAAAAACACACGGATATTCCACTGATAGGGAAGCTTGCAAATGCCAGACAGACGCTTTCTGACGATGCCTTCCGGCTTCTTGAAAAAGATATTTTTGCGGCTGATCTCTACGAACAGGTACTTGCACAAAAAAACAGAACAATCCCACGAAATGAATACACCCGTGAAATTGTTCTGCTGTAATGATTCTCAGATTGTTCTGATCACTTCTGTGACCAGTTGTTTGAACTGTCTGGAAACACGATCTGCTGTCTCCTGCACTTCTTTGTGATCCAGCTTTTGTTTTGACATGCCGGCTGCAAGGTTGGTAATACAGGAAATACCACAGACTTTCATTCCCATATGATTGGCTGCCACCGCCTCACATGCGGTGCTCATTCCTGCTGCATCGCCTCCCCATGTCCTGCACATGCGGATCTCTGCCGGTGTCTCATAGCTTGGTCCGGTAAACTGCATGTAAACGCCCTCCTGCAGTGGTATCTGAAGTTTTTCTGCCGCCTTTCTCACTTTTTCCTGTAATTCCGGTGCATACACCTCACTCATATCCGGAAATCTCGTTCCGAGTTCGTCAATATTTTCTCCGATCAGGGGATTCTGGACCGCAGTTGTGATGTGATCTGTGATGAGCATAAAATCTCCCGGTTTGAAGTTATAATTCACACCGCCTGCCGCGTTGGTCAGAATGATCTTTTTTGCTCCGAGAAGTCCCATAAGACGTGTTGGAAGCACTACATCCGACATCGGATATCCCTCATAATAGTGCACACGTCCCTGCATGATCACCATAGGAACGCCCTCCACATGGGCAAACACAAATCTTCCCTTATGTCCTTTCACCGTGGATACCGGAAAACCTTCGATATCCGCGTAATTGATCGATGCCTCAATTTTTAAATCATCTGCGTAATCCCCAAGTCCGGAACCTAAAACAAGTGCCGCCTCCGGGACGAAATCTGTTTTCTCCCGGACACTTTTATAGCATTTCATTAATTTTTCATATACTTCGCTCATGGAATGTTCCCCCTTTTGCAATCATAGTGGCGAAACTCTCACTAAAGTTTTTCTATCAATTATATGATCTTATTAATGATGGAATAAGCGAATTCCGGTGAATGCCATGGCAATGCCGTATTTGTTACAGGTTGCAATGACATGATCGTCACGAATAGAACCGCCTGGCTGGGCGATGTATTTCACTCCGCTCTTATGAGCACGTTCCACATTATCTCCAAATGGGAAGAATGCATCGGAACCAAGCGCAACGTCGGTGTTTTTATCTAACCATGCGCGTTTTTCCTCCCTTGTAAACACTTCCGGTTTTACTTTAAAAATATTCTCCCATGCGCCATCTGCAAGCACATCCATATAGTCCTCACCGATGTAGAGATCGATCGCATTATCTCTGTCTGCACGTCCAATCTTATCTAAAAACTGAAGTCCGAGCACCTGTGGAGACTGGCGTAACCACCAGTTATCTGCCTTAGAGCCGGCCAGTCTGGTACAGTGGATCCTAGACTGCTGTCCGGCACCGATACCGATTGCCTGTCCACCTTTGACATAGCATACGGAATTGGACTGTGTGTATTTTAATGTAATCATGGAAATTGCAAGATCCATTTTCGCAGAATCCGGGATTTCCTTATTCTCTGTCACGATGTTGTCAAAGAAATGCTCATCGATCACAAGCTCATTTCTTCCCTGTTCAAATGTGATTCCAAACACTTCTTTATGTTCGATCGGAGCCGGTACATAATCCGGATCGATCTCGATCACGTTGTAGTTTCCTTTTTTCTTTGCCTTTAAAATCTCAAGTGCCTCATCTGTATAGCCCGGCGCGATCACACCATCAGACACCTCTCGTTTGATTACAAGTGCTGTCTCTTTGTCACAGACATCGGATAAGGAAATGAAATCGCCGAAAGAAGACATTCTGTCCGCGCCTCTGGCTCTGATATAGGCGTTTGCAAGCGGTGTGAACTCTACGTCCATATCGTCTACCCAATAGATTTTGCGCTCTACCTCAGACAATGGAAGTCCAACTGCTGCTCCAGCCGGAGATACATGTTTAAAAGAGGTTGCTGCCGGAAGTCCGGTTGCTTTCTTTAATTCACTTACCAGCTGCCAGCCGTTAAATGCATCTAAAAAGTTGATATAACCCGGTTTTCCGTTTAACACTTTGATTGGAAGCTCGCCGTTTTCCATATAAATTCTGGATGGTTTCTGGTTTGGATTACATCCGTATTTTAACTCTAATTCTTTCATCTTAATCTCCGCTCCTGCTTATCTTTGATTTTTTAAAAAATTTATGGTCTTTACTTATTTTTATTTACAATTCTTGTCTCGTATTTTCCGGTTTCAATGTCAATGTAACGTACAAATAAGGAAACTTTGTTCTCCTCATTAAGATTTTCCCATACCAGACTGGTAAAGGTATCAATGTCTCCTTCCAGACCAACAAGCTTTGGTTCTCCCTCAAAACTTGGAAGCGGGTTTCCGTCTCCCATATAAGTGTGGATAAAATGTGCTTCTCCGGCAACCGGATTCTGATATGCAAATGTGTAACGGTTACATGAATCCGGATTTCCGTTATTGCTCTTTAAGATAGACATCGCATAATTGTAAGTTCCATTGTCAATGTGCATGATTCCTGAAATTCTTGGTGTATAGTTTGGAGCATCCGGCTCAAACTCTCTGGTTCTTAATGCCTGCTCAAACGTCTGCTGTTTATCCATCAACTCATAAATCGTGTCTGTCTGATCCCCATTGGTAACAATTGTTTTATTGCCAAGTACACGAACCGGAGCATAAATGATCAGGCTTGGATCACTTAATTTCGAAGGATCAAATGCCTGTGTACGGATTCCTTCCCCATCCTCCACAAACACACGGTTGCGACTGTTCTCACTTCTACCCATAATAAAGTAAGCAGTTACTGCATATTTACCATCTGCGGATTTTCCGATGACGATTCCACGTCCTGGATAAGAATTTCCTGCAAGTTCATTTGCTAATGAGATTGATTTCATAAATCCTCCTACTCTCCTTTGTTCTACAAAGTTCATTTATCTGTGTAATGATTCAATACCTTTTTATATTAGCATTGCAGTTTTATTTTTACAATGGATTGGCTCTTATTAGTGTCATGAATTTATTTACTAAGTTATATAAGTTGTATTAATATATAATAAAACTCACTCTTTTCTCAGATAACCGTTGCTGACGGATGAACCATAACGAAAAAACTGCCCACAAAAGTGAGCAGTCCTGAATTCTAGTTTTTAAAGCTGTGGATTGGTGCCGGAATTCTTCCGCCACGATTGATAAAGTCATCACATGAAAACTGATTTACCGGCATGATCGGTGCATAACCGAACAGTCCACCGAATTCCACCTGTTCGCCAACGCCTTTTCCAATGACCGGGATCAGACGGCAGGCTGTTGTTTTCTGATTGATCATACCGAGCGCCATCTCATCTGCGATCATACCGGAGATCGTAGTCGCCTTTGTATCACCCGGAATTGCGATCATGTCAAGACCAACGGAGCATACGCAGGTCATCGCCTCTAATTTTTCCAAAGTGATGGCACCAGCCTGAACTGCATTGATCATTCCCTGGTCTTCACTGACCGGAATGAATGCACCACTCAGACCGCCGACATAAGAGGATGCCATGACGCCACCTTTTTTCACCTGATCATTTAACAGTGCCAAAGCTGCGGTCGTTCCCGGTGCTCCGGCATACTCTAAACCAATCTCACAGAGAATATCTGCCACACTGTCACCGATTGCCGGTGTCGGTGCCAAGGACAGATCAACAATACCAAACGGAATATTTAAAAGTCTTGATGCCTCCTGTGCGACAAGCTGTCCGACACGTGTTACTTTAAACGCTGTCTTTTTGATCGTCTCGCAGAGCACTTCAAAATTCTCGCCGCGCACTTTTTCAAGAGCTGTCTTAACAACGCCCGGTCCACTGACTCCGACATTGATGATCGCATCCGCCTCTGTCACACCGTGGAAAGCTCCTGCCATAAACGGATTATCATCCGGCGCATTGCAGAACACTACAAGCTTCATACAGTCCACGGAATCACGGTCTTTCGACTGTTCCGCCACCTCTAATAAAATCTCACCCATTAATTTGACTGCGTCCATGTTGATACCTGTCTTTGTAGACGCAAGATTGACCGAACTGCACACACGGTTCGTTCTGCCAAGTGCTATCGGAATAGACCGGATCAGCATCTCGTCTGCTGTTGTCATTCCCTTGGAAACCAGTGCAGAATATCCGCCGATCAGGTTTGCTCCCACTTTTTCAGCGGCGCGGTCTAAAGTGTCGGCGATCGTTGCAAAATCTTCCGGTGTCTTACATGCAGAACCACCTACCAATGCGATCGGTGTCACGGAAATCCGTTTGTTCACGATCGGAATTCCAAATTCATGCTCGATTTTCTCGCCCACTGCGGCAAGATCTTTTGCAACAGTTGTGATGCGGTTATAAATATTTTCATTTAATTTATCCAGATTGGAATCAATACACTCTAAGAGACTGATACCAATGGTAATGGTACGGACATCAAGATTTTCCTGTTCGACCATTTTATTTGTCTCATTTACCTCAAAGAAATTAATCATTTACTGCTTTCCTCCCTAGATTCTGTGCATCATATCGAAGATCTCTGCTTTCTGGCACTTGATCGATACGCCGATCTCCTCGCCCAATACGTCCAGATCTTTCTGGCAGTCTGCAAAAGCTTTTGCAGCCTTTGTCATGTCAACGATCATCATCATATTGAAGTATCCAGATACGATGGTCTGGGAAATATCTAAAACATTTACTCCATTTTCTGACAGATAAGTACAGACTTTTGCAATGATACCTACTGTATCTTTTCCTACTACTGTAATAATGGTTTTATTTGCATTATGTTCCATGGTTCATGTCTCCTCACTGTATTCTGCCCGGTTCCATAATTTTTTCTCACGTTACCAAGCTAAATTGTAATTATGTTCCATCATAGCATACTCTTTTTATCATTTCCACTACTTAAGTTCTTTTTATTTATTAAATCATCTAATAAGTATTATTAGAATACAATTTTTTGTGATACTTCGTCACGCTTCGCCACAAACATTGGAAAATCATCCCCCTTATAAGGGTTATCTCCCAGCTCCACTTCCAGACGCACCGTCTCATAGGCAAGCTCCGGATAATTATTTTCTTTGCTCAGATGTCCTAACACGATATGTTTCAAATGATCGTGGAGCACTTTTCCTAACAATTGTCCACTCCGCTCGTTCGACAAATGTCCTTTATCCCCAAGGATACGCTGTTTCAGAGGATATGGATATGCTCCTGCCTGAAGCATGCGCACGTCATGGTTGGCTTCTAAGAGCAGCACGTCCACATTCTGCAGCTTCTCCACAATATGGTCGTCATAGGTTCCAAGGTCTGTCATGACTGCCACGTTCTTTTCCTGCTGTCTGATCTTGTAGGCAACCGGATCTGCCGCATCATGGGAGATGGACACCGGTTCGATCGTAAGATCACCGATTGTAAACTCCCTTTCCGACTCGATCACCTGAAAAAGTGCCTCGTCTATTTTTCCAACGGTTTTTGTATGTAAAATAGCATCAACGGTTTCCCCTGTTGCATACATCGGAATGCCATATCTTCTTGCAATCACTCCGAGTCCTGCGATATGGTCGATATGCTCATGTGTGATGAGGATTCCCTGCATATCTGCAGTCTTTAGATCAATACTGTTTAAACCGTTCTCAATCCTTTTTCCACTGATTCCCGCATCGATCAGCACATGACAGTCATCTGAGCCGACACAGATACAATTTCCGCTGCTTCCGCTTGCAATACTGCATAATTCCATAAATCTATTTCTCTTTCCAAGCCAGTTCGATCACATCACCATCTTTTAATTCTGCGGTGTACTGTGCATTCTGGCCATTTAATTTTGTAATGATCGCTCTTCCTGCAGAGGCAGAAAGGTCAAATTCGTAAAATTCAAAGAGATCCACAAACATATAGGACTCTCTTCCTGTCAGCGTGACCGGTGTGCCATTGATGATAACTTCCACAGAATGCGTTTCCTTCTCTTTGGCTTCCTCCGAAGTTTCGTTATCTGCCGGACTTTCCTCCGCCGTCTGCGTTTCTTCATCCGTTGTCACAGATGCATCATCCGCTGGTACGCTGTCTTCTGTCTCACCTGCCGTTCCGCTGTCTGAAACATTCTCCTCCGGTGCCTCTGCCGTATCTGCTGTTTCTTCAATGCCTTCAGCGGCCATCTCCTCTATTGTATCAGACACATGTGTGCGGAAGGACAGGATCGTCCACTCAATATTAAAGTTCTCATAGACAAAATAATTCAGGTCGACCACCCGGTTATTCACAATGATCTCTTTTTCCGTGTCGATCTCCACATCCATAAATTCTGCGATCTGCTCGACGGTATAATAAGCCCTCGTCTCAATTTCGTCTCCCTCTTTGATCAGGTAAGAGGCTGGTTCTAATTTACCATTTACCTCAACAAAACGCGGGCATACGATTTTCCTGCCGTTGACAATAAATGTTATGGTGGATGTATGGTACTCCTCTAACTGCTCGATGGTGATCATGGCATCCGCTCCCGCAGTGGATGGGCAGATCTCGATCTCTGAATTCGGTTCTAACTTAGTATTGATGCCTGCCGGTTTTCCATTCATAGTGATCACAGCAGATTCCCCTGGCAGACCCCTCTCCACTTTTGCCACACCATTGACGGTATAGTTCACTTCTTTTCCACGTTTTGGAAACAGATCTTCATTGGCTACTCCCGCCTGTAATGCGGCATCCATGATCAGAAGCTTATTGTTGTCATACATCTTAATCCGTTCGCCGTTCAAATGTACCATGATAAAACTGTTTTTCTGGTCATAATAATTCAGACAGATACCGATCGGAGTTACGATGAGCGGATCTTTTTCGATATCCGGCTGTTCAAAGGTTACTTCCTGCAGTACTTCCTCACCGCGGAGAGCAACACGCTCCTGTGGAAGTCCAAGTTTATCTGCCAGCATCTCGGTGTAACCGTGGATTTTTCCGCCTCCACCAACGACAAATGTAGCACTGACAGTCTGTCCGCCATTTAACTCTTTGATTTTCTCCGCCACTGCGGTCGTCATTTTATCTGTTACAGGCTCTATGAGTTCCCATACTTCCTTCGCAGGAATGGAGTGCTCGATCATCATGATATCTTTGTATGTGATCATTTCCCCGGTCGTACTTGCAAGCTTGATACGCTCTGCGGTCTGGAAATCGACCAGATAATGCTGTACGATCAGTTCTGTCAGTTCATCTCCGGCGAGTGGAATCATGCCATAGGCAATGATACTTCCATCTTTCGTGACGGAAATATCCGATGTTCCGGCTCCGACATCGACTAACGCGATATTCAGCATACGGAACGATTCCGGGATGGCAACGTCAATCGCTGCAATAGGCTCCAATGTCATATTGGCAACTTCAAGACCTGCCTGCGCCACTGCAGAATACAGTCCGTCCACAACATCCTCCGGCAAAAATGTCACGATGATATCCTCACTGATGACCTCTGCCTTATGTCCTTCAATGTTGGAATAAACCTCCTCATTCAGATAGTATTTCACAACAGAATATCCCACGCAGTAAAACTTGTATCTTGTGTCATTTTTCTCTTTTAATAGGGACTGTGCCTTTTCAATTCCAAGCAGATCCAGTGTATGGATATCTTCCTTCGTAACAACGGTCTCTTCCGGATATTCATATTCTACATTTGTCGTTACTGTTTTTAACACACGACCGGCTGCTGCGATACATACTTCTGTCAGCGGACATTCAATCTGTTTCTCCAATTCCTCTTTTACCGTCTGGATCACTTTGCCCACACGGCCAATGTCATGAATCTGTCCATCGATCATCGCCCTTGTCTCATGCTGCATGACATACTGTGCCACAACGATAAATTCATTTCCTTCCTTATATCCAACCGTACCTACTACATTTCGTGTTCCAATGTCCAGTCCAAATACATATGGCTGTTCGAATGTCTGTGTTTCATTCATCTGTAGTGTCCTCTCACTTACCTTTTCTTTGTAATTCCCTGATCCGTTCCAATTGTCTGCAAAATCCATCAGATAGCGCACACTGCCGCATCAATCTGTCTCTGCATTTCCTCTAACCCTTCATTGTTGTCGATCACAACACTGCAATGTTTCCGGTACTCTGCTTCCTTCAACTGACTCGAAAAAATCTGCTGTACCTTCTCTCTGGAATACCCACGGGATTCCATCAGTCTTGCCTCGCGGATTTCCTCTCTGGTATAAATATACCAGAGTTCATCACAAATTTCATCATAATGTTCTTCAATTAAAAGTGCCGCTTCCAAAACAAGCAGTGCAAGCGTTCCTTCCTGTCTCTCTCTTTTCGCTTCTGCTATCACATATGCTTTCACTGCCGGATGTACGATTCCATTCATCCCGGCACGCTTGTTCTCGTCTGAAAAGATCACCTTCGCCAGTTTTATCCGGTCAAAATGTCCATCTTCCTTATAAATATCATGCTCCGGAAAAGCCTGTCTGATCTGCTCATAACAGTCCGTTCCCGGTTCCATAAGTTCATGTGCAATCTCATCCGCCAGCATGACACGCACACCAGGTTTCGTTGCCAGATAATCTAAAACTGCTGATTTTCCGGCTCCTACACCACCTGTGATCCCTATAAATTTCATATTTTCCGTCCACCTTTATCTTCTTTCGTACTGTCCATTTCTGACACAAAGCTATTTTGCCTCGTACCAGTTCTTTCCGGTGTGAAGGTCAATTGCCAGAGCCACCTTCAGATCTGCTGCATGCTGCATACCTTCTGTCAGTATCTCTTTTACTCTGTCGATCTCATCCTCTGCTGTCTCGATCAAAAGTTCATCGTGCACCGTGATGATCAGTCTTGACTTTAAATGTTCCTCCAACAGTCTGTCATGCACACGTATCATAGCGATCTTGATAATGTCTGCGGCAGTTCCCTGAATTGGCGCATTCATTGCCACACGCTCTCCAAAAGAACGCTGCATAAAGTTACTGCTGGAAAGTTCCGGAACCGGACGCCTTCTTCCAAACATGGTTGTCACGTATCCGTTCTTTTTGGCATCCTCCACAAGTCCGTCTAAAAATGTCTTGATCTTTGGATATGTTTCAAAATACCGTTCGATATACTCTGCTGCCTCTTTTTTACTGATACTTAAATCCTGGCTTAATCCAAAGGAACTGATTCCATATACGATTCCAAAGTTTACCGCTTTGGCATTTCTTCGCTGTAAATCTGTCACCTCATCAAATGGAATGTGGAATACCTGTGATGCAGTGATTCTGTGGATATCCTGTGCCTCTCTGTACGCCTCGATCAGTTTTTCATCCCCGGACATGTGCGCTAACACACGAAGCTCGATCTGCGAATAATCGGCGTCCATGAACACACATCCCTTTGCCGGTAAAAATGCTTTTCGTATCAATCTGCCAAGTTCAATCCTCATCGGGATATTCTGGAGATTCGGCTCTGTACTACTCAGCCTTCCGGTAACCGTGATCGTCTGGTTAAAGGAAGTATGGATTCTTCCATCCTCCTTAATATAATTGGCAAGTCCATCTGCATAAGTGGATTTTAACTTGGTAAGCTGGCGGTATTCCAAAATATCTGCAACAATTGGATACTCTGGTGCAAGTTTGTCTAACACATCTGCGGCTGTCGAATATCCGGTCTTTGTCTTCTTTCCGTAAGGCATTTCCAGTTTTTCAAACAGGATCACGCCTAACTGTTTTGGAGAATTGATATTAAATTCTTCCCCTGCTTCCTTATAAATCCGGGTTTCCAACTCTGCAATCCGGACTGCAAGTTTCTCCCCGTACTCTTTCAGATTGGCTGCATCAATGGCAATTCCTGTGTGTTCCATGTCTGCAAGCGTAAACACTAACGGCATCTCAATAGTTTCATAGAGATGTTCCATTCCGGCCGCTTTCAGATCTTCCATCATTGCCTTTTTGCTGGCAAATGCAGTGTATGCCATAAAGCAGACTGTCTTTAAAAATTCTTCCGGTTTCTCATCCATTGCCAAATCATAGCTTAACTTTCCAAGCAGATCCACTCTTGATGGGATCATAAGGCTGCTGTAATCCTTTGCGATGTCTTCATACGGATATTCATTTTTTAACGGATTCAGCAGGTATGCTGCAATGACGTTATCAAAAATATTTTTCTGATTGAGACATCCGTTTTCTTTCTGCTCGATCATATGGAGCAGTCCTAGCTGCGGTTTTAAATCCAGTGTCATATATCCTGCCGCCGCAGAATGTGTGAGAAGGTCTAATAACACACTGCTTGTCAGTTCTTCGCCTGCCCTGAAAAAATAGGTATCCTCCTCCCCAAAGCAGACTGCCATTCCAAGGAACTCCTTCGTCTGTGGTGTTGCAAAAAGATTCATCTGCCCACCAGCATCCATGTTCGCATCCTTTTTTTCCTCCATCGGAATGATCTGAAATGCACATTCTATGCCTTTGATCTTTGCAAAAATCTTTTCGGCTTCTTTCTTCTCTGTCACAAGCTTAAAATGTTCTTCCGCCTGATTCTTTGGTGCATCCACCTCAAATCTGCCAAGCATATTCTTAAACTCCAGACGTTTGCACAAAAGATATGCTTCCTCTGTATACAGATCTTTGATCTGCTCTAATCTTGCACTCTGCAGATCATAGTCAATATCTGCATGGATCTCGATTGTCGCTAATGTCTTACTCATCTGTGCAAGCTCATAATTTTCCTTTAAATTCTTGCTTGCCCGCGGTGGTTTGATCTCATCCACATGCGCATAACAGTTTTCAATGCTGCCGTACTGCGCAATGAGTGCTGTTGCTGTCTTTTCCCCGATTCCCGGAACGCCCGGAATATTATCCGAAGTATCTCCCATCAGTGCTTTCACATCAATAAACTCGATCGGTGTCACCTGATATTTTTCTAAAACTTCCTTCGTATTATAATCCTCAATCTCGGTTCCGGTGCGCTTTGTTTTCGGAATACGGATTTTAATATGATCAGTAGCAAGCTGCAATAAATCCCTGTCCCCTGACACAACGGATACTTCAAGTCCTTCTGCTTCGCTGCGTTTTGCAATGGTTCCCAAAATATCATCCGCCTCATAACCACCTTTTTCCACGATGGTCACACCCATGGCCTTTAACATTTCCTTCATCAGAGGCACCTGTTCGCGGAGTTCCTCCGCCATCGGCTTTCTGGTTCCCTTGTATTCTGCATACATCTTATGACGAAAAGTTGGCTGTGATACATCAAAGGCAACCGTCAGATAGTTTGGCTGTTCCTCCTCTAAAATCTTAAATAAAATATTTAAAAATCCATAGACCGCATTGGTATGAAGTCCCTCGGAATTCGTCAGATCCGGGATTCCGAAAAATGCCCGGTTTAAAATGCTGTGTCCATCGATCAGTACCAGCTTTTCACTCATAAACTTTGTGTCTCCTTCTTATTTTTTCACTGCTCATAAAAAAGCAGTAAAGGGGCTGCCGCATGCGGCAGTCCCATCCTGTGACAAATTAAATTGCGCGGGTATACTTCTTCAGCCACTCGTTCTCTTCCTCTGTCATGTAAGGAGAGAGCACTTCATATACCTTCTTATGATAATCATTTAACATCTGCTTCTCACGTGGGCTCATCTGCTCCGGATCGATTCCATCCAGATCGATCGGTGCGTAAGTGATGTTCTCAAATTCCATGAACTGGCCATATTCATTCTTCTCTGCTTTATGGCAGACCAGTTCATTCTCGGTACGGATACCATACTTTCCTTCCAGATATACACCCGGTTCATCGGTTGTGATCATGCCTTCTTCCAGCACACCACTGTCATGGCGTTCCGGTACGATCTTCCAGCGGAAACCGTTTGGTCCTTCATGTACATTTAAGATATAACCGACACCGTGTCCTGTACCACATTTGTAGTCAATCCCCATGTCCCACAATGGACCTCGTGCGAGAATATCCAGATTCAGACCGCATGCACCATATAAAAACTTCGCATTGGCAAGCTTCATATTGGAACGGCATACTGCTGTGAAATGCTGTTTCATCTCATCGCTGATCGGACCTAACACAAAAGTTCTCGTGATATCGGTTGTTCCCTCATAATAATGTCCGCCTGAATCTACCAGTAAAAAGCCTTCCGGTTTTAATTCGGTATTGGATTCCGGTGTTGCAGAATAGTGCATCATCGCTGCATTTGCACCGTAGGCACTGATGGTCGTAAAGCTTAAATCAATAAAGTTCTCCTGCTCTCTTCTTCTTGCCTCCAGATAATCGGACGCAGAAATCTCTGTCATTGGGATTTTGCCGATATTTGTTTTCAGCCAGTACATGAACTTTGTCACTGCCACACCGTCTTTGACATGTGCAAGGCGGGTGTTATCCACCTCAACCGGATTCTTGACTGCCTTCATCAGCTCGGTAGGGTTTGGTTTATTTATAACCTGAATGTTCTTATTTAATTCACTGCAGATACGATAATTGACACTGCTCTTGTTCATCAGAACCACGGTACTCTCCGGAATGGTCGGAACATAAGTGTAAATATCATCGTATGGTCTTGTCTCGATATGATTTTCCTTCAGATAAGCGCGGATGGTATCATCCACCACTTCTTCCTGTAAAAACCAGATACACTGATCCCTGGTCAGAACAAGATAGGACAATACTACCGGAACGCTCTGGATATCACCGCCACGGATATTCAAAAGCCATGCAATATCGCAAAGGCTCGTAAGAATGTGGACATCTGCACCTTCCTCTGCCATCTTTGCACGCACATCTTTGATCTTCTCTGCAGTGCTCTTTCCGGAATATTTTTCTTCCAGTATAAATAATGGAGCTTTGGATAACTCCGGTCTGTCTGTCCAGATCAGATTGATCAGATCTTCCCCTACAAAAAGAGAACCTTTCTTTTCCTCTGCGATTGCCACAAACTTTTCACCCCAGGCACCGTTTACGGTTCTTCCGTCAAAACCGATGCAGCCGCCCTGTGGCAGTTTGTCTTTTACAAATTCTTCTACGGCAGGTACACCTTCCTCTGCCATACGATATAACGTGACAGTGCTTCCCTCTAACTGTTTCTCAGCCTGCACAAAATAGCGGCCGTCTGTCCAAAGTCCTGCCTCTTTTAACGTGATGACTGCCGTTCCTGCGGAACCGGTAAATCCTGTAATAAACTTTCTTGCCTTAAAATGCTCCCCAACATACTCTGACTCATGAAAATCAGCGGTTGGAACTACGTAAATATCAATGCTTCTGCGTTTCATCTCTTCGCGAAGCGCAGTTAATCTCTCTGGTATCATTTTTCTTCCTCTCTCTATGTCTCATTTATGCCTGTATGGCATATTATCAGTTACTGTTCACTCGTATCTCGTTCCAGTAACGATTATCACTCTTAATTCTCATCCGTGAACTCAAAAAACTTCGTGTCGATCTCCGGATAAGACCTCTTTAAGGAAATCGGTCTGCCGGAACGGTTCAAAAAGCAATGGGAACTCTTTGCCGTTGTGCGCAGCTCCCCGGTCTCTTTGTCAGTCATCCGGTATTCCACATCCATCTTGATTCCGTTATACTTTGTGATCTTCGTCTCGATCACCACCGTGTCATCAAAATGAACCATACTGTGGTACTCGCAGGACACCGACAATACCGGACTGATGATCTCCATCTCTTCCATCTGCTTATAACTAAGCCCGATCTGTTCCATCAGATTCATCCTTGCCTCTTCCATCCATTTGATATAGTTGGAATGATGGATAATTCCCATCTGGTCTGTCTCATAATACTTTGCGTGATGCTCATAAGGGCGGATCTTGATCGCGCTCTCATCTTCCCCATAAATCCGTATCTCTTTTCCAGCCATGATCTGTCACTACCTTTCTATTTATCTTCAATAGCTGCCTGTGACTATCTTATCACTGCGGTAGTTTTATTTCAATGCCACTCTCTAAAATATTCCTGATAATCTTCTTCATCTGCAAAAAGCATGTACGCTCCGTCCACATATCCCATATAGCCTGCTTCGATCACATATCCCTTCATAAAAAAACACTCCTTTCAACCTTTTTACGTTCTCTCAAGTTGAAAAGAGTGTATCTTATTTACTGTCCAATAAACCGTACTTTTATGGTGTCTTAGAAAAAAATTTTATTTGTTATTGGCTTTTTCCTGAAATTTTTCATTGTCGATCACGAATCGTTCATGCGTTCCCTCACCGATCATGCCGCGCTCGTCAAACGCTTCCACTTTAAACACCAGTCTCTTGCGGTCGATCTCTACCAGTTCACTCTTGGCAGTCACTTCCATTCCAAGCGGTGTTGCTGAGATATGGGATACATTCATCAACGTTCCGACTGTTCCTTTTCCCTCCTCCAGTTCTGCTGCAACACTCTTGTAGGCAGCCTGCTCCATCAATGCGATCATGGAAGGTGTTGCATATACCTTCAGTTCACCGCTTTTCATTGCCTGTGCTGAATTGCTCTCTGATACTACCTCTTTTGCTTCTCCTCTGATACCTGTCTCTAACATCTGTTACCTCTTTCCTGTCTCTTAATCACTTTCTTCTTTATTAGTTCTGTAAAGATAAACTTATTTTAACACAGGCTTTCCGATACAACAATATTCTTTTCCTGTTTTCCTCTCCAAAAGGCAGAGAGCAGGAAAAGCATCAGACAGCCAAGACTGATCATGGCGCCAGTCTTCAGTCCGGGTGTTGTATAAATAAGTTCTATGTCATGTTTTCCCTCCGTCAACGGCACACTGATAAACGCCTCAGCAAATGTCTCAGGCTCTGTCTCTTTTCCATCCACATACACCGTCCAGCCATCTTCCCTTGCAATCGAAAATACGAGATTCCCCGTTTTTTCCACATCGATCGTACCTGTGATCTTCCGGTCTGAAATCGAGGTGAGTTCCATTGTCTGGCTGTTTAACGTCTCATATGCGGTATCCAGTGCATCCATATTCAACTGATAGGCAGTAATATTCACACGCTCGTTATTGGAATTTTTAATCCGGATCACATCTCCGGCTTTTGCATACCCCAGATCTAAAATATATCCGTGGGACGCCTTCGTAAAGGACTTCGTTCTTCCATCACTGACCTCTTCCTCAAGGGTGTCGGATGTCACAGAATTGTATGCTGCAAAATAATATCCGTCCTCCGTCACCTGAATCGTAGACACGCCGACTTCCGATTCCGCTGGAACTACTGAGAGCATCTCTTCCTGTGCCCCCAACAGTTCCGCAAGTTCATTCTGGTTGGAGACACCGCCGCCATTTTTATAGTCCCAGCGTTCTGCCACCTCATCGTCTACCATAAATCCCAGTGGAAGTGAATATTTGTTTTCATACAAATAAGTGTTCCCTGATGAAGCTGCAAGAGTGCGGATTGGGCTTTCCTCCATGGCATTGTCTGCGATCACATATTTTAAAGAGAGCATGGAAGAGATCAGAGGCGACGCACCGTTGATACAATAAAAATTCTTTCCACCTTCCATTCCAAGATCCTGATAAATATGACTGACATTGATGTTCATCAGCGAAGAAAACTGTGTTGCAGAGTAATAGCCGGACAACGCCGCATCATTTTTCGTTTTCCGCTCCATCTCCTCCGTCCGGTAAAAATACACCGCGCTGTTTTCACTTTCCTTTTTCTTCGCCTGCTCTAAAACGTTTTCATAATCCTTCCAGTCTTTCACATAAGAAGTTCTGCTCACCGTATCCAGACCTGTCATATCAAAGTTGATCGTCAACTCTGTAATCACTACAATTGACGTAATCAAAAAAACATAATCTCTGACTTTTGCAGTTCCTCCATACCACACCAGAAGCAGCACCGCGTACACAACGATAAACACTGCCGTCGTAAAGAAACTGTCGCTTCCGATCAGTTCGCTGTCAGACCAGCGGTACGCTGCATACAGGAATGCCCCATCCAAGACCAGTGCCACAAGCACGTGATACCAGCGGTTTTCTTTCAGATGCAAAAATGTCTCAAAACACAATACTAACAATAAAAAACTGTATAAAAAGCTCTGTCTGCCCGGCAGCGAATCCGGGAAATGTAATCCATGCCAGATAAAATCCAGCATATTATTGGCAAAGCTTAATGCCATAAACGCAAGCAGTAATACGCGCGGCAGTTTCTTTTTCCAGCTGATCCCGCGGTTCGTCAGATATAACAGGATCAAAAACAATGTAAACACGCCAGTATAAATGTTTGGCCAGTGGTCACGTCCTGTATACGTTTCTACAAAAATACATTGCCTTCCCAGTTCTGCGATCAGATTAAAATACCATTCCACCGCACTTGGAAAAGAAATCCCCTGCGAGCCGCTCTCCCCTAAAATAATCGCTTCCGGGATCAGCAACACTGCACCTGTTCCACCCGCCAGAAGGGAATACCATGCAAACCGTACACATGCCCCGATTTTTCCTTCCCTCTGCTCCAATAAAAGGATCAGAAAATAGAGCACAAGAAAAATGCAGATCATAATCGAAATGTAATAATTGGACAAAATGGCTGTGGCCAGTGTCACATAATACAATGCAGCCTTTTTCTCTTTTACAAGCTGTTCCACACCGAGGATAATGAGCGGCGCAAGCACCAGACAATCTGTCCACATCACATTCCAGGCATAAGCTGCCATAAACGCAGACAGTGCATACGCCGTTCCAAATACCACGATTGCCGGGTGATTTGTGTGAAAGTGCTTTTTCAGATAATATGCAAATGTCAGTCCACAGAGCGAGATACGAAGAATCATAAGGATTGACATGAATTCAATCACGTATCCCTTCGGGCACAGCAAAATAAACCAGTTCAAAGGGCTTGCCAGATAATAGGCAAACAGTGACACAAAATCCGCACCAAGCCCGATTGTCCACGAGTACATGAGGCTTTCGCCGCTTCTTAATTTATCCACAAACTCTGTAAAAAAAGGACAATATTGATGATACATATCCACCTGTAACAGACAACGCTCCCCAAATGGATACACTTCATGATCGATACAAATGATCACCGAGATCAGAAGAGGTATCAGAAAGGCGGCAAGCAGTGGCAGCCGTTTACACCACTTTTTCGATTTTGTCTCATTGATTTGTGTCTGATTCATTCTTACAAACTCCTGTTTTCTTTCCTTCATTTCTTTCCTGATGAGCGATCTGTCTGCACACTCACTCTTTTTTCCAGTCAAATAGCTGATAATACTGCAGACTCTGGTAATCTTTCAATTCCTGTTTTAAGCTGGATGAATTTGTATCCAGACCATCTTTCGTGAGCACACGCATTGCAGAGATAACTGGATAATTCCGTTGTAATTCCAACAGATAAGAACCATATGCATTCTCAGAAATTCCTGCATAGTGTAATACGTCCGCCGCAAGATAATTTGCACTTGTATCTTTTCCGCTCTCTGCATCAATGTCATAATTCGCCCAGATCACATATGGCACTTCATACCGCAGTTTCAACTGATCCTCTGTCAGTGTCTTTGTCGTCATACCATTCAGATTCAAAATCGGCGCTGCCACCGTGTCATTTGGCTGATGATCCCCAAAGAATACTACAATTGTCTTTTCGTCTGCCTCCTCAAAATAGGAAATCAGTTTTTCCAGTGCCTGATCCGAAAGTCTGACAAGCGATAAATACTGGCTCAAAGGTGTACTTTCCACACCCTCCACTGTGATATCCGGGGTAAAATTATCATAAGTATCCGAGTATCCACCGTGATTTTGCATCGTCACATTGAAAACGAATAAAGGTGTTCCCTCTTCTTTTTTCTCATATAATTCAATGATCTTATCCACACAGCTATTATCACTGACGTACTTGCGCACATAACCTGCTCCCCAGTACTGATCTTTAAAAATACTCTCTGAAAAGCCAAGCAATGGATATACCTTATCCCTGTCCCAGCCATCCGCATAATAAGGATGGGTTGCCACCGTCTCATAGCCCAAAGATGCCAGATACGCCGGGAGCGCCGGAAGTTCTTTCGTGATGTACTGCTGATACGGAATACTTCCCTGTGGCAGAAACGCCATACTGTTTCCCGTCAGGAACTCAAACTCTGTATTTGCGGTATTTCCTCCGCACACAGACACATTCAGATAACCTGTCACCGTATTTTCCGCCCCGTTCTGTAAACTGTGCAGATACGGCATATAATCTTCATTTGTTGTAAAATCTCCCAGCACATTCAGATCCGAAAAAGACTCATTCATCACAACAATGATATTGGGCAGTTCCTCTTTCTTTTCACTGCTGTCTGTGTCATCTTCCTGCCCTGCATAACTTTCCAGCAGCGCCTGCTCTTTTACAGCGTCATAACCTGCCGGTTTTTCTACAGTCATATATGCGAGATCCATTGCAAACGTCACTGCCACTCCATTTACCTGCGTCATAAATGCCGGAGTAAATAAAAATGGATACAATCTGTGTCCGGTCTGAAAATCTTCATCCTGCAGCAGATTGACAAACAAAACCAGCACGATGCAGCATGCTCCCGCCGGAATCAGCCGCTTCCATAATTGAAACTTCGGCATTCCGGTTTTTACAAACTGCAGTAAAACGATCATTCCAAGAAACGCAAGCGTCACCACGATCATTCGAATATCCGGTTTAAAATCATAATTAGATGCCACACTTGCCGCCGTCTTCCAGGAAAAAATATCCCACGGCACGATCGGATTGGTCCGGAAACGGACCACATAAGCATTTGCGATTCCATAAATCATCGCGGTTACCAGCTCGATCCGAAGCCCGCTTTGTATCTTTCCGGTCACACTGACAAAGATCCACGCCAAAAGCTCAAAGAGCAAAATATTGAAAAACTGCGCCCACGGTCTTACCTCTTCGAATGGATTGTGTGTGTAGGCTTCCATGAGATAAAACGTGATCACCGGGAATACGATCAGTGTAACGATTGCTGCAATGAGCTGTATCTGTTTTTTATATTTCATCTGTTTCATTTTATTACTTCCAACTTTTCTAATTCATCTTCTGCCACGAAATTCTGCAAAAAAAATGTGCCAAAATGTTTTTCCGTGACCACAACACGGTACATTTTAGCACATCTCTTTTTCAATTGAAATCCATTCGCAGATTTTTCACATTTTTATAAGAATTCAGTGACAGATTTTTCCCTTTTACATCATTCCATCCGAATTGAAGTTTCCGGAAGAACCTCTGCTTAAATTCAGATAAAAATGAGCCGTTGCCATATGGGTATATGGATTTAAGAATAGATCTCCGATTCCAAATGTACATGCACTTAAAATCATCCAGCCGATAAAACTGAAATCCAGACAAAACAGCGACCATTTATTTCCATCCATCATCTGTTTGGATGCCTCAATCGCCTCCATGATCCCCATTTCCGGATGTTCTGCCATGATGTATGGTGCCATCGCATAACGATAGGTAGCGATGAATCCCGGTATGATAAATAACATCGTCCATAAGAAAATAAAAATAGAAGTTACAATACGAAGCCCGAGTGCCTTTCCGAAATACTGGAAATAAGCAAACTCATCCTTAATGTCCGCATTCTCGCCCAATGCACGTTTGGAAAAATAAGCACACATACCAAGTTCCACTATACCACCGATCACAAACTGTGCCAGTGCATAAATGCTTAAAATGCTCATCATGACAGCCAGGATTCCGAGCATTTCTGCCGGAAGCTGATTCAGGCTCATATTTATCCCAAAAATCTGTACGCTCATTCCCTCCCCATATTGATAATTTGCGGTAACAGGTATAACGGACTGGATTCCTCCAAGCAATGCTCCTACAAAACAAACAAGAACTGCCATTCCCCAGTTTCCACTCAAAGATGCTCTTGCACGCTCACGGTAATCTGCTGCTCTCAACATAATCTCTCTCCTTTTTCTCCTAAAAATCAGTTCATTATCCATAATAAGTCTTTTTCTCCAAAAATAAAAGCCCTATTGCTTTATTTATAAAAATATTATATTGTGTTTTCATCACTTAAACATGCTTCGCTGCTTATACCTCATGGGCATGCGAACGGAAACAGAGAAAGGTAAGGTATTGTTATGGATGAATTTTTTGATCAGTTTTTTCCTACTGAATTTTTGATAGAATATTTAGAAAACGGTCCCGAAGAAAACATGGATCGTTTTCAGACTTATGTTGTGTATCGTTTCCTCACTTTTGCGGCAAAGGAAAATCCAGCTGTTATAACAGAATTAAGGGATACGTTAGAGTGTCCGCTCTCTATGGACAATCTCTCTGATATTTACCGTTTTCTGGATCAGGATTTTTATTTTTCTCCTTCTTTTTCCGAGAATTCTTTTGATCCGGTTCTTTTATGCTACGCCATCGCCATCATTGACGACAAATCCGGTTTTGGTCTTGCGATCTTAAACCGCATTTTCAAAGAGGCATGCCCTGAGATTTCTTCCGTGGATTTTTCAAATGTGGATGTGGATCTGGAACTTTTATTGCAGACAGAAGTACAGTTTTATGCTGCCCTTGCCATCTGTTCTATCCACTATAGTACACTGATCGCATTGCTTCCAAAATTTGCGGCCGCCTATATGGAAGATCTGCATTTTACGTGCGAAGATTTTATTCTCTACGATTTTATGGATGAATATTTTGAAACAAAGAACTGTTCTGCCAACCCTGCTTTTCAGGAAATGACCGATACTCTGGTGCTGGCAACCCTGCAATCTTTTGATACGGATCTTGAAAACTTTACGTTAGATGGTTTATTCCAGTTAAAACACCCTGCCGGACGTTTTGCAGCCATTTACCGCAGCGGCGCGATCGATATGAAAGATCTCCCGGTTCCGGCTGACGCTGCTGTTCTGATGAAGCATATCCTCTCCTATGCAGCCGCTTATGAGCTTCGCAACAACCTCTACGATTACCATCTCGATGAGGACAAGACGATCACGCTCACCAACTGGAAAGAAAACCTGAAATGGCATTATGTACAATACACCAATGTATACAATCTCGCCCTTTCCTCTTTTGTAGCTGCGTGCTACTCCAGAAAGCTGCTCCAAAAACAGTTTGAGGAAAACCTGCGTGAGCTGAATTATTAATGGAAAGTCCCCGGAATCACTGGAAACCGGGGACTTTCTCGTTAATAATTGCTCACGACAAGACGTTTTTTGAAGTGGATATCCATCTGGTCGATGGCGGTTCTTGCCTGACTGTAACGATTACGATTGGTGTTGATCACACAGATCTGACTTGCACCATGAAATTTCCTGCGAAGAAAAAAAGGAATATTGATCCAGCTCTTGGTAAACGGAATATGATTCTCCATCAGAACATGGATTGTCTGCTCACTGGTCTTCTCATTCGTTGTTCTGCATAATTCGATATCTTTGTCAATGTCTCTGCCATTTCCTAATGTCACACTTCTGCCCATAACATAAAACTCCTTCTTCACTTAATCCTGATCTGTACCTGTTTTCCAAGACTTCCTGCCACCTTGATCAGGAAATCAAGGCTTGGATTATATTTGCCGCTCTCAAATCTGGAAATATTAGACTTTTTCGTTCCCACACGCTCCGCCAACACTTCCTGTGTCATATCTTGCGCTTTTCTTGCATCCTTCAACTGCTGGACCACTTCATACCGGGGGGTAAGCTGTTGACCTGCAAGATGTTTCTTTTCTCCCTGAGCCAAACTGACGCCCTCCTGCATTCGCTCTATCTTTTGCTGCAATGATTTTCTGCTTATTCGTTCATTGCTTTTTTTACTGTAATTCTTTTTTCACATGTTATTAAGTTATCATATATGATAACTTTCGTCAACAAAAAAGCCTGAAAATCATTATTTTTCATAATACGTTTTTCATTTCTAAAATACGGATAAAATAATGGATAAAATAATTCTTGCAGGAATCAAAAAATTTCTTGCAATCTGTCTTTGAGTATGATAAGATATTTCTTGCTTGAGCGATTTTGTTCAAGAAGTTTATAAGACGCAGGAGTGGCGGAATGGCAGACGCATCAGACTCAAAATCTGACGCTGGCAACAGTGTGTGGGTTCAAGTCCCATCTCCTGCACTAACACAAAAGAGCCGTAAACATGCGATTTTCATTGAAAAATCAAAGGTTTACGGCTTTTTCTTCTTAATGACTGCTTCCACAGCAGCCACGTTTGTTTCTGCAACGTCTGCGATCTGATCTAATGTATAACCTTTTTTATGCATATTCAAAATGAATTTTTCTGTAGCTTTTTCTTCAATGCCTTGTACGTCATTTGGCGCTTATTCTATAAATTTCGTCCTTGATACTGTATTGTTACCACATAAACAGTTTTGTGTAACTCATCAATGCGGAAAATGACAACATAATTATCAATCAACAACTGTCGGTAGCCTTTTCCGGCATATCTACCTTCATTTCGTTCTTGGTGAGATTGTGGAAACGTATCTAAGTTCAAAACAGCTTTCTTAATTCGGTCAACTTGTCCTCTGGCATTTTGAGGAGACAATTTATCATCTGCTATATACTTGTAAATCCGATCTAATTCACTGATTGCTCTGGGGTTAACTTTTACCTTGTATTTATCCAAAATGTTTTTTCTCCAATTCTGCAAAAACTACTTCTGCATCAGCTGCTTCTGCACCGTTAGCAATTTCCTGCTCAGATTCAAAAATTGCTTGGTCAATGCGATTTGTGCTTGCAAATTTATCATAAAGTTCACTGCTCATTACAACCAAATCACTATATCCATTTTTGGTAATAAAAATAGGCTCCTGCTCCTTGTGTGCAATATTGGAAATCTCAGTTGTATTTCTTAAATCTTTAATAGGCATAATAATTGGCATGATTTTTCGCTCCTTTCTTCGGCACAATTATAGCATAATTATGTTTTGTATACAATAAAAATATACACTATATTAACAAATTTTGCTTTTCCTTCCATTTTATCATAAGCAACTTAATAGACTAATCATGTTCACATAGCCCTATTTCGTCTCCACTCATGATTTCTCCACCAGCATAAACGAATTATGCTGCACTTCAAGGTAGACATCACCATACTTATTGTCATAAACATCAAGAACCTGTTTTTATTACAAATGATTATTTTCTTATTTTGTGTATGGTTTAAGTACCCCATCAAATATCCTATAATTTATGTCATCCTTCGGACTACAGTATACTGCGAACTCAATATTCTTAAACGCATACAAATATTCGTTCAAAACATTTTTGGATGCCTGTGCGACTACATTTGGATTATTCATGAAAGCCCCGCATCCAAACGCACCGAGAACAATCGTTTCAACTTTATTGTTCAAAGCCACATCCAGAATCCTCCGAAGCCGTTTTTTATGAATCGCCAGCAGCTCTTTATCTGTAATCTTGATCGCATCTTTTCCGTCTCCTGTATTAAAGGCATTGCTTGGTTTCTCTCTTAAGTTCGGAGCCGCACACGTGATAACATCAACGGTATACCAGTCCGCTTCATCCATCAGCTCCGGCTTTACGGTATCGCTCTTGAAAACCAAAACGTCTGGTGTGTAAATGATATCATCATTGTGGATTGGATTATGTTCTGCCCGGTGTGCCATGTAGAATCCACTCCACGCATCCGGAGCATTCAAGCACTTAAACAACCCGGAACATCTGCATAAGCACTCTTCCTGAGCATTTGCACCACGCTCCACTCCGCCACCCGGATTCGAAGCCGATGCAAAATTGTGTACTGCTGTTTTCGTATTCTTATATCTTGATGCTGCTTCAAAAGTTCTCTTTGCCGATACTGTGATCCGTGCTTTCTCTTTATATCGGTTCTTGTCTGACTCTACAATCGCATCCTCTTCCAAAATCAATTTCTGACCTTCTGCAGAGTTATGAACAGATTCCCGGATTCTGTCATTGTTTTTGCACAGGTTCATTGTGTCCTGAAATACATTGATATTCTCTGTTCTTCCCATTGTAAATCCTTCTTTCTACGATTTTATGAATCCTTTTCCTGAAATGCTTTATTGTTCCGCACCAATTCATTGAACGATACCGGAGTGTAATTGTTTATGCAGGCACCGGCATTTAAGGCACGCTCTCTCGTTTTCATAAACTCATACACCTCATCCCGTGCCCCATGGATGTGCCCATAAATCAGCCATGATCCATGACGGCTCTTATACCATTCTGCCAATGGATAATGACACAGGCAGATCTGCTTGTCTTCGGCTGTGACATGCTGCATTTTTTCAACGCTCTCAAGGTACTTTGCAGCGTTTTCGCAATCCAGTGTCGCCTTGTCATGGTTTCCGATAATCAAATGCTTATGACCCTTGAGTTGTCTTAAGTACCAGTCCGGTGTTCGTCCTGACCGGTAACAGAAGTCGCCCACGATATAAACATCATCATCTGCGGACACTCTTGAATTCCACAGCTGAATCAGGCAGTGATCCATCGTGTCGACATCTGAAAACGGTCGGTGCTCAAATAGTATTACATTTTTATGTCCGAAATGCAGATCGCTAATATATAAATTCATGATGCGCCTCCCTCAATTTATTTCTTACCGTCTTGTAATCTAAACCTTTGAATCAACTCTTCCTCAAATGCCAGCGATTCCGGTGTCTCCTGTACCGCTCTCCCATACTCAGGCGCACCAGGTTCATAAGGTCTCCCGCTTTCGTCCATGACAAACCTCAGATTCTCACTCTTCGTCATCATCTCTGCCTTCGTACTCGATCAGTTCTTCATAATCGTCTTTATTTCCGACTCTTCGAAGGTAATCTTTTCCGCCATCGACAGCGACCGCACCGCATTTACAGAATTTAAAGTCATGTCTGCTGGTACTTTCAATGATCTCACCACATTTTTTACACTTGATCCGGTTTCTAATAATCTTTTTCATGATGTTGCCCTCGCTTTCTATCTTTATTATTAATTATAATTGGATTTCCTATCTGCCGCCACATGAAATTTTGACACCGTTTTTTTCGATATTCTTCAAAATGGTGTATGTTTTCTTCGATATTTTAAATTTTGGTGTATGTTTTCTTCGATATTTTAAATTTTGGCACCCTCTCAGTCGATAATCGCTCATCTGATTCGATAATTGCACATCTGTTTCGATAATCGCTTATCTGATTCGATAATTGCGGATTCCATTTTGATCACCAAAACATAATTTATCCTATTCAGCATCCATTGTGTATTAATGCTCTGATACTGCTTTGTGCATATACCAAGAGCATCCGCAACATCATCCTGAGACAGTGCATTCTCTTTTCGTATCTTTCTCAGACGTTTACCCATATTCTTTTGATATTCCTGGTCTTTATCGTTATCGTTCGACATATTACTCCTTCCATTTCATCCATAATAGAATACTATTTTCTTCTATAGATCAGAACCGAGTAATATGTGGAAGATTTTGGACATATTAGCGTGATTTTTCCCAGATAATACCAGACACCCAACACATATCAGTATTTTTTTATTATTTGTACCAAGGACAGATTATGGGGATATTTTCCTATATTCTGTACCTGTTCTGTATGTTATTACTACCATTCAACGGATAAGGGAAATGAAAACCATTGATGATTATATTCTCTGAATAAATGAGTTCCGATGTGCCGAAGTCCGCACCATTCATCCTGTGACCTTCTTGCTGATCTTTTCGACTGGTATAACACCATTAAAAAGCTATCTCTCCTCCATAAACCACATATTGTTGTCCTCATAGAAAAGATGGCTCTCTTTTCCGTCAACAATACAGGTATAACGTATTCCGGCTCCGCCTGCTCTCAGGCTTGCCGCTCTTCTTACATCTGTTACTTTCTGAATCTCATATACATGGCC
>ENA-OROP01000034-OROP01000034.1-human-gut-metagenome-genome-assembly--contig:-NODE-34-length-150589-cov-10.342441_pt1 | contig 150589 bp, 143 predicted proteins | sample MGYA00242132_ERZ509056 | MGnify/ENA primary metagenome ERZ509056 (study PRJEB26280, sample SAMEA2338768) | human gut metagenome | biome: human gut; feature: human-associated habitat; material...
AATTAATCGGTTATTATCTAATTTATCTACATTACATAATCAACCCCACAAACCCAAATTTATCAAATTAATCTTAACGCACAGATAAAATTGAAAAAACCTAATTTATAGATTAACACAATCAAAATTAAAAGACAAAAGAAAAAATCCGGTAGGTTTCCCTACTGGATTTTGGAGCTAGAGATGGGAATTGAACCCACGACCTATTGATTACGAGGCAATTATTCTACCACTGAACTACTCTAGCATAATATCACTAAACTATTCTAGCACAATATCACTGAACTACTCAAGTACAATATGTGATTAATTATATGTTTAAGTACAAATACTAATAATTATTTAACACTAGGCAACATAAATAATATAAGCTTTCCTCACTATTTTGTCAATATATAGAAAGATATTAATATATTTGTTCAAGGAACAGTAAAACTTATTCACTAAAAGTGAAAATAATATAGCAAATATATGACATACCAATAATAAAAAGCTATAATAAACTTATAATCATTTAGTATATAAAATTCACCTAATAATAATTACTTTTGTTTATGTAATATTAAAATAGCTGAAATCTAATACTAAAATAGGGGTGTTGTTATGGCAAATAAAAATCTAGGTAATTTATTAAAAATCTACCGTAAAAATTCTTTACTTACTCAGCAACAGGTTGCTGACGCTTTAAACATAAATCGTACAACCTATACTTATTACGAAACCGGTAAGACAGAACCATCTATTGATACCTTACACAAGCTTATCAAGATTTTCGGTATCACATATGATGATTTATTACCATCAGAAAAGAACCCAAAGAGCATTAAGGATTCTTTCCTAAGAGCAAAGGGTGATGAGGCGATTTATAACCTAACTAAAGAGGAACAGCAGTTCATTATCTCTCTAAGAGCAATGAGTCCTGAAGAGAGAGAAGAATTTCTAAAGAATTTAAAATAATTTGTAATAATTATTTACAAATTATTTTTACTGTGTTATAATACACAAGATAGCTTAATCACGGATTATGGAGTATGCCACAATGTGGATTTCCTGTTTCCTTAACCTGTGAAAAAAGCGATAAATAATGAAAGGTGGAAAACACAATGCTAAAAGAAGAAAAGCTTGCTATTATGCAGGAATATGCTACTCACGAAGGCGACACAGGTTCTCCTGAAGTACAGATTGCACTTCTATCAAAGAGAATTAAGGATCTAACTGCTCATCTACAGCAGCATCCAAAGGATCATCACTCAAGAAGAGGTCTATACAAGATGATCGGTCAGAGAAAGAGCCTACTTAAGTATCTTACAAAGGTTGACATCGAAAGATACCGTTCAATCATTAAGAGACTTGGTATCCGTAAGTAATAGTAAAAATTTAGGGCGAAGGGTTTTCCCTTTGCCCTTGTTTTGATAAAAAAACTTTTTTGCAATAAGTAGTTACAGGATTTTCCAAGTGCATTTAGCAGTAAAACGAACACATATTTATCCTTTTATTTATATTTTTATGTGGTGGTTTTATTGCTAAAACCGAAAATCCTGTAAACAAAATTTATTTATAGGAGGTATTGCAAATATGAACAAAGCAATGGTATTTGATAAGTACAGAAAATTTGAAACAGAATTTGCAGGCAGACCACTGGTTGTTGAAACAGGTAAGATGACTCAGCTAGCTAACGGTGCTTGTCTTGTAAGATATGGCGAAACAGTTGTACATGTTGCTTGTACTGCTTCTGAAAAGCCAAGAGAAGGAGTTGACTTCTTCCCACTATCTGTTGATTATGAAGAAAAAATGTATTCAGTAGGTAAGATTCCCGGTTCTTACCTAAAGAGAGAAGGCAGACCTTCAGAAAAGGCTATCCTTACTTCTCGTGTAATTGACAGACCAATCAGACCTCTATTCCCTAAGGATATGAGAAATGACTGTTCAATCGTATGTACAGTAATGTCAGTTGACCCGGATTGTCAGCCTGAAATTGCTGCTATGATTGGTACTTCAATTGCTATTTCAATTTCTGATGTTCCTTGGAACGGTCCTGTTTCTTCTTGTTCAGTAGGTTTAGTTGATGGCGAAATCGTTATTAACCCAACACTTGAACAGAGAGCAGTTTCTGATATGGCAACAACAGTTGCTTCAACATCAGAAAGAATTGCTATGATTGAAGCCGGTGCAAACTGTGTTGATGATGACACAATGTACAAGGCTATTATGGCAGGTCACGAGGCTAACCAGCCAATTATTCAGTTCATCAAGAACATTCAGGAAGAAATCGGTAAGCCAAAGTTTGACTATCCATCAAATGAACCTGATCACGATATGTTTGAAGCAATTTACAACTTTGCTGAAGCTGATGTTAAGGTTGCTATGGATACAGACGATAAGAACATTCGTGACGAAAGACTACTTCCAATCTATGATGCAGTTCACGAAAAGTTTGATGAAATCTATCCTGAACAAGAAGCAAAGATTGACGAATGTATGTACAAAACTCAAAAGACAATCGTAAGAAGATGGCTACTTGACGAACAGAAGAGAGTTGACGGCAGAGGCATGGACGATATTAGACCACTAGCTTCTGAAGTTGGTATTCTTCCAAGAGTTCACGGTTCAGGTATGTTCACAAGAGGACAAACTCAGGTTCTTACAGTTGCTACTTTAGGTTCTGTTTCTGAACAGCAGTATCTTGACGGTATTGATGAAGAAGAAACAAAGAGATATATCCACCATTACAACTTCCCTAGCTACTCAGTTGGCGAAACAAAGCCAAGCAGAGGCCCGGGCAGAAGAGAAATCGGTCACGGTGCTTTAGCAGAAAGAGCATTAAAGCCTGTTATTCCATCAGTTGAAGAATTCCCATATACATTAAGACTTGTATCAGAAATTCTTTCTTCTAACGGTTCAACTTCTCAGGGTTCAATCTGTGGTTCAACACTGGCACTTATGGATGCAGGTGTTCCAATCAAAGCTCCTGTAGCAGGTATTTCTTGTGGTCTTATTACTGAAGGCGAACGCTGGATGACAATGGTTGACATTCAGGGTGTTGAAGACTTCTTCGGCGATATGGACTTTAAGGTAGCCGGTACTAAGGACGGTATCACAGCTATTCAGATGGACCTTAAGATTTCAGGTCTACTACCTGAAATGGTTAAGGAAGCTCTAGCAAAGACTCACAAAGCAAGAAACTACATTCTTGACGAAGTTATGCTAAAGGCTATTCCTGAACCAAGACATGAACTAAGCAAGTATGCTCCTAAGATGTTCACTACTCAGATTCCTGCAGACAAGATTTCTGAAGTTATCGGTAAGAGTGGTAAGGTTATTAAGGAAATTCAGGCTGAATGTGAAGTTAAGGTTGACATTACAGAAGAAGGCGAAAGTGCAAATGTATTTGTTGCCGGTATTGATACAGAAAAGTGCCAGAAGGCTCTTTCAATCATTGAAATGATTGCTAACGGCCCAGAAGTTGGTGCTATCTATATTGGTAAGGTAACAAGAATTATGGACTTTGGTGCATTTATTGAAATCGCTCCGGGTATGGAAGGCCTATGCCACATTAGTAAGCTGGATGTTAAGAGAACAGAAAAGGTTACTGATGTTGTTAATGTTGGTGATGTTATCAGAGTTAAGGTTGAAGAAATTGACGATAAGGGCAGACTAAATCTTTCTAGAAGAGCTGTTCTAATTGAAGTTGACGGTTTAACTCCTGAAAATACTCTTGAAGATAGACCAAGAAGACCTCATAACAATCACAACAGAAACGGCAGAAGATAATTTAATCTAAGCTAATAAATTAAGGGTTGAAGTTTTAAAACTTCAACCCTTTTCTGTTACCTAATTTTCTTTATTCCTACAATCTCTTCCCCATCAAATTGATAAATCAAATCCAATGACTTACTGTCCTTATCATAATGATACAGTTCACAAGGATACCACCAATTTGTATTAAGTTCAAGATAAACATAATAGTCATTGTTGTCATTAAATATTTTCATATTGATTTTATCATGCTTTACATTTTCAACTGCATCAATAATATCATCCAGTACAGGTGTTATTTCTACTGTCTTTCCATTTTCGTCAGATAATTTACTTGATGGTACAGGTTCATCATCATTATAAGAAGTAAAATAACTATAAGAATATATCTCAGCATTATCTATTTCAAAAGTCTCTATTGTTTTTAAGTCAACATCAGTGTCAAGAAGATTATTTATAGGGTCTTTTGAAGAATAAATTCTGTAATAATTTTTCTCAATTGACTTATTCTTTATAACATCACTTTTCAAAATATCAATATCATATTTATCAAGCACATCACCTTTATCTACAGTCACCACATCAATAATAGGTTGGTTTTTATCGGCAGCACCAACTATAAGATATAAGCCATAACCTGCTCCAACAACTACCGAAGCCAAGATTGTAACTACCATTAACCAAATGCCTATACTAATCAATATGTTTTTACATTTGCTATTTTTCATGTATTCACCCCATTTATATAAACATAAATATCAACCTTTGGGTAAAGTATATTCTATAATAATCCAATAGTCAATATCTATATATTATGGTGCTTCTTTTTCAGAAATCACTAACCATTCATTGTTATCATCTTTAGCAATAGAAAGTCTTACTGGTATATCAGCCGACCCTTCTACACATTCGCCTGTTGTTTTATCAATAACTTCTTTTGAATAGTCAAACCATAAGTAGCCAACATCATTATAAAGTTTAACTGTATTAAGGGAAAATTCAGCATTTACCTTATAATCACCTGGCTTTGTATTTTTATCCATATCATAACTACATAAAGACCAAAGTTCACCAAACTGTTTCTTGGCTTCTTTCTCACTTCCCACAAAGTTTAAAGCCTTATTAATCTGTTTAACAAGTGGTTCAACTTCTTTTTCATCAGCTGAGGAATAGCCTTTATTGTACTCAGAAGTTAATTCTTTTCCAAAATATTCTTCCATATAACTTTTCTCTCTTGTATTATTAATAAAAAACACAGTAAACACACCTATTACAATTACCAAAACAGCAATTACAGACACATTAATAATCTTCTTAATTTTCTTCTTTTTCTGTATTTTGTTGATATTATCCCACACTTGATTTTCTGCTAAATCACTTATTTCGGTTTTAATGTCTTGTTTTGCAATCCAAAGTTCCTTTTTACATTCATCACAAGTTTCACAATGATTTTCAACAAACTTTTTGCTTTCTTCACTTGCTATATTATCAGCTACTAAGGGAATTAAGTCCTTTACAATTTCACAATTTTTATCCAAAACTTAAACCTCCATTTCCTTAATCAACATATTTTTTCCACGATAAAATGTAACCCTTGCCCACACTTCACTTTTACTGAAGATTGTACCAATCTCAGCGAAGGAAAGTTCTGCAAATATCCTCAACACAAAAACTTCCTTATAGGGTTCTTTCAATGTGTGAAGATGCTTATGTATTTGAATTGCCATTTCTTTATCTGTTAATTTTGACTCAAAGTCATAGTCGTCAACAATATTTTCATTTTCTAAATTGATATTCCTTTTTCTCTTGTTGTAGTGCTTGTAATACAAATTCTTTGCAATTTCACAAAGCCAAGTTGAAGTATATCCTTTGTGCTGATAATTTTCGTAATACTCCAATGCTTTATAAAAGGTTTCTGCAGTTAGCTCCTCAGCCAATGAACTGTTCTTGCAAAGCTTTAGCAAATAGCCATATACCAACTTATAATTTTCTTTATATATTTTTTCAAATGACAACCATCCTCACCTCACTTCCAACACTATAATCCTTTAATATGACTTTCGTTACAAACTTTTTTAATTTACACAAATACTGTCCTTTATTTTTTCATAGGTCTTTTCACCGATACCGTAAACCTTTACAATATCTTTTTTATCTTTAAAAGTACCATACTTTTCTCTATAATTCACAATGGCATTGGCTTTAGTTTCACCAATCATTCTTATGGTGCAAAGTTCCTGAACCGATGCAGTATTTATATTTACAATTACTTTTTGTGTAGTTGTATAGGTCTTTTTATTCACATTTTGGTTGTAATATGTGGAAAACTCAGTTGTAGCAGTAGCATTAATATTTTCAGTTTTTACTGTATGAGGTACAAAGTCAAAGAACACATTGACCAAAACAAGAACCGTTGCAAAGATAATTCCAACTATTACAATTAATTTTTCGCTAGATAACTTTTTCTTCATAAAAATCACCAATATAATTATACACTGCACCAAAAATTAATACAATTAATTAATTGACTTAATATGTGAAAAGATATAAAATTAAATGAGAATGGAGTGGAGTTATGACCAACAAATCAAAATATTTTATAACTATAATGTTCCTTGCCTTTATCGGGGTATTTGCTATATTATTTTGGGTTGTACCTAAAAGTGACTTTAGCCCAAAAGAAAAAAGATACTTACAGACTTTTCCGGAAGTTTCTGCAACAACACTAACTGACGGTTCTTTTGAAACTAAGTTTGAGGATTACATAAATGACCATATGGTTATGCGTGATGCATTTATGGGTATCAACAGTTACTCTAACTTGCTTGTACTTAACAACGGCAGTGATGGTGTTTATAAGTGCAAAAACGGCTACTTAATCAACAAACCTGCTACTAACGAAAGACTTGACCTTAACCTTTCTGTTGTATCTGATTTTCAGAAAAAGACAGGCATTGATACTTCTCTAATGATTGTACCGTCAACAGGTTACATAATGGATAATGTGCTACCACATATTCACGAAAAGTACAATGATGATGAATATTTCAAAACAATAAACAAGTATTGTAGCGAGAATAATCTTTCTAATATTGACCTTAGAACCACTTTTAAGGCCAACAAGGATAATACTCAGATTTACTACAAAACAGACCACCATTGGACTACTAAGGGTGCTTATTTAGCTTATAATCAGCTATGCAGTAAATGGAATATTAAACCTGCAACTAGGGACAAGTTCACTATTCAAACTGCCAATGACTTTTTAGGCACAACATACAACACATCAGGTTTTTGGCTAAATGAAAGTGATACTATCGAGATTTGGAACAACCTTAACAACAAGTCAACTTGTAGTATTACTGCAAACGGTATCACCACAAAGTACAACTCAATGTACTTTACAGACCAACTAAAGGGTGCTGACAAATATGCAGTATTCCTAAACGGCAACAACCCAGTTACTACAATTAAGAATCCTGATTGTAAAAACAATAAGAAGCTACTAATCATCAAAGATAGCTTTAGTCATTGTTTAGCACCATTCCTAAGCGAAAACTTTAGTGAAGTTACTTTGGTTGATATGAGATATTACAAGAAATCTGTCAGTGAAGAAATATGTTCAAAGACTAAATTTGACAAAGTTTTGGTTTGTATGGAACTTGATAACTTCCTAGCTGACAAGGACTTTGCATTCCTTGAATGATTTATTTTAAGTAAATTTCGACTTAATAACCACATAATTAAACGGCTATAATCACAAGTTATAGCCGTTATTTTTATGAAAATTTTCTTATGAAAATGCAATAATTGCATTGAAATGATTATATTATCAGCCTACAATTATATGTATATATTTGAAATAATTGTATCAATTATTGATTTTCATTACATTCACTAAAATTAAAATTCTTCAACCCAAAACATCCAATCATTTATTCATTTTCTAACATTCAATTTAATTTCCGTAGGATAGATTTTATCTAGCTTTTTCCGGATATTTATTTTTTTACAAACAGTCAAAACACATTAAAAACCCAAACAGAACCCAATCACTTCCCAATCAAAACCCAACAATATAATAAATTAAATAAATAAAATAAATTAATAAATCAAAGACTGTGAGGCAAAAGTCCCTTTTGCTCCCTCTCGGTCTGCTTGTTTTTTCTTTTTAGTTTTAAGTTTCTCAATTTTATGATGGTGGTGGAATAGGTTAGTTTATTAAATTTGGGTTTGTGGTGCTAGAACTTGCCTTGTTATGTGGTAGATATTTAGAATTAGTAGAAACCATCCAGCCTTCCTTGTGTAAAGGAAGGGGGACCACGAAGTGGTGGAAGGATTGTTTTGGTAGGCACTTTAGATTATATAAGATTTATTCGATATATGATGTAGGGAACGAACACTGTTCGTTCCTATATTTATAGATAACTTTTATCTAATCGTACACATTTTATCTAGAGAACACAATCTACCGTGACAATCCCTCTGTTTTGCATTTGCAAAACATCTCCCTTTACACAAGGGAGACTGGCAAATATGTACAAATTTAGGGTAACTACATAGGACAAAATTACAACAAACTTTTGGCTTACAGTTGTAGGGGCGAACATCGTTCGCCCGAATAAAAGTATAGTATTTATGGGATTTTGTCCTATGTAGAAACTAAAATTATAACTTAATACATAGGACAATATGCCAATAAAGAGGCTGATTTGTTCGGTCCAACAGTGTTGGACCCTACACCTGTGAGTCATAGTTTCATATGATTTTATGGTATATATTCTCACTACAAATTTGCCTTTAACCACAATCAAAATTAAAAAGACAAACCCTAATTTATCAAACTAACCTTTACCCACAGACAAAATTGAAAAGCCTCAATTTATCAAAATAAAGGGTAAAAAAATAGGCGTACAATGTACGCCTAAAAATTACAATTATTTAATTGAGACAGTCACTTGCTAAAAATCACTTTGACTGATTAATAAGAAGTTCGGCTTTATCAATTACACGCAAATCGTTTTCGTAGGTGCAATTCTTTCTTGCTTGTTGAATATCCACCCAAATATGACTGTCGATTTCTTCCGGCTGGTCAACAACATCATCTGTAAAGGCTTGTGCTAAGAAAAAAACAACCCTCTTCTTAATATTGCCAAATGGGCAATAGTCACTAACCTCTCTAAAGCCATCAATAATCTTAACATCAAGGTTTGTTTCTTCCTTGATTTCACGAATAGCAGTAGCTTTTTCGGACTCATTAAGTTCCATATGACCTTTCGGGAAGCTCCAATAACGGCCATTGTGATTCTTAACCAGTAGTATTCTGACACCTTGTTTATTACGGTAGAAAATCAATGCTCCACAACTTTTTTCGTAAAGGCAGTTAATGTTACTAATCTCAACACTACTTGATTTGCTGATAATATCAAGAATCTGTGGTTCATAGTAAATCTCTCTATCCGGTGCAACAATGGCTCTTTGTTCGTTAGTCTTTAGGGTAATAATGGCGATAACTTGACCTGACACTACAAACTCAACTTCGTTCTTTGAAAGTACAAATGCCTTTACATTATCACCTTTTTCATCTGTAAAATAACCACTATACAAACCATCTGTTAGTTGTCCAAATAAATTTACGCTTACCTTTCTTCCAAGCACTGATTTCACCTCCTTAAAAAACAAAGTATCTTATTTACCGATAACAGTTTCCATATCGGCAATTCTGTCAGCAGAGTTAGCTGACATTACATTGTTCATAAACAGAACTTCTGTAATTCCGTTGTCCTCACAATATTTCTTCAAATCGGTAACACCACAACTTCTCATATCAAGAACATGGACTTCGCTATAGTTAGCTGATAGATACGGAACGAATGCATTACCGAAACTTTCCTTAACAACTGCAATCTTTTTATTTGTACCACACTGAGAGTTAATAATAAACTTAGGCTGGTCACCGTTAATAAATACACCGTATGTGTTTTCACCTGATGTTTCATTTTCGTAGTAAATGTCAGCATCCTGTGGTTCACCGTTAGGGTCGGCATATAGCTTACAAGTTGTGTCATATGGTAAATCGTAATAATAAACTGTATCTGTCAGACCTGAACCATATGTGTGGAATGAACCTGTAAAGCCCTCAATCTTGTGTGTACCTTCTTCTGAAATTGTCATTGGCTTTTGGTTTGTTTGTTCACAGAATGCTGTGTATGCATAATATGCACCAAGACCTGTCCAATGGTGATCGGAATTAAAGTAACAATATTCACTATTATGTTTTGCTAATGTATTATAAATATTAATTGGCTGAGCTTTGTCAAACTTACTGTAAGCATTCTTAATGTTGTCGGCTTCACTCGTTGCACCGGCTTCATTCTTTAGTCTTTCAGGTAGGTTCATTTCTGTATGAAGAGGAATCATCATACTGTATACCTTAATGCTATCCCCCAGCTTTTCGGTAGCTTTGTTAATAACATCTGAGTACATATCACTTCTGTCGGCAGATGCACCAAAGATTTCATAAGCTGAATCTTTCCATAGGTAAACTGCACCGTTTACTGAGCTAAATGTACCACTACTGTTGTCATCCTTAATTTCAGGTGTAAGGAATTGTAATGGGTCACTGTCATCAATATTACTTGAAGTAGCCTTTGAAGAACTGCTTGTCTTGCTTACTTTAGAACTTTCAACTGTCTTAAAGCCACCTGCCTGAGTATCCTTATTACTGTTTACACAACTCTTGATACCTGTGCAAATAAATATAACAATTGTCACTACAATTGCAATAAGCACAATACCGTAAACAATAAGTTTAATTCTGTTGTTTCTTCTTCTACGCTTAGCCTCTCTTTTTCTTGCTCTGTCTCTTCTTCTTTTAGCACTGCTTTCTAAATCTACTTCACCGTATTTATCAGCAAATTGTTTATAAAAATCATCACTATAAGAACGAGTTACATTGTCTTCATCAGAGTATCTTTTACTTGACATATTATTATCTCCGTTTTGCTCATATTTCATATAAATAATATCCATAGATAGGTAACATAATTATAATACAAAATCAACATAATTACAACAGAAAATACGATAATTTGCAAAACATATTATAGAAACCTAGATTGTTGCACTTTTCGCAATAATATGATAGAATAATTTTATATAAATAAAGGTGGTAAAACTTATGGAATACTCTTTCAGCGACAGAGTTCAGGCACTAAAGCCATCTGCCATTCGAGAAATTTTTAAATATGCTGCTGACCCTGAAGTTGTATCCTTATCAGCAGGTAACCCTAGTCCTGAGGCTTTTCCTATTGAAGAAATCAAGGAAATTTCTTCAAGATTATTGGAAGAAAACCCAATTGGTGTGTTACAGTACAGTGTTACCGAGGGTTATCCTCAGCTAAGAGAAACACTAAAGAAATATATGAAAAGTCACCACAATGTAGGTAGAGACTTTGATGATATTTTAATCACAACAGGTGCACAACAGATTATGGATTTAGCTACAAAGTCCCTTGTAAATGAGGGTGATGTGGTTATTACAGAAGCACCGTCATTTATCGGTTCATTAAACACTTTTAGAAGTTATAACGCAAAACTTGTAGGTGTAAAAATTGACGATGACGGTATGAATATGGAAGAACTTGAAAAGGCTCTGCAAACCCACAAAAACGCAAGATTTATCTACACTATTCCTAATTTTCAGAACCCATCAGGCATTACAATGAGTCTTGAAAAAAGAAAGAAAATGTATGAACTTGCAAAGAAATATAATGTGCTTATTCTTGAGGACAACCCATACGGTGACCTTAGATACAGTGGTGAGTACATTCCTTGTATCAAAAGTTTTGATGATGAGGGTATTGTACTTTATGCCGGTTCAATGAGTAAGGTTATCTCTCCGGGAATTAGAGTTGCTTATGTTATTGCACCTAAGCCTATTTTCCAGAAGATGGTTGTATGCAAACAAGGTAATGATGTTCATACAAACATTTGGTCACAGATGGTTTGTAACGAACTAATGACAAAGTATGACTTTGATGCTCACCTTGAAAAGCTAAGAAACCTATACAGAAAAAAAGCACAGTTTATGATGGACCTTATGGACAAATATCTTGTACCAATGGGCATTACTTATGCAAGAATTACCGGTGGATTATTCACAATGTGTACTCTACCGGATTATGTAGATATGCAAGAATTTTGTAAAGACGCAATCAAAAACAAAGTTTGTGTTGTTCCGGGAAATGCTTTCCTAACTGATGAAAGTGAAGAATGTCACACCTTTAGAGTGAACTTCTCAACACCTACTGATGAACAGTTGGAAAAAGGAATTAAACTACTTGCAAAAACTGCTGAAAAATATATTAAGTGAGGTAAAATAAAATGGGAGAAAAGAAACCTATTGTTTTAAGTGCTATTCAACCAAGTGGCTCAATGACTCTTGGTAACTATCTTGGAGCAATTAAGAATTGGATTACTATGCAGGACGAATACTTCTGCTTTTATGCTCTTGCTGACCTACACACAATTACAGTAAGACAAGACCCTAAAGAAATGAGAAAGCATATTCTTGATATGTATGCACTTCTTTTAGCTTGTGGCATTGACCCTGAAAAAAGTGTTTTCTTCATTCAGAGCCATGTAACAACTCATGCACAGTTAGCTTGGATTTTAAACTGCTACACACAGTTTGGTGAACTTTCAAGAATGACACAGTTTAAGGATAAAAGCCGTAAACACGCCGATAACATTAACGCAGGTCTGTTTACTTACCCTGCACTAATGGCTGCCGATATTCTACTTTATCAAGCAGACAAAGTTCCTGTTGGCGCTGACCAGATGCAACATCTTGAAATCACTCGTGATATTGCAACAAGATTTAACGGTCTATATGGCAATGTATTTAAGATTCCTGAGGGCTTTGTTCCTAAGAACGGTGCAAGAGTTATGTCACTACAGAACCCATCAAGCAAGATGAGTAAAAGTGATGAAAATGTTAACGGTTGCGTATATGTTCTTGATAAGCCTGAAACTATTATGAAGAAGTTTAAGAGAGCTATTACAGACACAGACACTAAGATTTACTTTAGTGAAGATAAGCCGGGTATCAGCAATCTAATGACAATTTACGGTGCAGTTACAGGCAACACAATGGAACAGATTGAAAAGGAATTTGACGGTAAAGGCTACGGTGACTTTAAGACTGCTGTAGGTGAAGCAGTTGTTGAACACCTAAGACCAATCCAAGATGAATACAACAGAATTATCAAGGATAGAGCATATATGGAAGAAACATGGAAAAAGGCAGATGCCTTTGCTCAGAACTTCAGCCAAAGAACTCTTGACAAGGTAATGAAGAAAATCGGTTACATTAAATAATCAACATAAAATTATAGCGACCTTTCAAAACGGAAGGTCGCTTTTTTAATATTCAAAAATTTTCGGTAAATAATATTAAGGTAAAATTTATATTATGAGGGATAAAAATGATAAAAATTATTACCGACTCAGGTGCTGACTTAGAACCAAATGAACTTGAAATTTTGGATATTAAATGTGTTCCACTGTCAGTTACCTTTGACAATATTACTTACAAAGAGAACATTAACCTTACCAAAAAAGGTTTCTACAAACTACTAAAGCTAAAGAAAGAAAAGCCAACAACATCACAACCGTCCCCTGAGGATTTCTTTAATTTACTTGAAAATAACGGTGACACCTATATTGGAATTTTCTTGTCCTCCAAAATTAGTGGCACTTATCAAAATGCAAAATACTGCTGTACTGACTTTAACTGTTACCCTATAGACAGTGAAACTGCATCTGCCGGTATGAGGATACTTATTGAAGAAAGTATCAAGCTGAAAAATCAAGGTCTTTCGGCTAAAGAAATTGTTATGAAAATTGAGGAACTAAAGAAAAGAATTGTGGTTATAGCTTGTGTTGATTCACCTGAATATCTGCTAAAGGGTGGCAGAATTAAAACCTCTATGATGTCAACCATTAAGCCTATTGTTTCTATTGAGCAAGGAAAAATCACACTTATTCACAAGTGTATCGGCACTCAAAGAGGAATAAACTATATTGCAAATAAGGTTATAAAAAATCGCCCTGACTTTTCCTACCCATTCCACATTATGTATGCCGATAACCACTCTATGGGTGTTAAGCTGAAAGAAAAGCTACTATCGGACAAACTACCAATTAACAATCATTCCTTAGTAAATGTAGGTGCAGTAATAGGCAGTCATACCGGACCTAATGCTTTTGGTGTAGCATATGTTAAAAGATAGCCGATACAACTGCCTATAAATTAAACTTCTCTATATTTCATAACAGTATAAGCACCAATAGTGTTTACTGTTTTCTTTAAGGTTTTTTCATCAATCTTATTTTTCATCAATACAGTTACTTCTTTAGTAGAGGCATTTGCCTTTGCCCAAACACCCTCAAGGTTATTGAGGGTGTTTTCAATTCTGCTTTCACATCCTTGACACACCATACCGTCAACAGTAAGAATTACTTTATATGGATAGTGACTTTTGTCCTTATCCTTAACCTTAATTTTCTTTACTTTATCCCCACCGGAAGAACCACAACATCCTTCCGACAACTTTTTCACATAGCTTTTTATAACGAAAATTGCAAATACTACAATCAGTACAACTGCAATAATTCCCCAAAAAGCAGGTTTCTGAAAAACATCCATAAATCTTCTCTCCTTGATTTTAAATTATTCCATATCCTTAAGTGCTTGTGACATAGGGATTTTCTTAATCTTTTTACTTTGGATAAAGTGAACCACAATGTAACTTAATCCACCGATAACTACTGTTAATGGCAGTACATACGGTGCAACATAATAAGTTAACCAACCGTTAAAGTCTTCCATCATAGCAAAGTACAAACCCTTAATAATATAATTACATATTGGCATACTTAACAGTAATGATATTGCAACTACAATTGCAGTTGAGGTATTGTACAATTTACTTGCTTCATGGTCATTATATCCAAGAATTTTTACCATAGAAATTGACTTTGCATTTTTCTCTACCACTATCTTTGCAAGTAGATAAATTACCAAGATAAATAGCATTATAGAGAAACCACCGATTATAATAAACATTTGACCCATTGAATCGTCAAGCTGGTCGGCCATAACTGTTAGGTCCTGTTCGGTTATAGTTGATGCTATATAGCTTTCGTCAATATCTTTAATCTTTGTATTTGAGAAGTAACCTGTGTAGTAGTCCTTATCCTTATCAAATACTTTATTAAACTCATCTCTGGTCATAAATACTGCCATTGTTGCAGGGTATTTATAGCTGTCCTTTATTTTGAACTTGTATTTATCGTGAGTATATTTATCTGTTAAAGTATAGTTAGTGTCAGTATCTAGACTGTACTTTTCAATAACACTACTAGCCATCAGAACTTCTTTATCACCTGTTGGCAAGTCCTTATCCTTTAGGTACTTTGAATTTTCTTCAATACCATAAACAGTAATTTCTTCACCGTTATCATTTTCCAGAGTTCTAACACAATATTTCTCTGCATTTTTTGTGTCAGTATCAACAGGTGCTTTTAGGATATACTGATAGTTTGCAATCTTAGAGTCCATAACTTCTGACTTAAAATGAGTTAACAATGGTGCCATCATTAAGCCAAACACAAGTAGCACATTAGCAAGGATAATACCAATAAACATCATAATATATGCTGAACGGTTTTGTAAAATTATTCTCACTCTAAATCTTGTAATGAACTTCCAGTTAGGAAGTTTAACTGCCTTTTTCTTCTTCTTTCTCTTTAAGTCATGTCTTAAGAACTTAAGTGGTGAAAGTGAAAGTGTATAGGCAAGTACAATAACATTTACTACAAAAATAATTAATGCCGGTACAATAGTTGTGATTACAAAGGCATAACCATTCCACTTTGTAACATATGTTGGAAGTGAATAACTGTGGTAGTACATACCTGCCATATAGCCTTTCATAAATGTATAACCACAAATATTGCCTACAATAGCAGATAGAATTGTTACCACAACAGGTAGCACAATATAGTGCCTTAGCAGTTCACCTTTTGAATAACCTGATGCTCTAAGTGTACCGATAACAGAACTTTCTTTTTCAATAGTATTACGGGTAGTTACTGCAAATACAAATGCAAGTACAATCATAATGATATACAGTAACCAGATAAACATAACTCTGTCACCACCCATATCATCACCTGCAAAGTGAATTGCAGTATTATCGGCTTCTTTTACAAAGTCAGTTACCATACCTGTTTTAGCTACTTCATCTTGTATATCATCAGCCTTGTCGTTGATTTCATCCTCAGTCATATGCTTATGGTTGTAGTCCCAAGAGTAGCAATACTTAATACCATTGTCATTTAGCTTGTTAAAGCCTTTATCGGTAACAACAGATACAGTAAATTTATTTGCATCAAACATCATATCCGTATTATTCTTAAACAATGCTGTATAATCGGAAAGTGCAACTAAACCTACTATTTTGTAGTTTTTGTTTTGTATCTTTAGGTTGTCACCAATCTCAAGGTTGTTATTTTCTGCATACAATCTATCAATGGCAATTTCGTTATCTTCCTTAGGAAGTTTTCCACTCATTACATCAACTTTGTTAATATCTTTTCTGTTTTTGTAAATTCTGATTGTATGTTTTTTGTTGATGGGTTTATCCTTATAAGTCATAGGATAAACCTTAATGTCTTCCTTATCTTCTAGGTCATTAAGCCATTTACTGTCTGCTTTTTGTACTAAAGTAAAGTGACCGTCCTCAATATTGTACTTACTGAAACTTTCATTATAAGCAGAAAGTGTACTACCATCGGCAACTAAAAAGCCTGAAACTAAAGTGATAGTTAAGCACAAGAATAGGAACAATGCAATGTACTTGCCAAAATCACTTTTCAACTCTCTGGGAACTCGTTTATACAAAGGGTTTTTCATTTTTATACCCCCTTACCAATCAAGTTCCATAGCAGGAATTTTCTTTTCATTCATATCATTATGGCGAATTTGACCGTCCTTTAGCTTAATAACTTGGTCTGCCATATTCTTAATCGCATCGTTATGGGTAACAAGGATAACTGTGTTGCCAAACTTTTTATTCACATCTTCAATCAACTTTAGAATTTCTTTAGAGGTGTTATAGTCCAAAGCACCTGTAGGTTCATCACAAAGAAGAATATCAGGGTTCTTTACAATTGCTCTGCCAATAGCAGTTCTCTGTTGTTGACCACCTGAAAGCTGATTAGGAATCTTGTCCTTATGTTCCCAAAGTCCCAAAGTTTTTAGCAGTTCATCAATATTAAGTGGTTTATCACTTAAATAAGCACCTACTTCAATATTTTCTTTAACAGTTAAGTTAGGAATAAGGTTGTAGGACTGAAAAACATAACCCAAATGTTTTCTTCTGTACTGAGTTAGCTTTTTCTCTTTCATTTCACCAACAACTTCATCACCGATTTTGATTTTGCCACTGTCAGAATTTTCAATTCCACCGATAATGTTAAGCAGTGTTGATTTACCTGAACCGGAAGGTCCAAGCAATACGCAAATATTGCCGTCTTTGATTTCACAAGAGATACCCTTTAATACTTCTGTTTTGTTCTCTCCATCACCAAAAGATTTCTTAATATCTTCAAGGATTAATGTCATAATCTCACCTCTATTTTAATTTATGAGCATATGTTCATATGAATATATGCTCATATGTTATTCTTATTATATTCTCAGTTTCTTCCAAAGTCAAGAGGTTTTAAAAAGTAGTTAGCTTAAACTAACCGTAAAGGCAAATAAAGGGGATACCACAGTATCCCCTTCTTCTTATTTATGATGGCAATATTGGCAGTTTGCACATCCTGAGCAATTACCACCACAGGAAGATTTACCTTTTTTCTTGTCACTGCGTAGCTTTCTTACAATCAAAATAACTACTGCAAGTAAAGCCAGACCAACTATAATTGTTGCTAAATTATTTACTAACCATGTAAGCATATATAAATCCTCCCTTAAAATTTTTCTTTAATATTAAACTTTAACCTTAGCTGTAAGTTTGTTAGATTCTTTGTAAGGCTTAACAAGCATAAAGATAATGAATGCAAGTACAAGAATTGCAAAGATTAGGCCAATAACCTGAACATTACCTGTGAATAGGTTACCGAACTGGTTAATCATTAGTGCTACTGCATAAGCAAATACACACTGATAACCAACTGCAAATAGTGTCCACTTAGCGTTGTTCATTTCTCTCTTAATAGCACCGATAGCAGCAAAGCAAGGAGCACATAGTAGGTTGAATGCTAGGAATGATAAAGCACTAACCTGAGTGAATGCATTTGCCATTGCCTGATATACTGTAGCACCTGTACCACCGTATAGGATACCCATTGTACCAACAATGTTTTCCTTAGCGATAAGACCTGTAACTGATGCAACGGCTGCCTGCCAGTTGCCCCAACCAAGTGGTGCAAAAATCCAAGAAATTGCATTACCGATAATAGCAAGTAAGCTACTGTCCATTTGGTCATCTGTTAGCATCTGGAACGAACCGTTTACAAAACCGAAGTATGATAAGAACCAAACAAGGATTGTTGCAAGTAGGATAACTGTACCGGCTTTCTTAATGAATGACCAAGCTCTTTCCCACATTGAACGAAGAACATTACCTACTGTTGGCATATGGTAAGCAGGAAGTTCCATAACGAATGGAGCAGGGTCACCGGAGAACATCTTGGTTTTCTTTAGGATAATACCTGAAACAATAATTGCAGCAACACCTAGGAAGTAAGCAAATGTAGCAATCCAAGCAGAACCACCGAACAATGCACCGGCAATCATAGCGATAAACGGTGTCTTGGCACTACATGGGATAAATGTAGTTGTCATAATTGTCATTCTACGGTCACGTTCATTTTCGATTGTTCTTGATGCCATAATACCCGGAACACCACAACCTGTACCGATTAGCATAGGGATAAATGACTTACCTGATAGACCGAACTTACGGAAGATTCTGTCCATAACGAATGCGATTCTAGCCATATAACCACAAGCTTCTAGGAATGCAAGTAGAATAAACAGAACAAGCATCTGAGGTACGAAACCAAGAACTGCACCAACACCGGCAACAATACCGTCATTGATTAGACCTGATAGCCAATCAGCACAACCGATGCTATCTAGACCGTTAGAAACAAGTTCAGGAATACCGGGAACCCATACACCGTATTCTGCAGGGTCAGGAGCTTCACAGTTATACTTTTCAACTGTAGCAACTGCATCCTTAAATTCAGCAAGTGTAGCTGTAACATCTTCTGTAGCAAGAGTTTCTTCATCTTCTACTGAATATGTAGCCTTTGAGAAGTCAATACCCTTGTAGTTTTCAATATCTGTTGCAAAAGCAGTTAAAGCTGATTTTGCTTTAGCTGAGTCAAAGTCATCAGCTTCAGTATCAAGAGCAGTAGAAACTGCCTCTGTATCATAGCCTTTTTCTTCAGCATATGAAATGTAACCGTTAACGATTTCATCAGCTTTTGAATATTCATCATTTAATTCTTCATACTGAGAAGAACCGATACCGAATAGGTGGAAACCGTCACCGAATAGGTTATCGTTTACCCAGTCAGTACCCCAAGCACCAACTGTTGAAATTGCAATGTAATAAACTGCAAACATAATTACTGCGAAGATTGGAAGAGCAGCCCATCTGTTTGTAACAACTCTATCAATCTTGTCGGAAGTTGTCATCTTGTCTTTATGTTTCTTCTTGTAGCAATCGTGGATAATAGAAGAAATATAAATATATCTTTCGTTTGTAATGATACTTTCTGAGTCATCATCAAGTTCAGTTTCAACTTCTGCAATATCGTGTTCAATATGATTTTTGATTTCATCAGAAAGGTCAAGCTGAGCTAGTACCTTTTCGTCTCTTTCAAACAACTTAATTGCATACCATCTCTGCTGTTCTTCAGGCATATCGTGAACAACTGCCTCTTCAATATGAGCAAGACAATGTTCAACAGAACCTGTAAATGGATGAATAGGAGCAATCTTCTTGCTTTCTGCACTGGCAATAGCAGCTTCGGCAGCTTCTGTAATACCTGTACCCTTTAGAGCAGAGATTTCAACAACCTTACAACCAAGTTCCTTAGCAAGTTGGTCAGTACGGATTGTGTCACCGTTTTTCTTAACAACATCCATCATATTGATGGCAACAACAACAGGAATACCAAGTTCAACAAGCTGAGTTGTTAAGTATAGGTTTCTTTCAAGGTTAGTACCGTCAACAATATTTAGGATTGCGTCAGGTCTTTCACCGATTAGATAGTTTCTTGCAACAACTTCCTCTAGTGTATATGGAGAAAGTGAATAAATACCCGGAAGGTCAGTGATAACAACACCACTGTGTTTCTTTAGCTTACCTTCCTTTTTTTCTACTGTAACACCTGGCCAGTTACCAACAAACTGGTTAGAACCGGTTAAGGCATTAAACAATGTTGTTTTACCACAGTTTGGGTTACCGGCAAGGGCAATTCTCAAATCCATTGTGTAATTTCCTCTCTTTCATAATCATAGTAAGCAAAAGCTAACTATTATGTAAAAAATTATTCTACTTCAATCATTTCGGCATCAGCTTTTCTTAGAGAAAGCTCATAACCACGAACAGTAACTTCAACAGGATCGCCAAGTGGAGCAACCTTGCGAATTTTTACATCTACACCTTTGGTAATGCCCATATCCATAATTCTACGCTTTACAGCACCTTCACCATGGAGTTTCTTTACCTTTACTGTGTCGCCTACTTTAGCCTGACGCAATGTGTTCATACTTTTCCTCCTCGCTAATAAATGTATATTTATTATTAAAAATATTAGACCATAATTTTTTGGGCCATTTCTTTACTGATGGCTACTCTTGTTTCCTTAACATTAACGATAATGTTACCACCTACTGAGTTAATTACTGTAACATTACCACCTACTACAAATCCTAGGTCAGCAAGATGTTTCTTCATTTCAGGTGTGCCACCTACTCTTTTGATAATGTTCTGTTCACCTGGGTTTAGAAATGTTAATGGCATCATAATCATCCCTCTAATTCATATGGTTTTTGCGATTAGCTTAGACTAATTTAAATTAGTTTAGACTAACCTATAAGTCTAAATAAAAGGTTAGTACCAGCTAACCTACACTTAATTATATAGTTAGCTAATGCTAATGTCAACAATAAAAGCTGATTTTTTCCCATATAGACTGATTTTCAGCATATTATTAAATAAGTTAGTCATAGCTTACTATACCTATTGTACATTTTTACAAATCTAGTTTCATATTCAAATTATGAAAATTAAAACACTATAGAAAACAAAAAATCCCTGCAACTTCCTTGTTGCAGGGATGAAAATTATTTTAGCTTATCAAGTATTTTGCTGACAACATTATCAATCTTGCTGTTCTGCTTAACTTCAACAGTAATGTCGGCATATTCTCTGTACTTTGGCATACGCTTCTCATACAAAGTATCAAGGGTATCATCCTTTCCCATAGCGATACCTCTTGTATCAATGTTCTTTACTCTGCGTTTAATCTCAGGTAAAGGAACATCAATAAACACACACTTGCTGCCATCTAAAAGATTTTTCATAGCACTATCGGAAAAAACCATTGAACCACCTGTCGCAATAACTGTGTTGTCAATATTTAGTTCTTCACCGACAATACCCTCAATCTTCAAAAATTCGCTAACACCTTTTTTGTCAATAATATCTTGTAATGTAGTTTTTTCTCTGTCGCTGATTAAGTTATCAGTATCGACAAAGTCGTATCCAAGCCTCTTTGCAAGGATTATCCCTATTGTACTTTTACCACTGCCTGGCATACCTATCAAAACTATATTATTCATACTTAAATATCTCTTATAACTAGAGTGTCAGTACCTGCTCTGTTTAATGCACGAGTTGAAGTAAGAACAATAACTGTGTCACCTTTCTTAACAAGACCTGTTTCTAGTGCTTTCTTTTTACTTTGATTTGTGATTTCTTCAATAGTCTTTTTCTCATCACAAAGAATAGGAACAATACCCCAATATAGGCAAAGTTTCTTGCATACTGTTTCATCAGTAACAACTGCAATAATAGGGCACTTTGGTCTAAAGTGAGCCATAATTCTTGGTACATGACCTGTTGCTGACTCTACGATAATTGCCTTTGCACCAATGTTTTCGGCAATCTGCTTTGCACTGTAACATAGATTCTGACGAAGTGAAGAACCGATTTCATATGTCTGAATTAAAGACTCTAGGTTAGAGAATTCTCTATGTGCCTCAGCTTCTTCACAGATAGATGATAGAGCCTGAACACTTTCTACAGGATACATACCGGCAGCAGATTCACCACTAAGCATAACTGCTGAAGTACCGTCATAAACTGCGTTAGCTACATCGGAGATTTCTGCTCTTGTAGGTCTAGGACAAGTAGTCATACTTTCTAACATCTGAGTAGCAGTAATAACGAACTTACCTCTTAAAACAGTCTTAAAGATAAGTGCCTTCTGGATTTCAGGAATTTCCATAAATGGAATTTCAACACCCATGTCCCCTCTTGCTACCATAATACCATCGGATTCATCAAGAATTTCATCAATATCATCAACACCGGACTGACACTCAATCTTTGAGATAATACCGATATGTTCACCACCGATAGACTCAACATAATCTCTTAATGTACGAACATCATCACCGTTTCTAACAAATGATGCTGCAATAACATTGATACCCATTTTGATACCAAAATCAATATCTTCTCTGTCTTTCTTACTAACATAAGGCATATCAATGTTGTAATCAGGAATATTGATACTCTTACGAGAACCAAGTTCACCACCGACAAGAACCTTACAAACAATTCTGTCCTCCAGTACTTTCTTGACTTGCATAGCAATTTTACCGTCATCAAGAAGCAGCTTCAAACCTTTTGCCTTGTTGTATTTCATTAGCTTCTTAATAAGTTTAGGATAACTAATAGAAACACCCTCGTTGTTACCAACAACTTCATCTCTAAAGAAAGTAAAGTCTTGACCTTCAACGATTTCTGTTTTGCCACCATCAATGTGACCGATTCTTACTTCAGGACCTTTTGTATCCAAAAGAAGTGCCACATTCTTGCCACTTTCAGCAATAGCTTCTTTTACAGTAGCAAAAGTTTTTTCAAGTTCCCCATAGTCACCATGTGACATATTGAAACGGGCAACATCCATACCTGCATCAATCATCTTTAGGATAGTTTCCTTGTTGTTACATGCAGGGCCAATAGTGCAAATGATTTTTGTTTGTCTCATAATCCTTGTACCTCACTTCTTTTATGGCTTTTTCAAAACTCTGACCTGACAGTCAACTGTTAAGTCCAACGAGTTAAGAGAAAATAGCCTTGATTTCTTCTCTTCCTTTATTCTATTAATATGTGGTGTCATAATAAGCAAATTTTTTAAATCATCACCTTCTATATGAAGTTTAAAATCTATGTTACCTTGATACAATGTATCAAAAATATCACCAACATCTTTTTGATGCTTATCTTGTTTGAAAACAGTATCATAAATCTGCTGTTTCAATTCAATTAAGTGATTATTACCGGCAGTAACTTCTACCACTATACCACCACTTTTTAGCACCCTACTATATTCTTCCGGTACTAAAAGTGAGAATATTGCCGTAATTGCATCTACGCTGTTATTCTTTATAGGTAGATGGGATGCAGTGGCAACTGCCCAGTTAATATCTTTACTTCTGCTACAACACATTCTCACTGCATCTTTAGCAATATCTGTGCCGATAACATTAGCAAAATTTGTTCTTTCCTCAATACCACAAGTATAGTAGCCTTCTCCACAACCACAATCCAAGTAGCAATCAAAAGAACTGCAATACTCTTTAATCAAACTTGCAACTTTATCTAAAATTTTCTCATAATGACCATTTGACAAGAAATTCTTTCTTGCAAGTAGCATTTCTTTATTATCTCCCGGATGTAAACTTTTCTTTTGCTGAACCGGCAAAAGGTTTACATAGCCTTGTTTTGCATAATCAAAACAATGGTTATTTTCACATACAAGAGATTTTCCATTTAACTGTAAACTTTCCTTACAAATAGGACAAGTGAACATATTACCCAACTCCTCTGTTTATTGTATCACGGGAAAGGTAATACTTCAAGATAAATTAAGGTTAAATAGCAAAAAAACTACCCTAATTTTGGCAAAAATCAAGGTAGTTTAAAAATTTATTTTTATTTTTCAAAAATTACTTCATCAATGATAGTACAAGTTCACTATATTCGGCAGTATTTTCAATTTCAAGACCTGCCATTAGTTCAGCCTGTGCAAGAAGTAGCTTACAGTAGGACTTTGCCTTTTCCATATCGGCATCAATGTAACCCATCATAGCCTTGATACTGTCACTGTTAGGGTTAATCTCAAGAACTCTCTGTGCTTTCATACCACCCTCAGGGTTCATCTGAGCAAAGTACTTTTCCATTTCAAAGCTAACTCCACCCTTAGCAGTTAGTACAACAGGGTAATTCTTTAGCTTTTTACTTACAACAACATCAGCAACCTTGTCACCGAGAGTTTCCTTCATAAAGTTGATTGTACCTTCGCTCTGTGACTTTTCTTCTTCGGTTTCTTCCTTATTTTCTTCAGGTAAACCAAGGTCATCGTTAAGAACTGAACGAATTTCCTTTTCACCGTATTCTCTAAGTGACTGCATACAGAATTCATCAACTTCATCAGTCATATAAAGAATATCGTAGTCATTTTCCTTTAGAAGTTCAAGTACAGGTAGTCTGTCAATAGACTCAATGCTTTCACCTGTAGCATAGTAAATATACTTCTGATCTTCTTTCATATTTTCAACATACTCTTTTAGAGTAATGTTCTTCTTTTCCTTAGCAGAATAGAACATCAATAGGTCTTGTAGTTCACCTTTATGCATACCGTAATCGGCAACACAACCGTACTTTAGCTGAACACCAAATGCTGAATAGAACTTTTCGTAATTTTCTCTATCCTTTTTTAGCATTGATGCAAGTTCGTTCTTAATCTTCTTTTCAAGAGTCTTTTCCATCTGCTTTAGAACTCTATCCTGCTGTAGCATTTCTCTTGAAATATTTAGAGATACATCAGGAGAATCAACAACACCCTTTACAAAACGGAAATGTTCAGGTAACAAGTCCTCACAGTTATCCATAATTAGGACACCTGAAGAATAAAGTTGCAAACCTTTCTTGTATTCCTTAGTAAAGTAGTTAAATGGAGTTTTTGATGGAATAAATAGCATAGCCTTGTATGTTACAACACCCTCAACTGAAGTTGTAATAACCTTTAGTGGTGGGTTATAGTCCATAAACTTTTCCATATAGAAGTTATTGTACTCTTCTTCTGTAACATCTTTCTTAGGCTTTTGCCAAATTGGAACCATTGAGTTTAGAGTTTCCTTTTCATAGTAATCCTCATACTCAGGATGTTCCTTATCCTTACTGTCTTCCTTTACTCTGGACTTCTTCATTTCCATTTCAATTGGATAGTGGATATAGTCACTATACTTCTTAATCAATGAAGATAACTTGTACTGTTCTAGGTACTCATCATAGTTTTCTTCATCTGTGTTATCCTTTAACTTCATAATAATCTGTGTGCCAACTGTGTCTTTGTCACATTCTTCAATTGTGTAACCGTCAGCACCTGTTGACTGCCACTTATAAGCCTTGTCACTACCGTACTTCTTAGTGATAACTGTGATTTCCTTAGCTACCATAAATGCAGAATAGAAACCTACACCGAACTGACCGATAATATCAATGTCTTCCTTATCGTCCTTGTCCATTTCTTGCTTAAACTTATATGAACCTGAAGAAGCAATAACACCTAAGTTATTTTCCAAATCATCTTCATCCATACCGATACCATTATCACTAACTGTAATTGTACGGTTTTCTTTATCTGTACCGATTTCAATTTTGAAATCTTCTCTACTCATACCAACATTTTGGTCAGTTAAGCTCTTAAAACAAAGTTTGTCAATGGCATCACTTGCGTTAGAAATAATTTCTCTTAGAAAAATATCTCTGTTTGTATAAATTGAATTAATCATAAGATCAAGTAGTCTTTTTGACTCTGATTTAAACTGTTTCTTAGCCACTTTAATCAATCCTCTTTTAAATAATTTTTAGCACTCTCAACTTTAGAGTGCTAACTCTATAAACTAATATACAACTAAGGGCAGATAAAGTCAAGAATAAATATTAAAAAATATACATTTTATGAAAAATATACACAATACAGGGCATACTTTTAGTGGTGATGATTATGATAGAAACTTTAAGCAAGTATAATGTTAAATTTACTGATGAATACTTTAAGAAAGAAATTACTATTCCCGTAATTTACAGTGATGAATACTTAAAATCTAAAACACTTGACCTTAACTTAGCCAGGTTATGTTGCACTTTCTGTTGTTGCAGTTATGATGAAGAATGTATGAAAAAGGCATTTTTAGATACTGAGTTTACTGACATAGAACTTCTGTACTTTAAACCACAAGAAAATACTGCATCAATTGCTATAGCAAAAAGGGATAACAATGTTTTTATTGTTATCCGAGGTACTTTAGGTGAAGAATGGTACAATAATTTTCGTACAGGACTTGAGGACACCCATCAAGGTTATTACGACACAATAGGATTTTTAAAGCCACTTATTAAGAAATACATTAACACAACAAACAACATTATTTTTACCGGTCATTCCCGTGGTGGTGCATTGGCAAATTTATTGGCATCGGAATTAATCAAAGACGGCAGAGAAAATGTATTTGCCTATACCTTTGCTTGTCCTAATGTTACTTCAAAGGATGACACATACAGTCATAGGTTTTCCGATATATATAACTTTGTGTACGAAGATGACTTTATTACCCATTGTCCTCTCAGAGAATGGGGTTATAACCGTTATGGCAACACAATTAAATTTAAATTAAGAGATATTAACTACAAAAAGCTGAAAAAATCTTTCAATGAACTTTCCGGCAGTAACTTTGTTTCTTTCAAAGATTGCAATGAAAGTGTGGATAACTTTATTGATACCACATTACACCTGGCAAGTAACCCTTATGAATACTATCACAAAGGATATTTAGTAGATGAAGAATATATCACCCTATACAAATACTTTCAAATAATTTGTGATATTTTTAATGACAAAGAAAGTTTTTCTGCCGGTATAACACTACTTGCCACAAAGCTATCGGAATTTGCACCACTTACGGAATTTCTTTCAAGTGGTATTGATGTACCTATGTTACTTTCTCAAGGTAACGCAAACAACTCCTGTGCTATGTTTGCACATTCACCACTAACCTACCTTTCATTATTAAATACCCAGAAAATAAAATTGACCTCCTAGTGGGAGGTCAATTTTATTATAATTTTCTATTTAGCTTTTCTGTTTTTAAACATCCACAAATTATTGTTATAAGCAAACATAATAATTGCCATTAATATAATAATTCCATAGCCGATAAATGAATAAACATCAGGTACATCACCGAAAACAATGAATCCTAAACCGGCAGCAAAAATAATTTGGCTATAATCATAAACAGAAACTTCCTTAGCAGGTGCATAGGTATAAGCTGCTGTAATGCCAAATTGTCCACCGGCAGCAGAAATTCCGGCCATTATTAAAGCAAAGAACTGAAACGGTGTAAACATCTTAAAGTCCATTAGCATTAAAGGCAATAATACAACTGTACTAAATCCTGAGAAAAACAGTACTATAAAGCTACCTTTCTCACCTCTTGTGCCAAGAAGTCTAACCATTGTATAAGCAAAACCGGCACAAGCACCACCCACAAAACCGGCAAGTGAAGGAAACCAATCTGCATTTGAAAAGTCAGGCTTAATAACAAACAATGCACCGATAAATGCACCAAACACAATTAAACCTTGTGGCAAAGTTAACTTTTCTTTCAATATTATAAATGAAAATATAATTACAAAGAACGGTGACATTTTGTTAAGGATTGAGGCGTCACTAAGTACCAAATGGTCAATAGCATAGAAGTTACACAAAATTCCAAACACCCCAAACAATGACCTTAAAAGTAACGGTCCTAAGTTTTTAGGGTTAAAGTGAAAACTTTTTCTGTCCTTTAATACCATAAACAAAGCAAAGAAAAACGCTACAAAGTTACGGAAAAACGCCTTTTCACCTGTTGGCAAGTCACCTGACAATTTTACAAAGAAATTCATAAAGGCAAAGCAAAATGCTGACAATATAATATAAATAACACCTTTATATTTTTTATTAATTTTCAAAAACTCCACTTCTCTTCCACAAATATAAAATACATTCTCATTAATAAATTATATCATAATAAAAATTAGTGTCAATTTTCTCTTGACATATTTTTAATTTAGCTTTATAATTTTAGTAGTTAAATAATTTGTCACAAACCGTTGATTGAGAGTAAGTACATTTGATGGAGATTTATAGAGAGTTGTCGGCCGGTGCAAGACAACAATTAAAATCATTTGGAATGGACTCAAGAGGGCAGACTGAAATATTTATATAAAGTAGGTACTGACGGAAACCTTGACCGTTACAACAAGGAGTATGTGTTAGCATATGTAAAGTGGGTACTATTGTACCAATTTGGGTGGCACCGCAGAAGTTTATTACAGCTTTTGTCCCTTTATCTAGGGACAAGGGCTTTTTTTATTATAATTTTTACTAAAAAGAAAGGAGAAACCTATGTATTCACCAAGTTTTGATCAGGTAGCACAGTATAAAGAATATGATGTTATTCCTGTTAGCAAGGAAATTTATGCTGATGTTATCACTCCTATTACATTATTAAGAAAAATAGCAGACAAATACAAGAACTACTATCTGTTGGAAAGTATCGAAGGTGGAGAAAAGTGGGCAAGGTACAGTTTCTTTGGCTTTGACCCAAAGGCAAGACTTTACTGTAAAGACGGTGTTGTTACTATTGAAGGTGAGGGTGCTAAGGTTGTAGAAACCAAGAAACCTCTAACAGTATTAAGAGAATACCTAAGTCACTACAAAACACCTACAATCAATGGTAATCCTCCTTTCACAGGTGGTTTGGTGGGTTACTACGGTTACTCAATGATTGGTTATGCCGAACCAACACTAAATCTAAAGTCAAGTGAATTTAACGACTTTGATGTTATGCTTTGTGATAAAATCATTGCTTATGACCACCTAAAACAGAAAATCACTGTTATTGTAAATATGAAAACCAATGACCTTGAAAATCAGTACAACAAGGCTATTAATGATATTGATGAAATCGTTAAAATGATTAACGACCCAACACCTGTAAGCAAGTTGACTTCTTACAAAGATGTTGAGTTTAAGTCAAACTTCACCGAAGAAGAATATGCCGATACAGTAAACAAAACTAAGGAATATATCTTTGACGGGGATATTTTCCAAGCAGTTATCAGCAGAAGATTTGAAACAAAATATGAGGGTAGCCTACTAAACGCTTACAGAGTACTTAGAGTTACAAACCCTAGCCCTTATATGGTATTTATGAAAATCGGCGAAAATGAAATTATTTCAACTTCACCTGAAACATTGGTAAGATACCAAAACGGCAGAATGACAACATTCCCTATTGCCGGTTCAAGACCTAGAGGCAAAACAGAAGAAGAGGATATTGCCCTAGAGAAAGACCTACTACAAGACGAAAAGGAGCTTTCAGAACACAATATGCTGGTTGACCTAGGCAGAAACGATATTGGTAAAATCTCAAAATTCAATTCTGTTACAGTTACAGAGTATATGAAAGTTTTAAGATACTCAAAGATTATGCACATTTGCTCAGAAGTACAAAGTGATGCACTTGATACAGCGGATTCATTTGATGCTATTGAGGCAGTACTTCCTGCCGGTACACTTTCAGGTGCACCAAAGGTTAGAGCTTGTGAGATTATTGAAGAACTTGAGAAATGTCCAAGAGGTGTTTATGGTGGTGCTATCGGATACATTGACTTTAACGGTAATATGGATACTTGTATTGCAATCAGAATGGCATCAAAGATAAAAGACAAAGTTTATGTTCAAGCCGGTGGTGGTATTGTAGCAGACAGTATCCCACACAATGAATATATGGAAAGCTACAACAAAGCACTTGCAGTAATGAATGCAATTAAGAATGCCGGGGAGGTTGAAGAAGTATGATTTTACTAATTGATAACTACGATAGTTTTTCTTACAATCTTGTTCAACTTGCCGGTAGTGTAAATCCGGACATTAAGGTTATCAGAAATGATGCAATGACTGTGGAAGAAATTGAAAAGCTAAATCCAAGCCATATTATTATTTCTCCCGGTCCGGGCTATCCAAAGGATGCCGGTATCTGTGAAGATGTAATCAGATACTTTAAAGGAAAGAAACCAATCTTAGGTGTATGCCTTGGTCATCAAGCAATTTGTGAAGTTTTCGGTGCAGAAATCACTCATGCTAAAAAGCTAATGCATGGCAAGAAAAGCACACTAAACATTGACCCAACTTGCAAAATCTTTAATGGTATGGGTGACAAAATGGTAGGTGCAAGATACCATTCACTAATTGCCAAGAAAGAAACTTTACCACAAGAATTAATTGTTACTTCAACTGACGATATGGGTGAAATAATGGCAGTAAAACACAGAGATTATGAAATCTACGGACTACAGTTCCACCCTGAAAGCATATTGACAGTTGGTGGCAAGAAACTTCTGGAAAACTTTTTAGACATAAAGTAAGGATGTAAAAAATGATTAAAGAAGCAATTGTAAAACTAAGTAAAAGAGAAAATCTTGATATAGATACAACAAAGCAAGTAATGAACGAAATTATGAATGGTGAAGCTACTGAAGCACAAATCGGTGCATTCTTAACAGCACTTATGATGAAAGGTGAAACTATTGACGAAATCACAGCTTGTGCAACAGTTATGAGAGAAAAGGCTCTACACATTAACCCTAAAGTAAAGGTTATGGAAATTGTAGGTACAGGTGGTGATGGTACAGGCACATTCAACATTTCCACTACTTCGGCATTCGTTATTTCTGCCGGTGGTGTTCCTGTTGCAAAACACGGTAACCGTTCAATGAGCAGTAAGTCAGGTGCTGCCGATTGTCTTGAAAACTTAGGTGTAAACCTTAACATTACACCTGAAAGAAGTGAGGAAGTACTAAATCAATGTGGTATGTGCTTTATGTTTGCACAGTGCTATCACAAGTCAATGAAATATGTTGCTAAGCCAAGAAAAGAAATCGGTATCAGAAACATTTTCAATATTCTTGGACCTTTAACAAACCCTGCAAGTGCATCAATGCAAGTTATGGGTGTGTTTAGTCAAGATTTATGTGAGCCATTAGCACACACTCTTATTAACCTAGGTGTTAAGAAAGGTATGGTTATTTACGGTTTAGACGGTATGGATGAAGCTACTGTTACAACAAAGACTTATTGTTCAGAAATTCGTGACGGTAAGGTACATTCTTACTATATTACACCGGAAGAAGTGGGACTAAAGACTTACCCAATGGATGACCTAATCGGTGGTAACGGCAAAGAAAATGCAGAAATCACTTTGGACATTCTTACAGGCAAAGAAAAGGGTGCAAAGAGAGATATTGTACTGCTAAACTCAGGTATTGCATTTTATGTTGCAGGTAAGGCAGACTCTATTAAGTCCGGTGTTGACTATGCAAAAGAAATTATTGACAGTGGCAAGGCTTTTGCTACTAAGGAAGCATTTGTTGCTTTAACTAATGAATAAGTGAGACAGATATGACAATACTTAACGAAATTGCAGAATATACAAAGAAGAGATATATTGAGCAAGAAAAGGTTGTACCTTTTGAAGAAATCAAAAGTAAAGCCCGAAAGATGGACAGTAACACAGGTTTTCCATTTGAAAAAGCTTTAGCAAAGGAAGGACTATCCTACATATGTGAAGTAAAGAAAGCAAGTCCCAGCAAAGGTGTTATTGCAGAAAAATTCCCTTATAAGGAAATTGCCAAAGACTATGAAAAGGCCGGTGCATCAGCAATTTCCTGCTTAACCGAACCAAAATATTTTAAAGGCAAGAATCTGTATCTTGAAGAAATCAGCAAGGAAGTTTCTATTCCTATTTTAAGAAAAGATTTTACAGTATGTGCTTATCAGATTTATGAGGCAAAGGTAATCGGTGCATCTGCTATACTATTAATATGTGCAATTCTTACCGAAGAAGAAATTAAGGAATACTTAGATATTGCAACTTCTCTTGGACTATCGGCTTTAGTTGAGGCTCATACAGAAGAAGAAGTTAAAATGGCACTAAACTGTGGTGCAAAAATTATCGGTGTTAACAACCGTAACCTAAAGGACTTTACAGTTGATATTAACAACTGTATCAACCTAAGAAAGCTTGTTCCGGAAAATATTTTATTTGTTGGAGAAAGTGGTATCAAAACAAGCACAGACATTGCTAACCTAAAGAAAGCTAATGTAAATGCTGTTTTAATCGGTGAAACACTTATGAGAAGTGAAGATAAATCAAAGGCTCTTACTGAGCTTAACGGTGAACCATTACATAAATAAGAAAAAGGAGAATTAATATGTCAAACGGAAGATTTGGCAGACATGGTGGTCAGTTTATTCCTGAAACACTAATGAATGCCATTATGGAACTAGAGGATGCTTATAATAAATACAAAAATGATAAAGAATTTAACGATGAACTAAACGAACTGCTTAGAGAATATGTAGGTCGTCCATCTCGTCTTTATTATGCAGAAAAGATGACTAAGGACCTTGGTGGTGCTAAAATCTACTTAAAGAGAGAGGACCTTAACCACACAGGCAGTCACAAGCTAAACAATGCTTTAGCACAGGTATTACTTGCTAAGAAAATGGGCAAAACAAGAGTAATTGCCGAAACAGGTGCAGGTCAACATGGTGTTGCTACTGCTACTGCAGCAGCACTTATGGGTATGGAATGTGAAATCTTTATGGGCAAAAAGGACACAGACCGTCAGGCACTAAATGTATTTAGAATGGAACTTCTTGGTGCAAAGGTTCACGCAGTAACAAGTGGCACAATGACACTAAAAGATGCAGTAAACGAAACCTTCAGAGAATGGACTAACAGAATGAGTGATACTCACTATGTACTTGGTTCAGTTATGGGTCCTCACCCATTCCCAACTATTGTAAGAGATTTCCAGAGTGTTATTGGTAAAGAAATCAAAAGTCAGATTATGGAAAAGGAAGGCAGACTTCCTGATGTAGTTATGGCTTGTGTTGGTGGTGGCAGTAATGCTATCGGTGCATTCCACGAATTTATCCCAAATAAAGAAGTAAGACTCATCGGTTGTGAAGCTGCCGGTAAGGGTATTGACACAGACAAAACTGCTGCTACAATTTCAACAGGTAGAGACGGTATTTTCCACGGTATGCACAGTTATTTCTGTCAGAATGAATACGGTCAGATTGCACCGGTATATTCAATTTCTGCCGGTCTTGACTATCCGGGTGTTGGTCCTGAACACGCATATCTACACGATATTGGCAGAGCAGAATATGTTGCTATTACAGATGATGAAGCAGTAAATGCTTTTGAATATTTATCAAGAACCGAGGGTATTATCCCTGCTATTGAATCCTCTCATGCAGTTGCTTATGCAATGAAACTTGCTCCAACTATGGACAAAGACAAAATCATTGTTGTAAACCTATCAGGTAGAGGAGATAAAGATGTTGCAGCAATCGCAAGATACAGAGGAGTTGAGATTTATGAGTAAAATTACAGATGCATTTAAGAACGGCAAAGCATTTATCCCTTTCGTAACTGCCGGTGACCCTTGCCTTGAAGTTACAGAACAACTACTTATTGAAATGGACAAGAACGGTGCCGATATTATTGAAATCGGTATTCCTTTCTCTGACCCTGTAGCTGAGGGTGTTGTTATTCAAGAGGCTGACATTAGAGCGTTAGCAGCAGGCACAACAACAGACAAAATCTTTCAGATGGTAGCAAAAGTAAGAGATAAACTTTCTTGTGCAGTTGCACTTATGACATATGCAAATACTGTTTATGCTTATGATACCGACAAGTTCCTTGCTAACTGTAAGCAAGTTGGTGTTGATGCACTGATTATTCCTGATGTTCCATATGAAGAAAGAGATGTTATAAAACCTTATTGTGAAAAGTATGGTGTTGAATATATTTCATTCGTTGCACCAACAAGTCACGACAGAATCAAAATGATTGCTAAGGACGCATCAGGCTTTATGTACTGTGTATCTTCCCTAGGTGTTACAGGTGTAAGACAGAACATTACAACAAATATTGGTGAAATGATTGACCTTGTAAAATCGGTTAAGGATATTCCTTGTGCAGTCGGTTTCGGTATTTCAACTCCTGAACAAGCAAAGGAAATGGCAAAAAATGCTGACGGTGTAATTGTTGGTTCTGCTATTGTAAAAATTTGTGCAAAGTACGGCAAGGACTGTGTCCCTTATGTTGCAGAATATGTTAAGTCTATGAAGGATGCAATTTCACAGTAAACAAAATTTAATAATTACATACAAAAAGACCTTTTTAGTAAGGTCTTTTTTCTATTTCTAACTATATTTACAGTATAGTATAAATGTGCTAAAATCGTGATGGTGATAATTATGAAATATGATTTAATAGCACTTGATATGGACGGTACTTTGTTAAATGATGACAAGGTAATTCCAAAAGAAAATGTTGATGCAATTATAGAAATGCAGGAACAAGGCAAAACTGTTGCTATTTGTACCGGCAGACCTGCAAGTGGTGCATTGCCATTTGTTAAGGATTTACACCTGGAAAAGTACGGTGGATATGTACTTTCCTATAACGGTGGCAGAATTTATGATGTAAAGAATGACAAGGTTCTTTACAACAAATCTTTCCCAAAAGAATATTTACAGAAAGTCTTTGACTTAGTAAAGGGTACAACAATTACAGTTTCTTCTCCACTTGATCACAAGATTATTGCCGGTCATGCACTAAATGATTGGTCAAGAACCGAAGCTAATGTTGTTCATCTACCTTTTGAATATCATGAGGACTTTTTAACACTTGATACCGAAATGAACAAGTTACTACTTGTTGATAACCCAAAGGTTATCGGTGCAAACTATGACAACATTCATGATACACTTGAACCAAAGCTTCATGTATTCCTAAGTGAACCTTACTTTCTAGAGATTACACCACAAAATGTAAACAAGGGTGAGGGACTTCACAACCTAGCAAAAATCTCAGGTATTCCGATTGAAAAGATGGTTGCAATGGGTGACAGCTTTAATGATATTGAAATGCTAAAAGAAGCAGGTCTTGGTGTTGCTATGAAAAATAGCAAAGAGGGCGTTTCAGACTATGCAAATCTTGTAACAGTCAGTAATAATGACTGTGGTGTTGCAAAAATTATTAAAGAATATATCCTTTAGAAATACTTTATTCATAATCAATTCACATATTATGAATAATAGACAAATTTAATAGTAAATTATTGGATACCTAGCTATGACTATAATTCTTTTGTAGAAATATAATCATAGTTTTTCTGTTTATAATTAGAATAACGAAATATAAAAAAGGAGATAACGCCAATGAAAAAATTAGTCGCAATCTTAATGGTTCTAACTTTGGCTATGTCAGCACTTGTAGTTTCTGCATCTGCTGCACAGACAGATAAGGAATCAACCGGTGCAACAGGTATTACTGTTCACTACTACACAGAGAAGGGAACTCCAAGCGTTTACTACTGGAATGCACTTCCAGAAAATATTTCTACAGAGTATCCCGGTGTAAAGATGACAAGTGAGGGTAATAACTACTACAGATACACTTTCTCAAGTGTTTCTAAAATTAACCTACAGTTCATCGAAAGTGATGGTACTCAAGGTAAAGAACTTACAAGAAACACAAACAGTGGTACTAACGAATTTTGGTACAAAGGTAACCGTTGGTACAACAAACAACCATCAGATACAGAATATGAAAGAACAGACCTTAGAGAAGACTCTATCTACTTCGTAATTACAACAAGATTTTACGATGGCGACAAGAGCAACAATGTTCACTGTTGGGAAGACGGTAAGGCTAACAACCCAGACACAGACCCAGCATGGAGAGGTGACTTTAAAGGTCTTATCCAAAAGCTAGACTACATCAAGGCTCTTGGTTTCTCAGCAATTTGGATTACACCTGTTGTAGAAAATGCATCAGGCTATGACTACCATGGCTACCACGCATTTGACTTTACAAAGGTTGACCCTAGATATGAAAGTGATGATACTTCATATCAGGACCTAATTGATGCAGCTCACGAAAAAGGTTTAAAGATTATTCAGGACGTTGTATTTAACCACTCAGGTAACTTTGGTGAAGCTAACCTAGCCCCAATGTTTACTAAGGACTATAGCAATCTAGGTTCATCAGACTGTATGAATGTTATTCCCGATTCTACTCTAGCTAAAAACTATTCAGGATATAGCAATATGTTACCTGCTGATCAGTATCAGTCAAGACTTGCAGTTATGAAGGAAGATGTTAATGATACAGCACACAACTATCACCATGATAAGTCATTAAGCTACGGTTCATACACAGAACAAACAGGTCAGATGGCAGGTGACTGTGTTGATATTAATACAGAAAATCCATCCGTTGTAAAGTATCTTACAGATGCTTATTCAAAGTACCTAGATATGGGTGTTGACGCATTCAGAATGGATACAGAAAAGCACATTAACCGTTGGACACTAAACCACGCATTCTTCCCTGTATTTAACCAGTACAAGAATTTCCACCTATTTGGTGAAGTTTGTGCCAGATACCATGGTGCTTATAATGAAGGTGGTTCTTCAGACTCATGTTTCTTCTATACATGGAGCGAAACAGAGAGTGCTTGGCAGAACAACTGGAGCAACTCTGACTGGAAATCTAACTATGATAACTCTGTAAAGCACTTCCAAGCTCACCAAAACAGAAGTTTCGACCAAACAAGTGACAATGTTTACCTAAATGGTTTATCTTATCACACACCAGACTACAGCAAGGCAAACGGCACAAGTACAATCGACTTCCCTATGCACTGGGCATTTAAGGATGCAAGTTCAGCATTCGGTGCTGCTAAGGGCGAAGACTCACTATACAATGATGCAACATGGGCAGTTACATATGTTGACTCTCACGACTACGGTCCTGACGGTCAGGAAAAGACTCGTTACCAAGGTGGTGCTTCTGCTTGGGCAGAAAATATGGACTTAATGTTCACATTCCGTGGTATCCCATGTATCTACTATGGTTCAGAAATTGAATTCAAGAAAGATGTTCCAATTGATGTTGGTCCTAACGAGCCACTAGACAAGACAGGTCGTGCTTACTTCGGTGACCACCTAGAAGGTTCAGTTACAGCAAGCGACTACGGTAAATATACAGCTTCCGGTACAGTAGCTTCTACATTAGATGCTCCTCTTTCAAAGCACCTAGAAAAGCTAAATCAGATTAGAAGAGCAGTTCCTGCCCTACAAAAAGGTCAGTACACAACTGATAGCAATTATGTAGATGGCAATATGGCTTACATCAGAAGATATACAAATTCTAGCGTTGATTCACTTGCTTGTGTAACAATCAGTGGCGACGCAACATTTAAGGGTCTACCAAATGGCACATATATTGATGCAGTTACAGGTGACAAGAAAGTTGTTACAGGTGGCACACTTTCAACAAGTGGTGCAAGTGGCCAGGGTAACATGAGAGTTTATGTTCTACAAAACTCAAGCAGTGAAGTTAACGGTGCAATTGGTGACACAGATCTAACTTACTTAAAATAATTTTACAATTACAATCTCCTAAGTTTTGAAAAAGCCTTCCCGAACGGGAAGGCTTTTTCTACTATATTTAGAAATCAAAAATTATTTTATTGCTTGAAAAATAAAATAATTTTTAATAAAATAATTTTTTGTGAAATGTATCCAACCTATGGACTAAACTTTTCGCTTCTCTTAGCTAATACTCTAAACTTCAAAATTAATGCAACTTTTAGCCTATCTAAATCGTGTTATATATGGGGATAGAGCAAAATTTTTATTTCCCTATAATTCACCTATTTACTTCAGTACAGTTGATTTTTCACTTAAAAAGGTGTATAGTAATGTTGTTTTTTGACAAAAAAGATAGGAAGTTAAAAAATGAAGAAATTTTAAAATTACTTAAGCAAAGTATTTGCTATTCTTATGGGAATACTTATTTGCATCACCATTTCAGGAATCATTATCTCTTATCCGGAATACGGAAACTACTTTTCATCAACAAGTCAAAACGGTAAAGAGTTGTTCTGGTTATTTACCTCAATTGCAGTAGGTGGTGTGATTATCACATGCACAATACTGGGATTGTTTAGACTTATTAACAAGCTATCAAAAAAGGGACTTCTGATTTTCACAATAGCATTGTTTGTAATTTACGGTATATCTACTGTAGCTATTACCTACCTTTTCCCTACAATTCCAATGACCGACAGCTTTTATGTACACGACCAAGCAGTGGGTATGGCTCATGGTACTAAGGATATAATCAATGGCAATTCAGCGTACTTTAGAAAATACAGTAACAACAATCCACTGATTATTCTGCTATATTTTATATATAAAATAGCTTGTTCACTTGGAATTACCGACCTACTTCAGGTTGGCAGATTGTTTAATGCATCTTGTATTACGGGTAGCTTGGTACTGTTCTACTTTGCAATACAGAAACTATCAAAAAGAGAAACCACCGGTGCAAAATTTGTTTTGCTAAACCTACTGTTTGTACCAATAATTTTTATGACTTCTTGGGTATATACTGCCACTATCTGCTTACCTTTTATAGGTGGTATAATGTTATGTGGTGCAAACCTTATTAAGAATCAATCAAAAAAATCAATTATCATTAATTCAGCAATAATCGGTGTTTTGAGTATTGTTGGTTACAACATCAGACCGGTTGTACTTATCCTATCTATTGCCGGTTTTATATGCTTAGTCCTATGGACAGTTAAAGACAAAAAGCGTTTTGTAAAGTCAGCTATAATGGTTGGTGTTTGTGCAGTTTTTGCTTTAGGTTCATTTGTAACTACTAAGGCACTTAACAACCACTACTATACAGGTAGTAACGGCAACTTTCCTCTTACTCACTGGGTAGCTATGGGTCTTACTAAAAACGGTATGTATGACCCACAGTTGGTAAAAGAGAATATGAGGCTTTCTAACACAGACGAAATGAAAGCTAATGTAAATAAACATATCAAAGAAAGACTAAGCAATTACAATGCCGGTTCATTTATCAGCCATCTATATATTAAGAATGGCAGTATATGGGCAGTAGGTTCACTGGAATATCAATCTCGATTAATCGGTTCTGCTGAAAAATACACACCACTAAGCAAATGGTTATATGGCTCAAAAAGTGACTTAATGTGTCTATATACTCAGATGTTGTGGCTATCTCTCCACATACTTACACTAATTTACATAATAAGATTTATCTTTAACAAAGAAAGTAAATACGGACTACTACAGATTCTTACTTTGCTAGGTGGTTATGGTTTCTATATGATATGGGAAGTAAAAATTGCCTATGCAGTACCATTTGTATTCTTTATTATAGGTATGGCTACTTTAGGTGGTGAAAGTGTTGAAAATGCTTTTGCTATGTCAAATGCTAAGGTTAAGAACATTGGTAGAATTTCTTATTCTGCTGTAGCAATTTTCTCAATTGTACTTATGTTTATCGGTGCACCTTTCTTTACTGACAATGTTATGAAAGTCAGTGACAAGAAACTAACGGTTAAGTCAACTCACAACTGTTTAATCAAAAAGATTGCAACAAGAAAGAGAACAGTTACTCAAGAGTTTTACACCAAAGAAAAATTCAACAGAGTTTACCTAAATGTAGCTTGTAGAAGTAACCTTTCTACCAGCAACAGTAAGTACAAGATAACTTTGAAGAATGGCAAAAACAAAACTATTGCCACAAAGCTGGTTGACAGTAAAGACTACACAAAGCGTATTTCCGATATAAAACTGAAATTACCTAAAAAGTACACACCATCAGGTGAAGAAAAGTTTAAGATAACAGTTAAGGGTATTTCCGGTACCAAAGAAGCATTTAACTTTGGTTATAGCCATGGTGATGACATTGACCCTATAAGGGGTAACCTAAGAACTAACGGTAAACTTGTAAAAGGTGACCTAAGGCTTACTGTTTCTGAAATTCATAAAGGTTCACTTCTTTCACCAAAAAGATACTGTGCTTTTTGTGTAGGAATTGTCTTGATAGAAGTTATAACGGCATTTCTTTATTTGGGCTTTTCTAAGAAAAAGCAGTATAATGATTAATAACCTTTTATATAAGGATTTATAGTTTTTATAGGAGGAATTTCAATGACGAAGTTTACAAACTTTTTTGCTAAACTAATTTCTATTGTTTTAGGCATTCTGATTTTACTTAACATTTCGTCTATTATAGCTAATGACAAAATAGCATTACTTTTAACTAAAAATCCTAACAATACAACTTCACAATTATTAGTTTACTCATTAATTGCTCTTGGTGGTATATTGATGGTAGTCGGCATTATGGCACTTTTCAAGTTAATCAATAAACTTTCAGATAAGGGATTGACAATCCTTGCAATTGTGCTAATAGCAATTTACAGTATAACAACTATAGCAAATATATTTTTATTTCCGACTATTCCTAGCTCTGACTCATTCTATGTTCAGGATTATGCAATTAAAATGGCTAGAGGAGATATTAACATAATAGATGGAAATGATAGATACTTCGGAAAATATAGCAACAACAATGCAGTTGTTCTTATTCTATATTATCTATTTAAAGCATTTTTCTTTGTAGGACAGGACAATCTCCTTTGGGTTGGCAGAATTTTTAATTCACTATGTATTATAGGAGCAACTGTTCTTTTCTACTTTGCTATTGTTAAATTTACAGGCAAAAAAGTAACAGCTACTAAGTTCCTACTACTAAGTGTACTGCTACCATCTGTTCAGTTCTCATCCTCATGGGTATATACTGCAACAATATGTATGCCTTTTATCGGTGGTATCTTCCTATGTGGTGCAAACCTAATCAAAGCTACAACACGGAAATCTATAATCATTAATTCAGCTATTATAGGTGTGCTAAGTGTTGTAGGTTACAAGGTTAGACCGGTTGTTATCTTTATTTCTTTAGCCGGTATTATCTGTATGTTCTTCTGGGCATTTAAAGACAAAAAGAAATTGCTAAAATCAGCCTTTTCACTTGCAATTTGTGCAGTAGTAGCTTGTACATCATTCCTTGTTTGTAAAGGAATTGACAACCACTATTACACAGGTAGCAACAAGCAGTTCCCTATTACTCACTGGATTGCTATGAGTCTTAAGGGTGATGGTGCTTATGACTTACAGTACAAAAACAAGCATGAAGCAATGAACTCCACAGAAGAAATCAACAAGGACTCTATTAAGGATATTAAGAATACTCTTAATAGCTACACACCACTAACTTTGTTTAAACATCAATACGAGAAAAGTAGCCTTATGTGGAGTGAAGGTTCTGTAGGTTACTATACAAGACAGAAAGGCAGTAACACATATAGAAGTTTAAATGACTATATTTGTGGTCCAAAGAAACATATGCTAATGATGTATTGTCAGATGTTATGGTTAGCCTTTAACATTCTTATTATGGTTTATTTATATAAGCTATTTAGAAACAAATCCTCAAAGAAAGATTTACTACTTGCAATTACTTTACTGGGTGCATTGGTTTTCTATATGATATGGGAAGTAAAGATTAATTACGCATTGCCTTTCGTACCGATTATTATTGCAATGGCTAGTATGGGTGGAATTTCAATTGAAAACAAATTCACTGTACCTGAACTAACCACAAAAAAATGTTACAAGACAGCCTACATAACAGTTGCAACTTTGTTTATTGCTTTATTACTTTCAAACATTTATTATGTTTCATATAGTCAAATGATAAGAAAAACTCCAAAGATTGAGAACTTTGCTTCCGTAAGTAATGAAATTGATAATGTTTCCGAACACAACAAGGTACTTAAACAAACATTCTATGCTGACAGTGACTTTAATAAATTATCATTTTTCAGCATTGCTCATCCTAACAATCCTTCTTCTAAATATAAAATTACACTAAAAAAAAGTAAAAATAAGGTTATTGCAGAAAAGACTTATTCCAGCTATTATACATTTGAAAAAACAAAGAATGTTATATTAAAGCTACCTAAAACATACTCACCTACTCATAACGAGAAATTCACCTTAACAATTAAAGGTTTAGGAGCTGACTCTGATTATCAAGAGTTCAACTACTCAGACAGTTCACAGATTGACTGCTTGCCGGGTGAATTAAAAATTAACGGTAAGCCTATTAACGGTGACCTAAAATTCGGTTTGTTTTATACTGAAAGAACAACATTAATGAGTTTACCTGCTTACCTAACACTAATTGCTATTATTGCATTAGCAGAAGTTTTAGTGTATATTTCATTATTCAAAAAGAAAAATTACAACTTAGCAAAGAGATAATTATGAATGCAAAAAAATTTTTCAGTAACAAAATAATAGCACCTTTAATCGCCCTACTATGTGTAACATTGTGGGGCACTGCTTTTCCCGTAATTAAAAAGTGCTATGAGATATTTTCAATTCCAACAAGTGACTACCCATCCAAGGTACTTTTTGCCGGATATAGGTTCTTTATTGCCGGTGTAATGGTACTTATTGTGGCAATTATATTACAAAAGAAATTTGTAAAGCCCAGCAGAAAAGATATTTTGCCAATATCAATTATGGGTTTTCTGCAAATATTTATGCAATATCTATTTTCATACATAGGACTTTCCAACACCACCGGTACAAAAACCTCAGTAATCACTTCCCTAGGTTCATTTATCGGTGTGCTGATTTCACCAATCTTTTTCACATTGGACAAGCTAAATGTTAAAAAGATTTTAGGTTGCATTATCGGTTTTATAGGTGTTATTGTCATTAACCTTGATGGACTTACTACCGGTGGGTTTACTCTTTTAGGAGAAGGCTTTGTGGTATTCTCCACAATTGCAGCAACCGGTGGCAATATTTATTGCAAAAAAATCAGCAAAGGCAGAGACCCAATGACTGTTTCAGCCTATCACCTACTTATTGGTGGTGGTGGACTTATTATTGTAGGTGCATTGTTTGGTGGTTATCTTGACTTTTCAAACATTACAATATATCTGCTACTGATTTACTTAGGTATTGTTTCTGCTGCCTCATTCACCCTGTGGACAGCTTTATTAAAATACAACCTTGTATCCAAGATTCTTATTTTCAACCTGCTAATCCCAATTTTCGGCACAATATGGAGTGGTATTCTGTTAGGTGAAGATATTATTAACCTTTACAACATTGTGTCTGTTGTGTTAATATCAATAGGTATTATTCTTGTAAATTTAAGGAGTAAGAAAGATGAAAATTAAAGGTGCTATTTTTGATATGGATGGTGTACTGCTAAACTCAGAAATTCTTTATCAGCGTTTTTGGTTAGAGGCACTACACTACTTTAACTATCCGGCAACAGAAAGCCATGTACTTGCTTTACGCTCATTAACCGGTAAAAAGGCTGAGGCAAAGCTGAAGTCATTCTTTGGTGAAAGTTTTGATTATCCCACAGTTAAGGCAAAGAGAATTGAACTAATGGATAACTTTGTAAATGAAAATGGTATTGAAATGAAGAAAGGTGCTGACATACTTTTACCTTATCTAAAAGAAAAGGGTATAAAAATAGCCCTTGCAACATCTTCTCCTTTAGAAAGGGCAAAAGACCATTTATCAAGGGTTAATTTGTTTCAGTATTTTGATACTTGTGTATGTGGTCCAATGGTTAAAAATTCAAAGCCTGCACCGGATATTTACCTATTAGCAAGTGAAAAGCTGGGGCTTAAACCGGACGAATGTATTGCAGTAGAGGACTCACCAAACGGTGCATTGTCTGCAATTAATGCAAATTGCAAAACTATTGTTGTCCCTGACCTAACACCTTGTGATGAAAGTATAAAGCCAAAGTTATTTGCACTTTGTGATTCACTTTTAGATATTAAAAATTATGTATAAGAGAAATGCTCAAGTAGGATAAAACTTACTTGAGCATTTTTTATAAAACTTATTAAACTTTCTTAGCTGAAGAACTAAACATTACTTGTAATGTTTTGCTGTCAACAGTACCGGTAGCACTTAGACCGTTATTCTTTTGGAATGTTTCAAGTGCTGTCTTTGTCATATCACCAAAGTAACCTGTAGCATTGCCACTTGCAAGATAACCTAAATCAGTAAGTCTTTCTTGCATAGCCTTGTTGTAGTCGTTCTGTGACTGTAGCGTCATTGTTTTAATAGCACTATCGGTAAACTTAACCTTGTACTTTGACTGTAGTGGATACTTTTCTTTAGGCTTAGTTGTTGTAGGTACAGCTGTAGTTGTTACTGTTGTGTTTGCTTTACTTACAGTTGTAGAGGTAGTATCCTTAGTAGTCTTTTCTACAGTAGTTGTAGGAGTAGACTTTATCTTTTCAAAGGTACTCTTATCAATAGTCTGCAAGATTTTTTCCACATTTTCTATGGCAGTTTTGCCTTGTAACTTTAGCTTGTCCTTTTCAATAATAATATGACCGTTAGACTTGTTAAAATCACACTTTTTAAGTGTACCTTTATTCTCTAAACTTTTATATGTATCATTATTACAAACCAGGTACTTAGGGTTTAGACTATCTATCATATTAACATCATAAGTTGAATTATTAACATCCTTAGTAACAACATCAGTACCGGTAAAGGCAAGTAGCTTACCGTACCAACTTTCCTTAATTACAGAAACATATGGACCTGTACCCTCAAGGAAAAGTAGCTTGTCCTTACTATGCTTTTTGCTAAACTCTGTTTTATAGTTCTTAAGAGTACTCATAAGCTTAGTATAAGCCTTGTTGCCCTGAGCTTTACCTGTTTCACCATTTAGAATTGCACCGATAGAAGTATATGTTGTCAGTATATCTTCACCGGTATTTCCGTAATGGAACTGTACAACCTTAACATCATTGTCTTCAAGTGTCTTTATAGCACCATCGGACATATTGTCATCAGCCAGTACAACCTCAATATCGTTTTCTATAATTTTCTTTGTATCAGGTTCAATAGCATTACCACAAGTTTTCTTATCCTTAATGCTATCCGTAATAACATCACTGCTAATTAAAGTAATATTCTTTTCCATACCAAGCTGACAGACAATATCAGCCACATTAGGGCTTAATACTGCAACTTTTTCAGGCTTAGAATTAAAGGTAGTATTTCCTATTGTAATGGGATAGGAGCTGTCACCACTGTTGCAACCAACAGTAAAAATCAATGTGCAAAGTAAAAGCAATGCACATATGGTTGTTTTCACTATTCTCATTATATTTTCCTTTATAGTAATGATTTAATAAACTGCTGAGCAGTTCTTGGAGAACGAGTTGCTCTCTGTGTAGCAAAAGACTCTGCCTGTAGGAATAACTGTTCCTGATCCATATCAATATGATGAGCCTTTGCAAGTTCTTCAACAATATGTAAAAATCTTCTCTTGTCAGGAACATAATAACCAACTGCAAGACCAAATCTATCTGATAGAGAAAGTGTTTCCTGCATATTATCTCTACGGTTAACATCGTTACAATCTCTGTCTTCAAAGTTCTCCTTAACAAGGTGTCTTCTGTTACTTGTTGCATAAATAAGAGCATTCTTTGGAAGTGCTGCAACACCACCCTCAAGAACAGCCTTTAGGCTTGTGTAACATTCATCCTGTCTTTGGAATGAAAGGTCATCAATAAAGATAATGAACTTCATTGGTACTTGAGCGATAGCATCAATAAGTAGTGGGAATTCCATTAGCTTTTCCTTAGGAATTTCAACAATTCTTAGTCCATAGCGTCTAAATTCGTTTACAGTAGCTTTTACTGTTGTACTCTTACCTGTACCCATATCACCATAAAGTAGGCAGTTATTGGCGTTTCTGCCCTCAATAAAGGCTCTTGTGTTCTCAACAACAAGGTCTCTCTGATATTCATAATCAACAAGGTCAGAAATTCTTACTTTGTCATCATTAATAATAGGTTCGATACCCTTATCTCTCCATACGAATGAACGGTATCTGGCAAACATACCACAACCCTTTTCTCTGTGGAACTTTGCAATCTTGTCTAGGTTATCGTTGAAGTCAACAAATTCTTCTGATGGAGTACCACAATGCCACTTAGGAAGGCAATCAATAATATCATCAATTTCTTCCTTATATTTATAGTCATTAATAACATCCTCAGGAGTAATCTGTGATGCAAAAAGAATTGCATCAATATCTCTGACTACTGCTTTCTTCTCATCTTCTGACATTTCACTAACCTTATCGGCAGTTGCTGTTCTTGTAAAATAGTTTTCATCAAACAAAGCAGCCTCTGTCATAGTATAGCTTAATGAGTTAGATGCGTTTCTGTCACATAGTAATCTGTAGAAGTCACCGTAAGCATTTAGGAATGTTTCAGGTTCTTCATCAACAGAAAGCAATAACTTATGAAAGGCACTTGGTACACTTCTTGTTAGCACACCTTTATAAATAGAAAGTGATGATAACATAAAAGCAGCTTTTTTTGTTTTTTTCATACAAATCCCTTACTTCCTTTTAATATGATTATATTTTACTCCAATTATACCTTGTAGTCAATCGTCTAAAAATGGCTATTTAATGGGGTTTTCAAAGTTTTTCAAAATTTTTTTAAATTTTTTTGAAAAAACACTTGCATTTTTCAGAAAAGGGTGATATAATTTATCTTGTCGTTGAGAGAGACGACAAAACAAAAAGAAAATAGTTGGTGTCGATGACGCTGAGGGTCCACCTGTTCCCATCCCGAACACAGAAGTTAAGCTCAGTAGTGCCGAAGATAGTTGGCTGGAAGCGGCCTGTGAAAATAGGAAGACGCCAACATCAACAAGTGTCTATCCAATAGGGTAGGCATTTTTCTTTTGTCAAATTTATTTATCCGATTATTATATCAATAATTCTACTATTTGTCCAATAGTTTTTATTTATCTATAAATTCTACTTTATTATTTTAATTATTTTATTTTCACCATACAAAAAGACATAACAAAACCCCACTTTTAAGTGGGGTTTATTTTTTTACTTTACATTAACTTTTAATGTTAGTGTTTTTACATTATTAACTTTCACCTTAATAGTAGTTTTGCCTTTCTTTACACCCTTAATATTAAGTACACTTGCACTAATCTTTTTTGCAATGCTAGTATTTACATTTTTATTACTAACAGTCCATTTAAGTGCAATATTCTTAGCCTTGCCTAAAGCCTTAACCTTAACTGTCTTACCTACCTTAACATTTACAGTAGGTTTTGAAAGTTTAGGTGCAGTAGTAACATTCACCTTGCAGTTTAACTTATTACCATCCTTAAGAGTTACAATTACTGTTGTTTTGCCTTTGTTTAGTGCAGTAACAACACCCTTACTGTTAACCTTAGCTACCTTATTATTAGTTACCTTGTAGCTTTTAACCTTACCGTTAAGAACCTTAATAGTCTTTGTAGCACCTGACTTTAGGCTAACATTAGTTGCAGAAAGTTTTTCTTGTGCTATCTTAACGACAGTAAAGTTGTAATGTAGGTTAGTTTTATTAATTAATGAATATACTGCATCCATATTAATATTTAGCTTGTCGTAAGCGTCTTTTAATGTATAAGCTTTACCATTACCAACAACATACAGACCTAAATCATATGGTGTATGTTGCTGATAACAATTAAACATATAATTACCCATTCTTATATTCTTATTTGAGAAATTATAATAATCTGAAATTTTATAATACAAATCGTATTTACCAACCTTGCCTAAGTTAGCAACTGATAAAATCCAATTTGGACATAGTTTATCAATTTCTTTTGGTGTATCTATTTTAACACTTTTTGCTTCTGCCTTAATAACTAATGGACCTCCTTGTAAATACTCTACAAAGATTTCATATGTACCATTTTTCTTTGTAATCTTACCAACATCTTTACCATGAATTTTTGCACTGATATTTGTAATAACATAACCAGTCTTTGGAGTAATAACAGTTCTATAATTCATCCAAGCATCATCAGTTGTATTAGATGACTCAACATTGCTTAAATTATAATCTACATGCCAACCTACACGAGCAGTAGAAAATTCTGTAGCTTTTTCTCTTGTTGCACTGGCAAAAATATTAATGTCACCATCTACATTATCAAGGTCAACAGTATAAGAACCATCTGAGTTCTTAGTAACTTCTTTTTCCTTATTATTTACAGTAACTACAACATAGTCAATTTCATAAGGTGAGTTCGGTTTAATAACTGTATTATAATGGTTGCCTACTGTTGTTTCATTATTAGAAGAAGTTGCACCCTTTAAATAGTAATATACATTATGATTTTCTGATGGTTGTGTTGTAACATCCGGAATTGACTTTCCGACAGTAAAGTTGTAATGAATCTCATTACTCTTGATTAGTGAATACACAGTATCCATATCAATTTTTAATTCATTGTATGCATCAATTAAAGTATAAGCTTTGCCATTACCAACAACATATAGACCTAAATCATAGGGACTTTGTTGTGCAAAACAATCAAACACATAGTCACCCATTGTAACATTATAATCTAAGAATTGATAATACTGAGTTACATTATAATACAAAGTGTAATTGCCAACCTTGCCTAAGTTAGCAACAGTAAAATTAGTTTTTGGAGAAAGGTTTTGTATTTCTTTTGGTGTGTCAACTATCACAGGTTCTGCCTCAGCAGTAATAGTTAGTTTGCCGGTTACTTGTTCAATATTTATTGTGTAGATACCATTTTCGCTTGTAATAGCACCAACATCTTTACCGTCTATTGTAGCAGTAACCTTAGTAATAGCATAACCTAACTTTGGAGTAATTGTTGTTCTGTAACTTAACCAAGCATCATTAGTCGTGTTGGAAGATTCAACATTCTTTAGATTATATACTACTTTCCAACCCATTCTAACAGTAGTTGGTTCTGTATTGTTTTTAGTTTCTGCAACATTTTGTGATTTATCACTGTTTGATGGTGTACTGTTATCCACTGCAAAAACAGTTGAAAAAGAAATCATCAAAAGTGCTAAACACAGTGAAGTAATTGATAATAATTTTTTCATAGTTCTACCTCCTATATTTTAGTCCCTAAAACAGGTAACATATTTATAAATATATTATACACTATCTCAATTCTAAAATATAGGGTAAAATTAACTAAAATTTGGTACTTTTTTTGTCAGCCCCTCTAATTTATCTGAACACTTTTATGCAATATGCTAAATTACCATAAACAAATTTGCACAATATAGCCTACAAAAAACACCTAGCAAAATTGCTAGGTGTTTAGTTCGGTATTAACTATCTTTTTAATATTAACTTACTTTACTGTTACTACTCTATACTGAGTTGTACTTCTGCCCATATCATCGGAAACAGTATAAATAATTAGGTAATCCCCTGCTTTATCGGTATTTACCTTACCATCAACCTTAATATTACTTTTATCAATACTGCTACCACTTGTATCCTTTGCAGAAACATTCTTCATTGAGTCAAAGTATTCACCTAGCTCAACTGTAACATTATCAGCACCTATAAATGTCGGTGCTTTACTGTAATAAGGATTGTCCTTATCATTATCTGTAGGGTCCCAATAAACTGTTTTGTTTTCGTTAATCTTCATTGAATTAGGTGTGCCTAACGGACCATCTTTGTCACTTTCATAAACTCTGACAGTTGTACCAAAGTCACAGTTCTCATAAATCCACTTAGCATCGGCTACTGCAAGACGAACACAACCCATAGAAATACTTGTGCCAAGACCGTTATAGTCCTGAACTTCTACAGTTTCAGGTTGATTCATCTTTTCATATGGAACTGAATGGAACAGAATATCGTTATTAAAACCTGTTACATACTGACCGTAAACATCACCGAAAAGTGGATGCCATCTATTCTTTACAAAAATAGAGAATGTACCCTTTGGTGTATTATCACCATCACCACAAGAACAAATCATTGCCCTTACAGGAACTGTGTATTTACCGTCTTTATCGTAAGTATAGACAGTAACACAGTTTTTCTTTCTATTAACATCAATAGAATATGGATTTCTGCCACTACCGTCATTTTTATTTTTCTTTAAAGTTACTTCATTAGCAGTAAAAGCTGTGGAATAGCCCTTAGAAACTTCTGTAGGGTTGCTTGTAACCTGAACATCACAGGTTGAACTGTAATATCCGGCAGTTGCAGTAATCTTTACCTTGCCTTTTTTCAGACCGATTACTGTACCGCCTTGGTCAACAAAAGCTGTATTCTTATCGCTACTTGTCCATTTAATAGCCTTTGAGGCATTTTCATCATTGGACTTTATCTTAATTGTTTTTCGTTCATTAGATTTTACCTTGATAGACTTTGTTTCTATGCTAAAGACACAAGTACCATAATCCTGATTAGCAGTCTGTACTACATCAGCTTGGTTTCTGCCAAACCAACTGTCACCATAAAAAACATACAAAGCTCCACCAACAGATAGAGAAATCAGAAGAACAAAGAACACAACAAGAACGATAACTCCACCGTATCTGCCAAAATTATTCTTTACATATTTCTTCATAAAACTCTCCTTTATACTTATATCTATTATAATACAATAAAGTTACGGTTTTGTAAACCAATTTCAGTATTTTGTAATTATTTCATTTTGTGATATAATAAAATCATAACAATGGGAAGGAAATGAAACGATGGCACATCCACTAGGACATTTTAAGACAATAACAAAGCACAGACACAAGGTAATAAGAAATTGTTTTAAGGCAGGACTCTTTTGGCAAGGGCTAAGGCATGACCTATCAAAGTACAGTCCAACAGAGTTTATTCCCGGTGCAAAATTTTACTTAGGTACTAGAAGTCCTAACGAAAAAGAAAGGGAAGTTTATGGCTACTCAATGGCTTGGATGCACCACAAAGGCAGAAACAAGCATCATTATGAATATTGGACAGATATAAACTTAAAGACAAAAAAGGTTGAACCGGTAGAAATGCCAAAGAGATATTTAGCAGAAATGTTCTGTGACAGAGTTGCAGCCAGTAAAACATATAACGGCAAAAACTATACAAACCACCACCCTCTGGATTATTTCTTAAAAGGTCAAGCTAGGTACCATATGCACCCTCAGACTGCAAAGGACTTAGAAATAATGCTAAGACTACTTGCCGATAAAGGTGAAGATGAGGCTTTTGCCTATGTGAAAAGGATGGTTAAAAATGATAAATAAACTTTTCTTAGAAATGACAAGTTACTTTAAAGGTGACCAAAAGCGAATTAACCACTTTATTAAGGTTCATTCATTTGCAAAATTAATAGGTGAAGAAGAAAACCTAGACAAAGAAACTATGTTTATTCTTGAAGCATCAGCATTAACCCACGATATTGGCATCAAAAAAGGTGAGGAGCTTTATTCAAGAAATGACGGCAAAATTCAAGAAAAGCTAGGTCCTGATGAAGCAGAAAAAATGCTGAGAAAGCTTAACTTTACAGACAATGTAATTGATAGGGTAAAGTTCCTTATTGCTCATCACCATACATACAGTAACATTGATAGTATGGACTATCAAATACTTGTTGAGTCAGATTTTTTGGTAAATATTTGTGAGGATAATTTAAGCAAAGACTCAGCAATGAAAATTAAGGAAAAAATCTTTAAAACCCAAACCGGTAAAAAGCTACTTGAAAACTTATTTATATAGGAAAATCACCTACCCAAAGGGATAGGTGATTTTCTTTTGAAAGATTCAAATATTTATGTGCAAATAAAATTAACACCAATGTAAAAACTACTTTTCATCATATATAACTTTCACCTTGCCGTAAGGTGTATTCATTACATATTTTCTTCTGTATTTCGGTTTAGCCTTTATCATCTTGTACATTGCTCTACCGGCATATCCGAAAAATATAAATAAACATAAATTTAAAATCATTGTAATCCCCCTAAAAATGTACCTCTTTAAGACAAATATATAATAACATATTAACTGTCCCATAATTGGGACTTATCTTTTGTTTTAGGGGATTTTTTGAAAAAAATATGAAAGATTACTTATGATTATAAAGATTATTTACATCAGCAAGTTTCTTAGCATATTCATCAGCTACAAATTGTGGTGAAATAATCTTTACACTATCCCCAAAGCCAAATAGCCAACCAAAGAACTGTGGGCTTAAATCCACCTTAGTAGTTACAAAGAAACTTTCCTCATCAGCCTTCGAGATAAAAACATTCTTGCCAAATCTATCCATAACAACACCGATAAGGTCATTTCTAAACAGTAGTTTAACCTCTACTTCATCACCACCGAACATACCAAAAACCTTTTTTGCATATGTAGCAGGATCACACTTTCTCTCTATACCTTTACTATCAATTTTTTCATCAAAGACTTCTATTTGTGCCATCTTGTCAACACGATAATGCTTTATCTTTTTATCCTTACTGTCATAACCGATTAGATAATAATTTTCATCATCAATAGCTAAAAACAATGGTGAAATCTTGTACAGTTTATCTTTCTTCCTTAGAAGTGCCTTTGACTTTGTATTAAAGTCAACTACCCAATGGTAATAATTAAAAGTAATTTTTTTACCTTCATTAATAGCCTTGTAGATATTGTCTGTATTGTGGTAAATTTTCTCATTCATAGACTTTACACGATTAGCTACAACAACCTGTCTTTGAAGTTCTTTACCCTCATATTCGGAAGTCAGACTTTCTAACTTTTTAATTAGCTGAACACTTTTCTTCTCAGTAATATATTTACTGCTTTGGATAGAATCCACAAGTAGCTTTAATTCAGGCAATTCAAAGGTTCTGCCAAGTAGTTTATAGGAAACATCCTTGCTTTTATACTTATTAATATCAATGCCAAATTCTTGCAAAGTCTTTATATCCCTATAAACTGTCTTTCTCTCTACCTCAATATCATTTTTCTCTAAATAATCAATAATTTCATAAACATTCATACCATGGTCTTCATCTGTTTTTTCATAAAACATCTTAAGAAGATACAGTAGCTTTTGCCTATGATTTTCACTTCTTGCCATAGAAACATCCCCTTATGCAAACATCTGTGAAATAGCAACAATAGTTGGCATTGTTACAATAGATGCAAGTGTTGTAGCAGAAACCAAGCTAACAGAAAGTGGTACATCTCTGTCATACTTTGTAGCAAACATTGTAGTTGTAGCTGCTGATGGTGCTGAAGTTGCAATAACTGTTGCCACAAGCATATTGCCCCTTACACCAAAGAGATAAAGCAAGAATAAGGAAACTAAAGGTATTGCCACTAACCTTATACCTATACAGAGATAACTGTACTTATCGGTAAACATACTTTTTAGTGAAGTATTGGCAAGTTGACAACCAATGATAATCATAGGTATAGGAGTGTTTAACGCACCTAAATAATCAATAGGTGAATAAAGAATAGTTGGCAACTGAATATGGAAAACCCAAAGTAAAATTGCAATAACAACACCTACAATACCGGGATTGGTAATCAGCTTTTTAAGGCTAAGTTCCTTTTTGTCACCACTCATTGCAACAAGCCCATAGGTCCAAATAAATATGTTAAATACTGCAACATAAATTGCACCGTAAAACACACCGTCATTTCCTAAAATTGCCTTTTGAAGTGGCAAACTCATAAACCCACAGTTAGAAAAAATACTGCCAACCCTAAGGACAACCTTCTTTGCTTCATCTTTGTTCCTAAAAATAAGAGTACAAATCACTATACTGCCAATATGAATTATTGCAACGGACAAAATCATAACAAGCATATTAACCAACTTATCGCTTGTAAATTCGCAATTTTGGAATGACACAATAATAACACAAGGTGTTGCCACATAAAGGGCAAGATTTGTTAAACTTTTTATAGCTTTGTCACTTATCAGCGTAGCTTTTTTGCATACAAATCCAACACCGATAAGTATAAACAAAACCACTACTTGCTGACCTACAGTTAAGAAATTGCTTATCATTTCATACCCTCCAATGATGCAAAAAACATATCATAGGCATCGTCCCATCCGTCAATAGAACAAACACCACCACCATTTACGGAACGCATCTTAGAGTCATTCATTTCCTGACCGTAAGCAAAAAGTTCACCAAGATAAATTTCATATCCAAGGCTAATACAAGTGTCACAAAAACACTTCATAGGGTCCTCTGAATTTCTGGTTTCCAGCAGCCTATTTCTTAAGTTTTCATCCTTACTTGCATCTTCAAGTAACCGTTGTAGCTTTTCTTCCACTACTTCATCTCCTATATAATATCACATTCACTGTCCCAAATATGGGACTTATCTTTTACATTTCACTACTATTATATAATTTTTACAATAGATTTGCAATTTTTCGTTAAAGCCGCCTAAATTTCACCTTAAATTTGTTGCAGTATGAATAATAAATGAAAGATTTTTGTTGATAACTACTGAAATCGACAAAATCTTTTGTAACAATTGTGCAAACGAATATTTTACAAAACAACATATCTGTACAGATTTCCGAATTTTGCCACAATAAATTGACTTAACATTGTAAAAATCTTATAATTTTAACATAAGGCATATTACTGCCGTATATATTGAAAGAAGGTTTTTCATAATGGCAACAAAAAAGACTACAGCCTCTAAGGCAGTAAAGGCTACTACAACTACTGCAAAGGCTGACGCAAAAACAGAAAAGGTAGCTACAGTTGCTACTAAGGCTACTGAAAAGGTAACTGCTCCTGTTAAGGCAGAAGCTACTAAGAAAGTAGAAACAAAGACAGTTGAAACTAAGGTTGCACCAAAGGCTACAACTGCAGAAGTTAAGGCTGAACCTAAGAAAGCTGAAAAGGTAGAAGAAAAGAAAGTAGAAAAGGTTGCAGAAAAAGCACCTGCAAAGAAAACTACTGCTAAAAAGACTACTACAAAGAAAACAGCTACTAAGAAAACTACAACTAAGACACCTACAAAGAAGATTACAGAAAAGACTCCTTCAAAGAGAGTTCCTTCAGCTAAGAAGGCAGAAACTCCTGCTAAGGTAGAAACTGCTGTAAAGGTATTTGTTGAATATAACGGTGCTAAAGTTGCTCTTGAAGATGTTATCAACAATGTTAAAATTGTTAATGGTAAAGACGCAAAGGAAATCACTGTATATCTAAAGCCTGAGGATCAGAAAGCATATTTTGTTGCCGATGGCGAAGCAAAAGAAATGGATGTTTTCTTCTGCTAATTTCATATAGCTATTTACTTAAACCACTTGTATTTATGCAAGTGGTTTTTCTTTTGTTTTTAACATAATTTTTCATTGACAAGATTGTTTTATAAGGTGTACAATAATAATAGCCCTATTGGGCAAATTTTTATGTAATTGAGGTGAAATCGTGGACGCTGGAGGTAGTTTAGGCTCGGTTCCCGGGAAAAGCACAAAGATGTTCTGTGGACTTCTAGGGTTCATAGATTTCTTTTAGATTTTTTCGGGGAAAGATTCTTTACTTTGACTAAAATTTAAATAAGAAAGGAGTTTTCCCCATGGAAACAACAAGTACTGTTACTTTGCAAGATACTATTGAAACTCTGCTAAAGAGCAAGAAGTATGCAACATTGCGTGACATACTTACAACAATGAATCCTGTGGATATTGCCGCAATTTTTGAAGAACTTCAAGATGAGAAAATGCCACTTCTCTACAGACTATTGCCAAAAGATATTGCTGCCGATACTTTCGTAGAAATGGATGACGAAACCCAAAAGTTTCTTATTCATTCACTAAGTGATACTGAGCTTAAAGAAGTTTTGGACGATATGTTCCTTGATGATATGGTTGATATGATTGAAGAAATGCCTGCTAATGTAGTTAAGCGTATTCTTCGTCAAAGTTCTCCGGAAGAAAGAAAACAAATTAATATGTTGCTGAAATTTCCAGAGGATTCAGCCGGTTCAATTATGACAACTGAGCTTGTTATTTTGCGACCTAGTATGACTGCCGAAGAGGCAATCAAAAGAATCAGAAGAACAGGTGTTGATAAAGAAACTATCTACACTTGTTATGTTGCCGATAATCTAAGTAAACTTATCGGTATTATCACTATTAAAGATTTGCTACTTGCTGATGATGATACAAAGGTTTCTGAACTTATGGACACCAATGTTATCTCTGTTATGACACTAACCGACCAGGAAGAAGTAGCAAGTATTATTAAGAAATATGACTTCCTAGCAGTACCGGTAGTTGATAAAGAAAATCGTCTTGTTGGTATTATCACAGTTGATGATGCCGTTGATGTTATGCAAGAAGAGGCTACCGAGGATATTCAGAAAATGGCTGCTATCACACCTAATACCGATACACCATACCTAAAGATAGGTATTTTCGAAACATGGAAAAGCCGTATTCCTTGGCTACTGTTACTGATGATTTCTGCCACATTTACAGGTATGATTATCAGTTCATTCGAAGACGCTTTGGCTTCTTCTGTTGTACTGACTGCATTTATTCCAATGCTTATGGATACAGGTGGTAACTCAGGTAGTCAGTCCTCAGTTACAATTATTCGTGCATTGTCACTACATGAAATACAGTTTAAAGACCTTGTAAAAGTCATATGGAAAGAAGTTAGAGTTGCCCTAATGTGTGGTGTTGCTCTTTCCCTTGCTGCTTTTGCAAAGGTAATACTGGTTGACAGAATTCTCCTAGGCAACCCTGATGTTACTGTTTATGTTGCATTGGTAGTTTGTTTAACTCTTGCAATTACTGTTGTTGTAGCCAAAATCATAGGTTGTTGTTTGCCTATGTTTGCTTACAAGTTAGGATTTGACCCTGCTGTTATGGCATCACCGTTTATCACAACAATTGTTGACGCAGTGAGCCTTGTTGTTTATTTCTTAATTGCAACAAGTATTTTACACTTATAATTTAACCATTAAATCACCTTTCATTTTTACAATAGACTTCAACATTTTATTGTATTTTGAAAGGTGTTTTTTATTTTCCTCATTAATAAAAGTAACCCTTTACCGAGTGGCAAAGGGTTTTCCTTTTAAATATTCTTTTTACAAAAATCTTTCATACAACACTGTTCACACTTAGGCTTTCTTGCGTCACAAGTTTTTCTGCCGTGAAGTACAATTCTGTGGCAAAAGTCATTACTTTCTTCCGGAGGAAGTAAATCTCTAAGTATAAACTCTATTTTCTTTGGGTCTTTCTCATTATGCAAACCTAATCTTCTTGTAATACGGATACAGTGAGTATCAACAACTACTGCCGGTTTACCGAAAATATCACCCATTACAAGGTTAGCAGTTTTTCTGCCTATACCGGGAAGTTTGATTAGTTCTTCCAATGTATCAGGCACAACACCGTTGTACTGTTCTGTTAAGGCTTTACCCATTGCAACAAGGGACTTAGCCTTAGTCTTATACAGTCCACAGGACTTTATTAATTCTTCAACATCCTCTACATTTGCATTGGCAAAATCCTCAGCACATTTATACTTTTCAAATAGGGCAGGTGTTACCATATTTACTCTTGCATCGGTACATTGTGCTGCAAGTCTTGTGGCAACTAATAGTTGCAGTGGGTCTTTATATGTCAGCGAGCAGATTGCATCAGGAAATTCTTTTTTCAGTGCATCTACTGCAAGAAGTGCAATTTCTTTCTTAGTCATAGCTTTTCCTCATTAATAAAATATTTACTTCATTATATCACAGTAAATTTTCATTGCAAATATTTATTTACTATGTTAAAATCCACTTAGGTGATAATATGTTTAAAAACTACATTTTTGATTTATACGGAACACTAATCGACATTAACACAGATGAGTGGAGTGACGATTTGTGGGAAAAGATGGCACTATTTTACAGTTATAAAGGTGCTAAATACACAGGCAAAGAATTTCACAAAGAATATAATCGTCTTTGTAAGGAAGAAAAGGCAAGAATCAAGGCTGTTCATCCTGAATACAAAAATAATGTTGACATTAAGATTGAAAAGGTTTTCAAGGAACTTTTCAACCTAAAAAATGTTGAAGTAACTGATGAAGAAGTACTGAATGTATGTGCAATCTTCCGTTGCTACTCAACAAAATATGTTAAGCTGTATGACGGTGTAATTGATTTACTGGACACACTAAAGGCTAAAGGCAAAAAGATTTTCTTGCTATCAAATGCACAAAGAAGTTTCACTATGAATGAAATGAATATGCTGGGACTAACACCATATTTTGATGGTATTTTTATCAGTTCAGACAGAGAAGTAAGTAAGCCTAATCCTTGTTTCTACAACGGTCTAATCGAAGAATACGGACTTGACAAAAAGGAATGTGTAATGATTGGTAATGACTACAAGGCTGACATTAACGGCAGTAAAAGAGCAGGTATTAAGAGCCTATACATTCATCAATCAATCAGTCCTGAAATTAAAGGAAAAGTAAATACACCATACCAGATTATGGACGGTAATGTTTACAAAATTAAGGAACTAATCGTAAAATAGCAGATAGTAACAAAGCCTTATCCACAAGGATAAGGCTTTTAAAAATTATAATAATATTCTTTTTTCAAAGTATTCATTGCACTTAGGACAATGGACTTTGTGTTTACCACGCTGATACTTTACTCTAAGTTGAGCTTTACAGTAAGGGCATTTTACATATCTATGGGTTTTACGGTCATGCCACATTCTCTTTAGAAGATTAAATTTCTTACTGATGCCACTTGTAATTGAAAGGAATTTACGGTTTTCGTACATTCTTTTCTGAATATTTTTTGACAAACTTCTATACACTATTAGCACAATTACAAGTATATCTAAGATACCGATAACCCAAAATCTTGTAAACATCCAAATAATTTGAAGTACAAGCCAAAAAATCAGCAAAGCCATATTTAGCTTATCGTGACCATATCTGCCGTTCATAAATTGAGCTATTTTGTAAAAAAAGTTTCTCATTATACTCTTCCTTTGATTTTTATTTTCACATTATATCACATAGAAAATAATTATTCAAATCATTACTACTTGACAATTATATACATTTAAATGATAATTATATTACAGAAAGGTGATTATATTATGAAAAAAATTATCTCACTCTCACTTTTAATAATAATTTCTCTAGCCATATTTACCGGTTGTAAGGATACAAAAACATATAATGTTTTAATCAAGGACAACAACTCACCTTATAGCAATTTTGAAGATAACAAGGCAAAGGGCTTAGAGGTTGACTTATTAGATGCTATTAGTAAGGAAGAAAATTTCACTATTAACTATGTAAATGATTCAGAAAAGGATGATTACATTTCTGCAAGTAGTGAATTAATAAATGAGAACGGTAATTACGATTCAACAGACAGTTACTATCAAAAGGGTATTATCTTTACTACTAAAGATGACAGCAATATTAATTCTTACGAACAGTTACTTCATCAGAAAATCGGTGTTATAAAGGACAGTTACGGTGAGGATTTTGCAAACCAAATTGCACCACAGTACAACCTAACAGTTAAGGAATACACTACAGAAAAGGAAATGTATCTTGATTGCAAAAATAACAAAATTGCAGGTTTCTTTGATGATACATTAAGTGTTAAATCAGCTATTAAAAAAGGTGAAAAATTCAAAACCTTTGAAAATGAAGAAAAGACCGACTCACTTTCACTAATGGTTAATAAAGGTGAAGAAAAAGAATTTGTAAAAGCCTTTAACTCAGGTCTAAAGAAGATTATGAGTAACGGTAAATATGAAAAGATAGTTAATAAATATAAATAAACTTATCTACCATAACACAAAAGGCCGACAGTTAAGCTACTGTCGGTCTTTTTTTTAATTTTGGAAAATGAAGTTTTGAGAATTTATAAATAGCTTACTTTAGTTAGCAACTTCTGCAAGTTTCTTCGTGATACGAGCCTCTACTTCTAAATAATATGCTGCATCAGCTACAGATAAATCGTCTGTTTTTTCATCTTTAAAACTTTGCATTTTTTCAGCATATTCTTTTGTATATTTAGCATAATCAGTTGCCATTGATACAATATCAGTAGAGTTATTGTACTTCTTCATAAAGTCAACGTAGTCGTTGAAGAAATCTTCATATGTATCCATAATTTTCTTAAATTCCGGTGATATATTGTCAGATGAAGAAGTTGACTTTTTACTTGACTTTTTCTTAGAACTCTTTGTTGTTTTCTCTGCAGTTGTTTCTTGTTCAGGAGCATTTATAATAATATCCATTGTTTCTTCATCATCTTGATAATACACTGATAAATCATATCCTTTTTTATCCTTAGCAGTGTACATACCATCTACACTGGAATAATCCACATCAAAGCCTTTTTTCTTACAATCATTTACGTAACTTTTGAAATCATCAACAGACACCTCAGAAATAGTAGCTTGATAGCTATCCTCACTATCTATTGAAATTTTTCCTTTTGTTGACTTTGGTTTTGGTGCTAAACTACCAATACCGGATGTTGCCCAAGTTATTGTAGTATATTCCTCACTGTCACTTCCACAACCTGTAAACACCACACCTGATGTTCCCACAACCAATAGAGCCATAACCGTACATAAAATTTTCTTAACAGGGTTTTTCATATTAATTCCTCCTTATTTGAATTCCCTGTCTATATAGTAAATTATTATTATAGCTATTTGTTATGCTACTAGCATACAACCAATGTAAAAAAATAGGGTATAATATTATACAATTTAACATATTATTATACTTTGTCCAACAATAAAGTAAGGTTAGGGATTATCACCATAAGGGCTACACCAATAATTTTTAGAATAGTTTTCTTGCTTTGCTGAGTGCCTTTACCTAAAAATCTGCTAACATTTCCAACATCAAAGAAACATATGTATGGCACTAAAGACCAAGCAACAAAACCATTTATCAAACTCTCAACATCACCATTGATAAAAGTTACATCAATAGCACAATATAGTAAAATAAAATAAAGTACATATCCAATTATAGCAATAACCTTATGTGAAGTTTTGTTACTGCGAAAACCGGGTAGATTAAGCAAGAATTTATCGGCAAATGACAACTTTTCATTACCGTTACCCTGTAATGCAAGTTCCATTTGATACACATTGGAATATCTGTCCTCTTCCTTGATTTGGGTTGCTTTCTTAACTATTGACGCATATTTACCACTACACAATTTTTCATTAGGCATTTTACCTGTTAGCATAAAGTTAAGCAATACACCCATAGCATAAATATCTGCACCAAAACCGGTTTGGGTAAATCCAAATTGTTCGGGAGAAGCATAACCTGCTGTACCCATTACTGTAGTATCTCTGGAGGCACTTTGCTTTCTTTCTCGTGAAATATTAAAGTCAATCAGCTTAATGTTTCCCTCGTAATCTACCATAACATTGTTTGGTGTAATATCCCTATGGATAATGTTTCTGTTGTGCAAACTTTCTACACCACTACAAAGTTGCACCATCCACTTTTCAGCAATTTTAGGGTCAACTCCCATTTTGTTATAAACAATTTTATCCAAGTTATTGCCAAATACAAATTCACATAGGCAATTACAGTTTATACCGTCATCCATAACATCATATATTTCCATCAAGTTAGGGTGTTTAATTTTCATTATATCCTTCAAAACAGGAAGGTTCTGTCTTGGCAAAATTTTCAGAATCATTTGTCTTTGTAAGTAATCATTATACACAACAACAGTGTTCTTATTTATCTGACCAATCTCTCTAAATTGCCAAAGAAGTAATTTACTTTTATCCATTACATACCCCTTGATAATTTGCTAAAAATATTATAACATATAAAATATAGATATAAAAGAGGTTTACTATGAACAAGAAAACAGATGATCTTTTTAAAATCTTAGAAAACGGTGAAAATATAGGGGAGTATTTCTCTGAAAATATTGAAGAAATTTATCCCGATAGCATACCGGAAATTTTGGCTTATTTTCTGAAAGAAAAAGGCTTAACAAAAAGCCAAGTCCTAGACAATAGCCTTATTGAAAAGCACTATGGCTACCAGATTTTTTCCGGTACAAAAAAGCCCAGTAGAGATAAAGTTATTATGCTATGCTTTGGTATGGGACTTAACCTTAGGGAAACTCAGTCTTTCCTAAAGAAATGTACATATAGTGAACTTTATCCAAGGAATAGGCGAGATGCTGTTGTAATCTTTTGTTTGCAACACGATTGCTCTATTATGGAAACCAATGATATACTTTACGAATACAGTTTACCTGTTTTTATGTAAAAAAATCTGCACCTCATTTGAAGTGCAGATTTTTTCGTTATTTACAGTTTTTTCTGTATATATAAATGTGTTTTACCACTATTCATACCTTATTTAATGCCATACATTCTTTTGGCATTTTCTGTTGTAATGTTGATTAGCTCTTGTGTGTCCATATTTTTGATTTCAGCAATCTTTTCAGCAATATAGCCGATATACGAACTGTCGTTTCTTTTTCCTCTATAAGGCACAGGAGCTAAGTAAGGAGCATCTGTCTCAAGTAGTAGTCTGTCAACCGGTACTGCCTTTGCTACTTCTACCGGCACTCTGGCATTCTTAAAAGTAACAACACCACCAAGAGAAATGTACATACCCAGCTTTAGGACTTCCTTTAACATTTCTGTACTGCCACTATAACAGTGCAAAAGTCCCTTTGGCTTATACTTTTTCAGTAACTCCATACTGTCGCCATGAGCCTCTCTGTCGTGAAAGACTACCGGCATATTAAGGTCATTGGCAAGTTTAAGCTGAGATTTTACAACCTCTATCTGCTTATCCTTTGGAATATCCCAATGATAATCAAGTCCGATTTCACCAATGGCAACTATCTTCTTATTTTCAGATATTTCTGCCACTTTGTCAAGATAATTTTCTTGTAAATTTTCTAAACATTCAGGATGAATACCAACTGTACCATACACAAAGTTGTATTTACTGCAAAGGTCAAGTACAGTTTTTACATTTTCAAGGTCTGTACCGTTAGTTACAACACCACAAACACCTTTACCGGGTAAACTTTCCACAAGACTATATCTATCTTCATCAAACCATTCGTCATCATAGTGACAATGACCGTCAAAAATATTGTTATACATATATTCTCCACTATTAGAGGTTAGAAGAACTAACCTCTAATACTTTAAGTAAAATTAAGAAATTTTGTTACCTGCAGGAATTTCATTATCTAGGAAGATAACCTTTACATCATCACCGGTACTTGCAGCAAGAATCATACCGTTGCTTTCAACGCCACAAAGTTTTGCAGGTTTTAGGTTAGCAACAAGAACAATCTTCTTGCCAACAAGTTCATCAGGCTTATAATAAGGAGAAATACCTGAGGCAACTGTTCTGTCCTTTTCACCGTCAAATACTGTTAGTTTTAATAACTTCTTAGACTTCTTAATAGGTTCACAAGCCTTGATTTCACCAACACGAAGTTCTACCTTTGCAAAATCATCAATACCGATTTGTGCAAGGCCTTCAATCTTTGGTGCAGTTTTCTTTTCGTTCTTCTTTGCTTCTTCTTGCTTTGCGTGAATTTCAGCAAGTAACTTTTCAGAATCAAGTCTGTTAAATAGAGGAACTGCCTTGTTAACCTTTACACCCGGCTTTAATGTGCCAAATGAATCAAGTGTATCGTAATCCTTATTGTCACAATTTAGCTGTTCCATAATCTTGTCTGATGTTTCAGGCATAAATGGTGAAAGTAAAATTGCAATATATCTGATACCTTCAAGTAGGTTGTAAAGTACTGTACCAAGTCTTGCTTTCTTTTCTTCATCCTTAGCTAATGCCCAAGGCATTGTTTCGTCAATGTACTTGTTGCATCTCTTTGCTAAAGCTACAATAGTTTCTAGTGCATCAGCAACTCTATATGTTGTTAGTAGTTCATCAACCTTTTTAACTGTATCAGTACAAGCAGTCTTGATTTCAAAGTCAAGAACTTCTTCAGCAGTTGGTTCTTGAATAACACCGTCAAAATACTTGTTGTTCATAGCAATAGTACGGTTAACTAAGTTACCGATTGTATTAGCTAGGTCAGAGTTATATCTTTCAAAGATTGTTTCATATGTGATAGAACCATCGGATGCATAAGGCATTTCTGATAGTAGGTAATATCTAACTGCATCAACACCGATTAGCTTTACAAGGTCATCAGCATAAATAACATTACCTCTTGATTTACTCATTTTGTCCTGACCGAATAGTAGCCATGGATGAGCAAATACCTGTTTAGGTAGTGGTTCACCGAGAGCCATTAGCATAATTGGCCAATAGATTGTGTGGAATCTTAGAATATCCTTACCGATAATATGAACATCAGCAGGCCAGTACTTTCTGTACTTGTCGCTATTTTCGCCACAATCATAACCTAAAGCAGTGATATAGTTTGATAGTGCATCAATCCATACATAAATAACATGCTTAGGGTCAAAGTCAACAGGAATACCCCACTTAAATGATGTACGGCTAACACATAAATCCTGAATACCCGGTTTAATAAAGTTATTAACCATTTCCTTTTTACGGCTTTCAGGATAAATGAAGTTAGGATGTTCTTCAATAAAGTCCTCTAGTTGTTTCTGATACTTAGATAGCTTTAGGAAATATGCTTCTTCCTTAGCAGGTTTTACTTCTCTGCCACAGTCAGGACACTTACCGTCAACTAACTGGCTTTCTGTCCAGAAACTTTCGCAAGGTGTACAGTAAAGACCTTCATATTCGCCCTTATAAATATCACCTTGGTCATATAATTTCTTAAATATCTTTTGAACTGTCTTTTCGTGATGTTCGTCAGTTGTTCTAATAAAGTGATCGTAAGTTGTATTTAATAGATCACAAATTTCTTTAATTTCTCCGGCAACCTTATCAACATATTCCTTAGGAGTTACTCCGGCTGCCTCAGCATATTCTTCAATCTTCTGACCATGTTCGTCAGTACCTGTACAGAAGAATACATCGTAGCCCTGCATTCGCTTATATCTTGCAATAGCATCTGTCATAACAATTTCGTAACTGTTACCTATATGTGGTTTTCTTGAAGTGTAAGCGATAGCAGTTGTAATATAAAATTTCTCTTTATCGCACTTTTTACACATAATACTCACTCCTTGTCCCATAATATCATTATTAATTGTGTAGTAACACTTATATTTCATTATAACAAAGTGAAGATAAAAATGCAATTAATATGTATTAATTTATATTAATTCTCATATAATATATTAGTATTTTAAATTTATTCTTTAATTCTCTTCTAAATTTCACTCAAATTTTAAAAATTAAAAAACTTAAACAACAAGAAATTATCTACTCAAAAGTCATTTTAAACTTATTTAAACACCAATTTTACGATAATTTTAAAAGTTTTTTATATTTTTTATATATAGCCCTTGACAAGTATATATAGATTTGATATACTGTATTTACGCCAAAAGGAATTGGCGTGTTTTTATGAATATCGCAGGGTAGAGCAGTTTGGTAGCTCGTCGGGCTCATAACCCGGAGGTCGCTGGTTCAAATCCGGTCCCTGCATCCAACAAAGCACTAGTTTCTCAACTAGTGCTTTTTCTTTTTTCTCTATTTCATTATAATATAAAAATAAAACCTAAGCGTATAAGATAATACACTTAGGTTTTATTATTTTTGTTAATACACAATTTAATTCTAATACATTCTCTACAATTAGCGTCAGGATTAAATTCCAATACCTCACAAACTACTATATTATTTTTATTAATTCTTTCCGTTACTTGTCGAGAGTAGTATCTAGGAATATATCCTAGTTTAACACCCTCTACATTATAAATTTCAACCGCATATTCATCCTTAGAATTTTCTGGTTCTAATTTTAAAATAAGTTTATCACCATTATGAATATTAACATTACTAAAATCACAAATATTATTTTCACAAGGTAAATAATGACTTATTCCTGCTATATAAAAATACCTTAATACTATTTCTTCTTCATCAAAAATAGGATCGATAAATTCAAAAGTATCAATCGGCAATCTAGCACCACTATTTTTCAAAAGCAAATATTCATCATATTCATTCATATTGTATTTTTGTAAGATTTTCTCAATCCCACGTCTTTTCTTATCAGGTAATCTGCTACTAAACACAGGAAATAACTTTGTGCTTTTATATTTTTTATTAAAATCCTTAAATGCCTCAATTCCGGAAAAACCATTTTTTCTTGCCTCATCTATATCTTCGGCATAGGCAAATTCGAATCCACCATTTTTCGACAAAATACCAACTACATACTGTCTTCTTGATTCTGGTTGTTTCCAAATTAAAAATAAATAATCTTTACCATTTTTTCTAGACATCTATTTCACCTCTCTTTTCAAACAACACTTTTATTATCTTAACTCTTTCTAGAAGAAATTTCAAAATAAGTTTTTTACGTTTAGCTGATAATAAGTTATTCGGATACCTATTTAATATCCTATTAATATTATCTTCTGTCATTTGTTTCGCAATATTAGTTACAATATCTCCACAATAAATTCTATATGTATCTTTTCTAAAAAGATATTTTAACACTTCTGTAAACATAGGTTCTTTCTTTTTAGATTTATCAACTCTTATTCGTGATTTTGATTTTGTTGTAACTAAAGCTTTAAATCGACGCACATCTTTAAATATATTATCTATATCAGACTCTTTAATATAACAACACAACGATGAACCATTATCATATAAAGGTGAAAATTTATATCCATAATCAGCAGATTTAAGTATTGCCCAATTACTATGGTGCCTATCCGTATTGCCTATTAACGCATCAAAAATAATCATTTGAATAAATTCTCTTTCACATTCGAGATCTTTGGCAATCGGAAAAATCATTTCTAATGAATAATAAATACCATTACGAAGGTCAACCATTTTGTCTATATCATAATCTTCATATATTTCGCTAATGAAAGCTATACCTTCTCTTAACTCTTCATTCTCCTTATTTATACAGTAACTCATCGATCCATATCTATCTTCGTATTTACCAATATCAATTTTAGCACAAGGAATTTCTAAAAGAGTTGCTATATCATATGCTAATTTTTCAGATATATGTTCATATGTTATATTTCCATCTATATCCTGTTTGGGAAACTTAAATAGTCCAATCATATCATCGGAAGTAAGCCATATTTTCTCACTTCTACCGCTTCCCATCGAATTACCACTATATTCTTCCCAGCAACTAAAATCTTTAATTTCCATAGAAATAACCTTCATTATGTGTATCCTATGTATAATTTTAAAGCCAAATGTAGCCATTGTCAATAAAAAATATAAATAAACATCTTCTTATCACTCTCAGTGGGACATTTTTGGTACAGTGATTATTACAAATAATAAATTTATCTATACTGATTATTGACAAGCAAAATTTATTTTGCTATGTTTTTTATAGAAATATTTTACACTAATTAAAATAATAGTAGAAAGTCACACCTTTCTTTGGAGGAAATATGGTAACTGTAAAACCGGATTATTATGATGATTTTAGGTGCTTAATGGGAGAATGTCCCTCATCTTGTTGCACATTATGGCAGATTGATGTTGACGAGAAAGCATATGAATATTATCAAAAGTTAGACACACCATACGGTGAATACATAAGAAGTCAAATTGATAACATTGGGGATGAACATTGGATTAAGGTTTACAATGGCAGATGTGCATTTTTAAATGACGAAAATTTATGTGATATGCACTGTCAAATTGGACCTAAGCATATGGCATTTACTTGTAGGCAATATCCTGACTTTACTATTGCTTGTGATACATATGAAGTAACCGGCAGAACTTTATCTTGTCCCTATGTAGCAAACAGAATTGTCAGAGAAAAATCAAAGACGAAGTTAATTGTTGAAGGCAAATCTAATGATGAATATGAAAATGAAATTTTCCACATTGTAAATAAGTGCATAGAAATTGCACAAGATGACTCTATAAAATATCGTGATAGAGAAAAAGCCATTATTGACTATATCCGTAAAGAACAAATGTACCTTGTGGAGAAATTCAAGGTTGATGAAATCTTTATGACAGAGGATAACAAAACAATATGGGACTATTGCGACACATTAAACAGTCTAAATGTTGTAACTGAAAAGTGGCCTAAAATTCTCAGCCAACTTGAAGAACTTGAATATTCCGAAAATGACATTGTAAAATTTGAGGAGTATTTAGGTGATAGAGAAAAGGAATATGAAAATATTTTAGTCTATTTTCTATACAAACATATTATGTACGGTACTAATGACGGTAATGTATTTCAGAGAGTTAGGTTTGCTATTATTGCAACAAGAATAATCTTTATGGTTGGACTGATGAAATTCATTGAAAATGAGGAATTTACAACAGAAGATAATATTAAAGTAGCATATATTTTCAGCAAAGAAATTGAACATGATGATGAAAATATTGATACAATTTTGGAAGATATTTCTCTGGGTATGATTTAGACAATTTTCTCAGCAATTACCGGTATAATTATTACTGGTGATTAATTTGAAGAAAATATTTATATTATTATTTTGTGTTGTTTTGTTGTTGGTAACTTTCTGTGGTTGTGGCAGTAGTGATGAAGAACTTAGAAAGGTTAGTAATAACTCAACTAATGTATCTGTAAAAGTTAAAGTTCCACCATTAAATAGGAACTTAAATGCTGACACCTCAACTACCACTGCAAGTAGCAATAAAGTTAAAGAAAGTTCAACTGAATTTTCCACAATCTCAAAAGAAAATGTGGAAAAAGAAATTGAAAAATCAACCACAAAATCAAATAATTTCAAAAGTAAAAATAAAAATAACCCTACTAAAAATCAAGAAAAATCTACATTATCATTTTTTGATGAAGATTAGTAGGCAACAGAAAACCCATTTCTAAATAGAAATGGGTTTTGTTATATAATATTAAAAATCAGTCTTTAAACAAATCTTTGATTTTATCCATAAAGGACTTTCTCTTCTGATAATTCTTATCAGTAGTTACCTTTTGAAGTTCCTTGATAAGTTCCTTTTGCTTTGTATTTAGGTTCTTAGGAATTTCAACAGTAACCTTAACATATTGGTCACCACGACCTCTGCCGTTTAGGTTAGGAATACCTTTGCCCTTTAGTTTGAAAATATCATTAGGCTGGGTACCTTCATGAACAGTATATTTAACATTACCGTCAAGTGTAGGTACGGTAACTTCAGCACCTAAAGTTGCCTGTGCAAATGTAATTGGCATTTCACACCAAACATCATTGCCTCTTCTTTCAAATACTGCATGAGGACGAACATTTACAAATACATGTAGGTCACCTGCAGGACCACCGTTAACACCGTCATTACCATGACCACCAATGTTAAGAATCTGACCGTCTGCAATACCGGCAGGAATTGTAACATCAACTGACTTTGTCTTACGAATTCTGCCCTTACCGTCACAATGGTGACAAGGTTTTTCAACAATTTTACCTTGACCATGACAAGCGTCACAAGCCTTTTGAGTTTGAACCACACCGAAAGGTGTTCTTTGGTTAATTGTCACTCTACCTGAACCGTTACAAGATGTACAAGTCTTTGGACTGGTACCCTTTGCGGCACCTGTACCGTTACATTCAGGACAAGTTGAGATAACCTTGTACTGAATCTTTTTCTTAGCACCCTTAGCTGCTTCTTCAAATGATACATATACACTTGTTTCAACATCAGTACCTCTTCTTGGTGCGTTAGGGTTGGCTCTTCTGCCACCTCCACCAAAGCCACCAAAGCCTCCGAATACAGAGTTGAAAATATCACCTAAGTCAATATCCTGACCAAATGGACTGCCACCAGGGCCACCTGCACCAAAGTTAGGGTCAACACCGGCATGGCCAAATTGGTCATATCTTGCTTTCTTTTCTGAGTCAGAAAGCACTTCATATGCTTCGTTTACTTCTTTAAATTTTGCTTCAGCCTCTTTATCACCGGGATGTAAGTCAGGGTGATATTTTTTTGCTTGTTGTCTAAAGGCCTTTTTTATATCTTGTTCAGAGGCATTTTTATCAATACCAAGAACTTCATAGTAATCTCTTTTATCTGCCATTTTATAGTCACCTCGTTTTGAGAGTACATATTTCTGCAGTTAATTATAACTGTACAAATCTATACTTTCAAGTATTTTTTTAATACAGCACATATCGTTGGGTGGCAAAAGCCACCCAACGATTCTGTGTTTTGATTATGAGAAAGGAAATACGAATTAATCTACATCCTTGAAATCTGCATCATAAACATTGCCGTCATCACCGTTGTTATTGTTTGGTGCACCACCCATATCAGGAGCTGGACCAGGCTGAGGCTGACCGTTTGGAGCAGCCTGCTGATATAGTTTCTGAGAAACTGACATTAATGTTTTTTCTAGGTCTTCCTTAGCAGTCTTGATTAGGTCTGCGTCGTTCTTCTGACAAGCATCCTTAACTGCCTGAGCCTTTGTATTTAGAGCAGTCTTGTCTTCTTCTGCTAGTTTGTCGCCATTTTCGTTAACAAGTTTTTCTGCCTGATAAGCCATATTTTCAGCTTCATTCTTAGCGTCAACTGCTTCTCTTCTCTTCTTATCTTCAGCAGCGAACTGTTCAGCTTCCTTAACAGCCTTATCAATATCGTCCTTGCTCATTGATGTTGAGTTACTGATTGTAATTTTCTGTTCTGCACCTGTACCTAGGTCCTTAGCAGATACATTAACGATACCGTTAGCATCAATATCAAAAGTAACTTCAATCTGAGGAACACCACGCATTGCAGGAGCGATACCTGTTAGAGCAAATAGACCTAACTGCTTATTATCTCTTGCAAATTCTCTTTCACCCTGTAGAACATTGATTTCAACCTGTGTCTGGTTATCAGCAGCAGTTGAGAAAATCTGGCTCTTCTTTGTAGGGATTGTTGTGTTTCTGTCGATAATCTTAGTCATTACGCCACCCATTGTTTCAACACCTAGTGATAGTGGAGTAACATCTAGAAGTAGTAGGCCGTCAACTTCGCCACCAAGAACACCTGCCTGAATAGCTGCACCGATAGCAACACATTCATCAGGGTTAATGCCCTTAAATGGTTCTTTGCCGATTAAGTTCTTAACAGCTGTCTGAACTGCTGGGATTCTTGAAGAACCACCAACCATAAGAACCTTATCAATTTCGTTAATTGATAGACCTGAGTCGCTTAGAGCCTGTTTAACAGGACCCATTGTTGACTGTACCAGGTCAGCAGTTAGTTCATCAAACTTTGCTCTTGATAGAGTTAAGTCAAGGTGCTTAGGACCTGTCTGAGTAGCTGTAATAAATGGTAGGTTAATAGCAGCCTGAGTAACACCTGAAAGTTCAATCTTAGCCTTTTCAGCTGCTTCCTTTAGTCTCTGCATAGCCATCTTATCAGATGTTAAATCAACACCCTCAGCAGTCTTAAATTCCTGAACCATCCAGTTGATGATTCTCTGGTCAAAGTCATCACCACCAAGACGGTTATTACCGGCAGTAGCTAGAACTTCCTGAACACCATCGCCCATTTCGATGATACTTACATCAAATGTACCACCACCAAGGTCATAAACCATAACCTTCTGGTCGTTTTCTTTATCTACACCGTATGAAAGAGCAGCAGCTGTTGGTTCGTTGATGATTCTCTTAACATCAAGACCTGCAATCTTACCTGCATCCTTAGTTGCCTGACGCTGAGCATCTGTAAAGTAAGCAGGAACTGTAATAACAGCCTGAGTTACTGTTTCGCCTAGATAAGCTTCTGCATCTGACTTTAGCTTCTGAAGAATCATTGCTGAAACTTCCTGTGGTGTATATGATTTGTTGTCGATTGTTACTTTATAAGAAGTACCCATTTCTCTCTTAATTGATGAGATAGTCTTTTCTGGGTTTGTAATAGCCTGACGCTTTGCAACCTGACCAACCATTCTTTCGCCGTCTTTACCGAAAGCAACAACTGATGGAGTTGTTCTTGCACCTTCTGCATTAGCGATAACTACAGGTTCGCCACCTTCAATAACTGCTACACATGAGTTTGTTGTACCTAAGTCAATACCAATTGTCTTTGCCATAATAAATTACCTCCGAATATATTTACTATATAAATGTTAATTTCTAATTTATGTTAATTGTAATTAGTCACAATTAGCTACCTGAACCATTGCGTGACGGATAATCTTGTCACCAATCTTGAAACCTTTTTGATAAATCATTGAGATTTGATTTTCTCCAACTTCTTCACTTTCTACCTTAGCAATAGCATTATGAATATTTGGGTCAAATTCATCACCGATTTCACCAAAGGCCTCAACCTTTAACTTATCCATAGAAGTTTTGAACTGGTTTTGAATCATCTCAAGACCTTTCAAAAATTCCTGTGGTGCATCTTTTGCATTTTGCAAAGCCATTTGTAAAGCATCTGCCATTGGTAGTAACTGTTCAACTGCCTTTGCTGTTGCATCATCATAAATACCTAACTTTTCTTGTTGTGTACGCTTGCGATAATTATCATACTCAGCTGCAAGTCGCATATATTTTTCTTTTTCTTTTTTTAGCTCCTCTGTCAGCTTTTCTTCTGCAGTAGGCTCTTTTTCTTCTGTGGCTTCTTCGGCTTTAGTTTCTGTTTCTGTAGCTTCTACAGTTTCTTCCTGAGCCTTAGAATTTTTCTTCTTTTCTTCTTTAGCCATTATTTCATCTCCTAATCTGCCTCAAGCAGTTCACTTATTAATTCACCGGACTTTTCAGCTACATATTCTGTTGCCGAAACAATGTCCTTATAACTCATTCTTTGTGGGCCAATAACGGCAACTGCACCTGCCATTGAACCACCTAAGTTATATCTAGAAACAACAATTCCTGAATTAGAAAGCTCATATTTACCACTTTCCTCGCCAATAATAACCTTTGTACCGGTGTTCATTGTAAGTAATTCGGAAACATTGTTTTTGTCACTTAAAAACTTTAAAATATCTCTTGCTGAAAAAATATCAAAATCATTTAAGAACAACAACTTAGTCATTCCACTTTCAGCTACCGATATGTGAGAGGCTTCTTTTGCTGCGTCCCTAATTGCCAAAAGAACATTTGGCATAAAGAATGAAAGTTCACCAAAACCTAAAGCAGTGGTTTGGATAAAAGCCTTTGTAATATCTTTTAGTGGAAGTCCTGCAAAAGATTTGTTAAGCGCTTCATCAAACACTCTAAGCATATCAGGTGTTAAAACAAATTCTGTTCTAAATAACTGGCTCTTAACCATACCTGTTGAAGTTATCAGTACAACCATACCGGTATATCTGCCTGTTTGTACAAACCTTAGCTTATGGACTCTTGAATTACCCTCAGGAGGTGTTGTTGCAACTGAAGGCAAACCGGTTAACTCAGTTAATAGAGTTGACGCTGCATTCAGTACACTTTCCGGTGACTCAGCTCTTTTTCTCAAGAAAGAATCTGCATATTGGGTAAATCGTGGATTAAGTTCTGTCTTTTCCATTAGGTTATCAATATAATAGCGATAACCTTTTTGTGATGGGATTCTACCGGCTGAAGTATGAGGTTGAATTAAGTAACCTTCATTCTCAAGGGTAGCCATCTCATTTCTAATAGTAGCAGAAGAAACTTCAAAATCTAAAGCAGCTTGAAGTGTTTTTGAACCTACAGCCTCACCATCAGCAATGTAAGACTCAACAACACAGGAGAGGATTTTCTTTTTTCTGTCTGATAGACCCATTTAAATCGCCTCACCGTTTATTCTTCTTGTTTAGCACTCTACACACCCGAGTGCTAACTACAGTTATTACTTTAGCACCGAGAGTGCTAAAAGTCAATACTTTTTTAAAAAAATATCTGAAAAAATATAGTTTTTCTTTACTTTATTTAAATATGTATATATAATATAAATTGAAAGGTAGGTTTTTCGACTATGAGTGACATTTTACCTTATTTATATGCAATCCTTTGGTTCTTACTTGCCATTGGTACTTTTGCTTTTGGAAAGAAAAATAAATTAGGTGCAATTACAGTTGTTGCTTCCATTATGTTTATTTTTATGGGCATATGGTGGACTATTGACGCATTAATACCTAGTGTTAGCTTACTAAAAGGTACTTACGGAATTATTGTCAGAGTTGTTATAGCTGTATTTGTATTAATTATGCTATTTATGTATTTACGAATCAAAAAGAACGGGAAAAAGTAATTTTTCTTATTTTTTGCCTACAAATCCTTGTGTTTTACAGAATAGCACCACAATATGTTGATTTTTTAAAATATATTTGAAAAATTTGAAAAAAACACTTGCATTTTTGCAATAATAATGCTACAATAAGCCTTGCGTTATGATTTAATAATATTTTTTGGAGGTGAGACAATGCCAAACATTAAATCAGCTAAAAAGCGTGTTAAGGTTATCGCTACAAAGACAGAACAGAACAAGATGATTAAGTCTAACCTAAAGACTACAGTTAAGAAAGCTTATGAAGCAATCGAAAACAACGATGCTAACAAGGCTGAGGCAGTTAGTCTTGCTACAAAGAAGATTGACCAGGCTGCAGCTAAGAACATTATGCACAAGAACAAAGCTGCTAGAATGAAGTCATCTTTAGCTACTAAGGCAAACGCTTAATTTAATGAAATGTAAGCAGAGTTTTTAACTCTGCTTTTTTCTTTTGTAAAATTCACTTGATTTATTGACTAATTTAATTAAAAGTGATAAAATAATCTACATTAGATAGACTAATTATATCGACTTTGATATTTAGGAGGTATTTTGAGATGAAAAAGATATGTGGAATGAGCGTTAGCGTCTTTGTTGCTTTAGTTTCCTCAGTTGTTGCACTTCTTGCAACTGTAACAACCTTCTTTGTTATTAAAGAAAAGAAGAAAAAGGATGACGAAGAACTAGAACGTTACCTAGATAGTTCAATTCAGTAATTTTTAGGACTGACTTACTTGGTAGGTCAGTCTTTTTTTGTACTGATTACACCCTTGTATTTTTAGCCGAAATACAGTAAAATTAAAAGGTATTATTATTTTAGGATTGGTGATTTTATGGATTGGACAGAAATTACTGTTACAATAAACAACAAGGATGTTGACATTACTTCCGATATAGCTAATGAGGTTGTACCTTATGGTATCTATATTGAGGACTACACAAACCTTGAACAAGATGTTGAAGAAATTGCACACATTGACCTTATTGATGAGGACTTATTAAAAAAGGATAGGACTAAAGCTAAGGTTCATATGTATATTAGTTGCGAGGACAATCCTCTTGAAGCAATCAGTCAGATTTCCGAAAAGTTAAAGGAAGCTAATATTGAATTTACTATTGATTCACTTGACTGTGCCGATGAGGATTGGCTTAACAACTGGAAACAATATTTTCAGCCTACACCTATTGGCGAAAAGCTATTGATTCGCCCTACATGGAGAGAAAACTATGACCCACAAGGTAGAATTGTAATTAACCTAGATCCCGGTCTTGCCTTTGGTACAGGTACTCACGAAACAACAAGCCTATGTCTTGGTGTACTTGAAAAGGTTGTTACAGAGAATTCTACTGTACTTGATGTTGGTTGTGGCAGTGGTATCCTTGCTATTGCATCTTTATTACTGGGTGCAAAGAAGGCAGTAGGTGTTGATATTGACGGTCTTGCTGTTAAGACAGCTAAGGAAAATGCTGAACTTAACAATGTATCGGACCGTTTCACTGCTATTGAAGGTAACTTTACAGAAAAGGTTACCGGCAAATACGACATTGTTGTTGCAAACATTGTAGCAGATGCAATTATGTTCCTATCAGAAGGTGTCAAAGAGTTTATGAAAGAGAACTCTATATACATTATGAGTGGCATTATCGACACTAGAGCTGATGAAGTTATTGAGTCAGTTTCAAAGAATTTTGAAATTACAGACAAGTTGTTCTTAAACGGTTGGTACTGTTTAACTGCAAAAATTAAATAATTCATATATCTATCACATAGATACTTTATAATACTAACTAACAAAAATTTTATCCTTCGGAGGGAATAATAATGAATAAGAAAAACACAATAAACTTAATCCTATCTGCTTTTTTGGTAATTGCTTTTATCGTATGCACATACTTCTTTAGCACACTTAACCAGACATCTACAGTACAAAATGCGATTAACGCACTTGTAACAGTAGTATTTGGCTTAATTCTATTTTATGCAACAAGAGTTGGTGACGGTAAACCTGTAAAGAGATTTAGTGTTGTTACATTAATTATTATGGTACTACCATCACTTTACATTTTACTTACAAGTCTTGCACCAACACTACCACTGGGCGATACACTTGGCAACAGCTCTATTGTTGTTTGCTTAGCAGGTGTAGCTCTAGGTTATGGTATTCCATATACATTCCTAAGTGGTTTTGAAGTAGAAAGAGAAGAAGTAGAAGAAGGCAATGTTGAAGGTGGCATTATGGAAGAAATTGATGCTACTGATGAAAACGAAACTGACGAAACAGAAGAACTTGAACAGAATGAGGAAGTAACAGAAGACGATACTCCTGTTGAAGATAATCAAGAATAAAAAGAGGTAATAAAATGGGTTGTACTCACGATTGTTCCAGTTGTGGCGAAAGTTGCAACAGTAAGAAACCGGAAAATTTAATCGAAAAGCTAAATCAATACAGTTCAGTAAAAAAGGTAATCGGTGTTGTATCCGGCAAAGGTGGTGTAGGCAAGAGCCTTGTAACATCTACACTTGCCGTTACAATGAACAGAAAGGGCTATAAGACAGCAATTCTTGATGCCGATATTACCGGTCCTTCTATTCCAAAATCTTTTGGTATACACGAAAAGGCAAAGGGTAATGATGACGGTATCTTCCCTGCAAAAACTAAAGACGGCATTGACATTATGTCTATTAACCTACTGCTACCTGACGAAACAAGTCCTGTAGTATGGAGAGGTCCTGTAATTGCAGGTGCAGTTAAACAGTTTTGGACTGATGTTATTTGGAGTGATATTGACTATATGTTTGTTGATATGCCTCCGGGAACAGGTGATGTTCCTCTAACAGTATTCCAAAGTCTTCCTGTAGACGGTATAATCATCGTAACTTCACCTCAGGAACTTGTATCTATGATTGTAGAAAAAGCCGTTAATATGGCAAATATAATGAATATTCCTATCCTTGGTATTGTAGAGAATATGAGTTACTTTAAGTGTCCTGATTGTGGCAAGGAGCATAAGATTTACGGCGAAAGCCATATTGAAGAAATTGCAAAGAAAAATAACCTTGAAGTTCTTGCAAAACTTCCAATTGACCCAAGTTTAGCAAAGCTGGTTGATGCAGGTGAAGTAGAAAACTTTAGTGGTGACTTTATGGATAATGTTGCAAAGAAAGTTGAAACAACTTGTAAAATTAAATAATCAAGATAAAAAAGGACTTGCTTAACTGCAAGTCCTTTAATTTTGCCTTATTTAGATACAAAAAAGTGGTGCTGAAAAGCACCACTTAATTTTTATTATTTTACAGTAATTGTAACACCTGTTTTGTTATAACCACCTGAAATATAACCGGCAGGACAGATAATATATGCCTTTACTGTGTAAGTATATTTCTTACCACTAACAACATTCTTATCTGTATAACTCTTAACATTGCCACCCTTAACATCAGCAATTAGCTTATAACCACTGTTGCCTGTTTTGCTATATACATAGTAGCCTGTAGCACCGGGTACTGTTGACCAATTAATCTTTGCCTGACCCTTAGTAGTTGATGGTGAACCTAGCTTTACAGTCTTAGGAACAGCCTTGCCCTTTACTGCTTCACTGTCAAGGCTACCGTACTCAACCTTATTATTAATTACATAAGCAGTAACATAGTAGTAATACTCTGTACCACATTCTACTGTATCGGTAAAGCCTGTTGCAGCACCACCACTAATGTTCCTAATTAGCTTATATGTACCGTTTACAACTTTTCTGTAAACCTTATAGCCTGTAGCACCGTTACTTCTGTTCCAACTAACATTTAGCTTATTATAGTTAGATGAAGTTACCATTACAACTGGTCTGTCAGGAATAGTCATAATCTCTAAACCGTTAGAGTTGTAAGAACCAAGTACAGGTTTCTTGCTAACATTTCTGTATGCTCTGACTGTGTAATGATACTTAACACCACAAGTAACCTTTTTATCTGTATAAGAAAGTTTCTTAGAGTTGGTTGTGCCAATTGTTGACCATGTTTTGCTACCATCTGCTTTACGCATTACCTTGTAGCCGTTAGCACCACTTACTGTTTTCCACTTAACGGTTACATTAGTAGCAGTAGAAGAAGTAACAGAAACCAGCTTTGGTGCTGATGTAACAGGTTTCTTAGTAACACCTGTTTGGTTAAAGTCACCCCAGATATTCTTGCTACCGTCTTTATAGTAAGCTCTAACTGTATATGTGTAGTTAACACCTGTTGTTAATTTACGATGTTCACAACTTGTAAGTGAACCGTTCTCAAATGTTGCAAGTGTTGACCATTTCTTTGCATTATCTTTCTTAAAGTAAATTCTGTAACCTGTTGCACCGTTTACCTTTTCCCAACTAACCTTTAATGAATTGTAGCCGGTTGAAGCAACCTTTACCTTTACAACCGGTGGAACAGCCTTGCAACTTACTGCTGAGTTGTTACCACTTGTATATGTCTTGCCGTTTTCATATCTAAATGACTTGATAATATACTGATAAGTTGTACCACAAGTTACTGTTTGGTCTGTGTATTTATCTGTTTGTTCATAAAGAGTAATAAGTTCTTTATAATTTTTGTCTGATGGTAATTTTCTGTAAATCTTATATCCGTTAGCACCGTCAACCTTGTCCCACTTTAGTTCAATAGCGTTGTACTCAACACTTGTTACGGAAGTTAAGTTAGGGTTACTTGGATAAGCAGTACCGTGAATATAATTTTCATATGTACTTACTCTCTTAATACCATTTTTGTTATAGAAAGCTCTTACTGTGTATTGGTATCTAACACCGGTAACGGCCTTTTCATCCTTAAATGTTACAGTTGACTGTTTATCTACTGTACCAATCTTGCTATATGTACCGGTTGCCTTTCTATAAATATCATATCCGGTAGCACCCTCAACCTTAGTCCATTCAATTGAGATTGTGTTATAACCAAGGCTCTTTGCACTTTTTAGTGCAGGTTGTGCAGGAGTTGTCAGTCCTAAATAATCCTTGCTACCACGGCCTTCATAATTTTTGCTATCAACTGTTCTAAAGCCATTAACTCTGTAGTAGTATTTAACACCACACTTTAGGCCACTATCAGTAAATTCTACATTACCGTTGCCGTTAATAGTTTTTATTAGTTTATAGCTTTTATCATTTTCAAGTTTACGATAAACATTGTAGCCACTTGCACCGTTTACCTTGCTCCAAGTTAGCTTTAACTTGTCACTTACTGTACTAACACCACTTTTAATTGTAGGGGCTTTAGTACAAGCAGTAGCTGTGACACCCTTTGAATCATATAAACCGGCATATGGCTTACCATTACGGTTTCTGTATGCTCTTACTGTGTATTGATACTTTACACCTGTAGTAGCTGAAAGGTCAGTAGATGAGAAAGTTTTGTTTCTGTTTACTTCAGCAATCTGCTTAAAGTACTTTTCACCATCAGCTTTTCTGTAAACATAGTAGCCGGAAGCTCCATCTACCTTTTTCCAAGTAACCTTAATTGCATTAAAGTCAACACTTTCTGCAGTTTTTAGTGTTGGTTTCTTTGGTAGTGCCACGCCCTTAATACCGTTTTTATCAAATGAACCTAGCTTTGAAGTTTCACCTACATAAGCTCTGACAGTATAGTAATATTCTTGACCTACTTGAGCTGAGTCATCTTTATATGTAGTACCCTTTACAAATCCAAGTGCAGTAAAATCTTTTTCACCGGCTTTTTTACGGTAAACCTTATAGCCTGTTGCTCCTTTAACTTCTTGCCACTTAACATTAATAGTATCATAATCGGCACTTGTTGCACTTAGTAGTTTTGGAGCATCGGTTTCAACATTGATACTCTTACCTGTTTTGTTATATTTCAAATAAACTGCTTTACCGTTATTATCGTAATAATAACCTCTAACAGTATATTCATATGTATTACCCGGTGTTACTGATGTATCGGTACAACTACGAATACCCTCACCGGCTGATGAAGAGAATGTCTTGAAACTTTTACCGGACCAAGAAGTTGCACCTTCCTTTCTTTTATATACAGTGTACTTTTCACAAGCACCGTTAGGATACCAAGAAAGTGTTACTGCTGTAGACTTAGTTTCAGCAAGTGACTTTAGCTTTACAGTGTTGTTATTCTTAAATACTACGAAATAACAAGCAGTATAATTAGTTGATGAAAGTTTCTTTAGTGCTAAAGCGTTATAGTAATCATTAGCAGTATTGTATCTTGTACCACCGTCATAAATAGCAGTTGAATCGTTAATAACCAAAGTCTTTTGCTTTACAGTAGCCTGACGGTCAATCTGTACATAGTGTGATGATGTTGTTGGAGATACAACCTTTAGCAGTAGGTGATACTGAGTATTAGGGTCATTAAAGTATCTCATAGCAGTACTGTAAAAAGAACCTGATGGGTACTGCTGAAAACTTACACAACTCATACCGAACTGACCGGCTAAAGTTGACCAATAAATACCTACATCACCGATACCTTTAGATGGTGAACCGTACTTTGTCATTAGAGTTCCGGGGTTTACTGAGTTAGGGTTTGCAACACCGGCTTCTACAAACATCTTAGCCATTGCAACTGTACTACAACCGTAACGGTTCATCCAGTCACTTTCCCAAGCGTCACTGGGTTTTGTATTGTGCCAAGGGAATTGGTCTTGACTCCATGCTCTGTAATATTTGTAACCATTTGTCTTAATCATCTTAGCACCATCAAAATAGTTAACGGCACTAACTGATGTCATAGGCACAATCATTAGAAAAGCAGTAAGCAAAACTAATGTTAGTGTTATAGAAATCTTCTGTACTTTTCCCACAGTTATTCCTCCTAGAATTTCTAAGTAATTTCAAATATATTTATTCATTTGTCTTTTAAATTAAGTCCTTGTTACTATTACAACAAGGATGTTACCAATTTTCATTATAACATTTACATATATTTTTTTCAACTTATGGGGCATTTTGTAACTATTCTTGTGAAAAAGAAAAAATGCTCCCTAGTTTTAGGGAGCAAATTTGTTTATTTTAGTGCATCCATAGCAGCATGGATAAGAGCAATTTTTTCTCTTTCCTTTTCTGCTTGACCTTTAATCTTTTCAATAACCTTTTCAGGTGCTTTAGACATAAAGCCCGGATTATTAAGTTTTCCTTCATCCTGAGCAAGCATTTTTTCAACCTGCTTTAGTTCCTTATTAAGACGCTTTAGTTCAGCTTCTTTGTCAACCAGTTCTTCCATTGGAATATAGATTTTTGCATCACTTGTAACAACAGTAACTGCACCGTCAATATCAAATGAATCACTAATTTCAACTTCACTTGCTGATGCAAGTTTCTTAAAGAACTGTTCACCGTTACTAAATGTTTCAGGAATAGCAGTAGCAATAAATAGCTTTGCTTTCTTTGATGGTGGAACATTCATTTCGTTTCTCTGAGTACGAATAGCAGTAATAGCTTCCATAACCTTCATCATTTCTTCGGCTTCTGCCTTAAAGTCAAGACTAGGGTCATATTCAGGATACTTTTCGAGCATAACAGTTTTACCGTCTGTATCGTGAGGAATTGTCTGCCAGATTTCTTCTGTGATAAATGGCATAAACGGATGTAATAGCTTTAGAATTTTGTCAAGAACATAAATTAGTACCTGACGAGCATTCTGAGCAGTTTCACCTTCACTTTGAAGTCTAGCCTTACAAAGTTCAATATACCAGTCACAGTAGCTGTTCCAAATAAAGTCATAAATCTTAGAAAGTGCAATACCAAGTTCAAATCTTTCAAGATTTTCGTTAACTTCTTTAGCTACATTATTTAGTGTATGAAGAATCCACTTATCCTCTGTTTCAAGAGTAGCTGGTAGTTCATTCTTAACATCATAATCATCAATGTTCATATGAACAAATCTACTTGCATTCCATAGCTTATTAGCAAAGTTACGACATGCCTCAACTCTCTTTTCGGAATATCTCATATCGTTACCCGGTGAGTTACCTGTAGCTAGGAACATTCTTAGAGCATCAGCACCGTACTGGTCAATAACAAGTAGTGGGTCAATACCGTTACCAAGTGACTTACTCATCTTAACACCGTTTTCATCACGAACAATACCGTGAATAAATACAGTATCAAATGGCTGACTGTTCATCTGTTCAACTGAGCTGAAAATCATTCTTGCAACCCAGAAGAAAATAATGTCATAACCTGTAACAAGTGTATTAGTTGGGAAATAGTAGTCAAGTTCAGGTGTCTTATCAGGCCAACCTAAAGTTGAGAAAGGCCATAAAGCTGAGCTGAACCAAGTATCAAGTGTATCTTCATCCTGATGTAGGTGAGTACAACCACACTTAGGACACTTCTCAGGCATTTCCTTTGCAACTGTTACTTCGCCACATTCATCACAATAGTAAGCAGGAATTCTGTGACCCCACCATAACTGACGAGAAATACACCAGTCACGGATGTTTTCCATCCAGTGATAATAAATCTTATTAAATCTTTCAGGAACAAATTTAGTTTTACCACTCTTAACACATTCAATAGCAGGACCTGCTAGTTCATCCATCTTTACGAACCATTGCTTAGAAACTCTTGGTTCAACTGTGCTGTGACATCTGTAACAAGTACCAACATTGTGGTCATGCTTTTCTACTTTAACAAGGAAACCACCTTCGTCAAGATCTTTAACAATAGCTTCTCTTGCTTCGTATCTATCCATACCGGCATACTTTGGATAATCTTCAACAATCTTAGCGTCATCTGTCATTACATTAATAACAGGTAGGTTGTGTCTTAGACCAACCTGGAAGTCGTTAGGGTCGTGAGCAGGAGTAATCTTAACTACACCTGTACCAAAGTCAACATCAACATAATCATCGGCAATAATTGGAATTTCTCTGCCAACAAGTGGAAGTGTTAATGTTTTGCCTACTAAATCCTTGTATCTTTCATCACTTGGGTTAACTGCTACTGCTGTATCACCAAGTAATGTTTCAGGTCTTGTTGTAGCAAGTTCCAGGTATCCACTACCATCTGTTAGTGGGTAACGAAGATGCCAGAAATGACCTGCTTGTTCTTCAAATTCAACTTCTGCGTCAGAAATTGATGTTTTACAATGAGGACACCAGTTGATGATTCTTTCTCCTCTGTAAATTAAGCCTTTGTTGTATAGACGAACAAAAACTTCCTTAACAGCCTTAGAACAACCTTCATCCATTGTAAAGCGTTCTCTTTCCCAGTCACAAGAAGAACCCATCTTCTTTAACTGGCTAACGATTCTACCACCGTATTCTTTTTTCCACTCCCATGCTCTTTCAAGGAACTTTTCTCTGCCTAAATCTTCTTTAGTAATTCCCTCTTTACGCATTGCTTCAACAATCTTAGCTTCTGTTGCAATACTGGCATGGTCTGTACCGGGTAGCCATAGTGCAGAATAACCCTGCATTCTTCTCCAACGGATAAGAATATCCTGTAGAGTATTGTCTAGGGCATGACCCATATGTAGCTGACCTGTAATATTTGGAGGTGGCATAACAATAGTATAAGGTTTCTTGTCCTTATCTACTTCTGCGTGGAAGTAGTTGCCCTCCTGCCAAAAGTCATATATTTTGTCTTCAACCTCTTTTGGGTTGTAGGCTTTAGCCATCTCTTTTGCCATAGTTTATTCTCCTTCATAGCAAAGTTCATACAGTACTTATTATCTCATTATAAAAGAAAAAAGTCAATAATAAAAGCACCCATAATGAGTGCTTTTTTGCAATAATAATTTTTATTCTTTTTCTTTTTTGTTTTTTATTCTTTGGCGTGATCTTTTATATCTATAAAGAATATTAGTTGCCCATTCTCTGTCGATAGTTAAGAAACCCATCAAGTTCTTATCTTTTTCAGCCAATTCATCAACAATAGCAAGGCTTTTGCTATAGATTTCAAGCCTAGCTGACTGAATATAAGGTTCTTTGTCAAGACCTGTTAAGAAAGTAAATCCCATTGTGTTGCTTTCTCTGTCATACATTGATAAGTACCCTTCGGTAACTTCTCTTAGTTTTAATTTTCTGGCAACACTTTCACTAATGGCAAGTTTAGTTAGTTCAACTGCCATATCGTCAAGACCATTTTCAAAGATAAATATTTTTTCTTTAAATGTGTTAAAGTTAGGTGCTAATCTTTTTCTAATACCCTTTAGATTCTTAAATTCTTCTTCAAGCTCATTATCGGCAAGTTGGAAACGGTCAATATCCGGAATCAGATACACCATAAATCTTCTTTTCATATCGTTATATAGCAATGGATATGTAAGTCTTGCCTTGTGGCCACAAGCATGACATGTCCAATCAAAGATTTTTTCTTCAAGCACTTCATTTCTTAGGTGAGGATTGTTTGTGGCATTGATGCTTGTATATAATTTTCCCTCAGTTACTGCGTTACATTGTGGACAGATAATCTCTTTTATAACTGTTTTAGGCATATTGCCACCTCCTTATTCTATACAATATTATAATAAATGAAAAATATTCGCAAGTGAATTTTCAAAATTTTATTGATTTTATTATAAAAATCTGTTTTAATAGTGTTATAGTACATTGTACTTATCAAATAAACTAGGAGGTTTATTATGACTATTTTAGAAACAATTACTGATGGTTTATGCTCAGCAAAAAATGCAATTGTTGATGTAGCACAAGATGTTGTAGAAAAAAGTCATCAAAAAGCTCAGCTTAACCGTCTTCGCAGTATAATGAAGAAAGAAAACAAAACTATGGAACAGGCCTTTACTACACTGGGTAAGGCTTTTTATGAAAATATGACAGAAGAGGACAAGAAGGAACACCACCTAATCTGTCAAGTTATTGAAACAAGCAGTGAAAGACTTGAAAGAGCTCATAGACGCTATATTGAAATAGCTGATGGTATTACCGATCAGTCACCTGAAAATAAAGAAGAAATCACCAGTGAAGAACTGGACTCTCTAACTGTTGCTTGTTCCAATGAAAACGAGTACAAGGAAATGAAAACTCCTGTAAAAGTAATTGTTAAAGAAATCAAGCGTGAAGATACTCACGAAAAAACTGCTGAAGAAGTAAGAGCAGAAAACAGAAAGAAAATGATAAATCAAGCAATCAGCCACAATCAGCCATCAACTGATGCTGAAAATGAAATTGCAGAAGAAGATTCTTTCTGATTACAAACAAACTACTTAAGGCTGTCGTTGACAGCCTTTTGCTATCTATGGAGGAAAGTATGAGAAAAAATGTAAATGTAAGTGCAGTAATTTTTCGCACAATTTTTGTAACTTTAGGTGTGGTGGGAATCCTCTCAAGCCTAGGTTGGTTTAATAGGGAATACAACATTAACTGGTATGTATTTTACACAAATTTATCTAACTATATTTGTATAATAGTTATGTTTATATCCTTAATCTTTTCAGCAAAAGGCAAAGATACAGTATTGCCACGATTTAGGTTTTACTGTTTAATAATGATTTTGGTAACTTTCTTTGTGTACAACATTCTACTATCAAATGAACACACACCATATACATACTTTACAGATATTTCTTGTACACTACTTCACTGTGTACTGCCTATTATGTATTTTCTTGACTGGTTACTGTTCTGCAAGAGAAACACACTAAAGGTAGTTGACCCTATATTATCAGTAATTATGCCACTTATTTATGTTGCATATATTGTTATCAGAAGTTCACTGATTACACATCCGGCAAAAGGTGTTGTAATTTACCCATACTTTTTCTTAGACCTAGGAAAGCTAGGTTGGAGTGGCTTCCTAGGTTGGGTAGGAGTATTACTTGCTATCTTTATTGCACTTGGTTATATCCTATATATGATTGACAAAGTTATAAAAGGAAAGAACAAATCCAACTGATTTTTAGTAAAAACTTACTATTGTCATTTACAAAAATAAATACCTATGGTATAATTTACATATCAACTATAAAGGAATTGATAAAATGATAAGTAACGAAAGAATACAAGAGCTAATTCAGGCTTTTTTTGAAGACCATGACCATGGCAGAGAAGCAATGCAAAATGCAACCGTTGCTGAAAATATCTGCTTTATAGATTATCTGGAAGAACATTGCATCCCTAAAGCAAAGGAAATCAACAATGAAGATGACCTTAAAATGTTTACAGAATATGTTATCCATTTCCGTATGCTTACTTTAGAGAAAATCTTAAATCTGGATAAAATGTGGATTGTAGTTTCACAGGGTACAAGCCACTTCTATGCACACGATAAAGACGCTATTGTACTTGTTGATACAAGTGGTGCTGACTACTTAATCGGCAACCTTGCTGAACAGAATTTTGATGTTGAAATTCGTGAAATTACCGGTGATGACTTTATTGCACTTGTTGAAGATATGCAAAGACTTGGTTTCCAGAACATTCAGTTTACTGATGGTAGACTAAGACCACTAGTTATCCCAAGAGATACTATCTTTAAAGCTGAAAAAAGTGAAACAACTATCAACCCTGACCTTTACATAGAGTCACTAATCTTCCTACAGCATGTTGCAAAGTTCCGTAAGGAAGACAAAAACATTGCAGTACAGGAAAACAGCCCTCTAACTTTAGCACTACAGAAAGCTACACTACTTGTACCTGCTATCGTACAAAGCAGAGACGGTGACCAAATGCAGGTTAAGTATCCTTTCCTAAATACAAATGTTGAAGGTCAGAAGATTTTACCTGTACTAACAGACCACAAGGAATATGATTACTTTGTAAACACACCACTTATGAAGGACTATGCATCCCTTGATGACGACAAGAAAGTTTGTATTGAACTTCCATTTGTAGAGGTTTACCGTATCTTCAAGACAGATAATCTATTTGCAATTGCAATTAACCCTGTTGGCATCAACCTCGTTATTAACAGAGATGTTATGGGCGTTGCAACTAAGAATATTGAACTTCATAACAACCCTAATGTTCTTGTTGAGAGAAACGGTGAAGAAGTTGATTATGATGACAATGAAGAAGTAGAAGAAGAAGCACCTTCAAACAGATATAAAGATGAAGAAACTTCTGATTTAAGAAAGAAAGTTCTTGAACACTTTATTGAAACTCAGAAAGGTGTTATTGAAAAGCACAAGGATGACACTTCAGAAGAAGGTCAAGAAAAGTTAAAGAAAGCTCAGCAGAAACTTGCTGAATTTGAGAAACAGCTGGAGGCTTTAAATGACTAAAGGTGAAAAGGCTGAGTCCTTGTTTAAAGAAGGTTACAACTGCTCCCAATCAGTAGCTATGGCATTTGCCGATGAGCTAAACATTCCAAGTGATGTTGTGGCAATGTCCGTTTCAGGCTTTGGTGGTGGAATGGGCAGAATGAGAGAAGTTTGTGGTTGTGTCAGCGGTATGGTATATGTGCTAAGTATTCTATATGGTTATAGCGACCCAAAGGACTTTCAGACTAAGAAAGAACTGTACCAAAGAATCAATGAAGTTGCCGACAAATACAAAGAAATTAACGGTTCTATTATTTGTAAGGAACTTTTAGGACTTGTAAAGAAGGACGGTATTGTTCCGGAAAAAAGAACTGATGAATATTACAAGAAAAGACCTTGTTCCGAACTTTGTAAAATTGCCGGTAACATTTTGGAAGAATATTTAAATTCTCACCCATATAAATAAAATTAATTTTAGTATTAAGAAAGACTGTTGTACAAAATGCAACAGTCTTTTTCTTCAGAAAGTAAAAACCGATTAACCCTAGTGGGCTAATCGGTTAATTTTTTACTTTACTTCAGTATATTTATATTCTGAATCGTAAGTCATATTCTTTTTAACTTGCTTATATGTACTTCCACTGGTTGTTGATACATACATTGAATAAGAAGTAGCCTTAGCCAATTTATTATCATCAGTAACCATTAGATAACCACCACTAACATAAGCACCTAGATAAACTGTAAATGTTTTTGTTGAGCCTTTCTTAATTTTCTTAGAATAGCCGGTATCAATAACCTTTGCAGTTATCTGTCTGGAGTAAACAACACCATATCTACAATCACTTTCACCATTATATTCCTTGTAACCATAGATACCGTTTACCTTCTTATAGTCACCTAACTTTGTAACTTTAAGTTTAGCAAACATATAATCATTTTCACTAATATTTAGGTCATAACCCTTTAGTGTGTCACCTTCTTCAATATCTGTATCATTCTTAACTTTATTAAATAGAATTTCATCAATATCAGAAGTATCTACACCATCAAGTGTTTTAGGAACTGTGCCTAAACCGGAAATTGTAATTTCCTTTTTAGCAGTAGTGCCGTCTTTGTCTTCGCTATCCTTTAGTACTGCATCATTGTCGTACATAGTAGCTTCAACAGTAACCTTGTCACCATTCTTTAGGTTGTATGATGGGTTAAATAGATAGTAAATCTTTGCGTTACTCTTGCCATTTTCAACTCTACCGTCACCGTCTAAGCCACTGACTTTTAGTTCAAAATGTTCCTTATCAAATGGGTCAATAATTTTCTTTTCTTCAAGGCCACTTACTTTGAAAGAAAATTCATCTGACTTTATGTTTACACCAAAGTTCTTTAACTTATCTTCATCATACTTAGCCTTTACTGTGATAGTATCGCCATTTTTGATTTTACCGTCATTACCTTTAACCAGTGAAAATGTGATATTGTTTAGAGCATTTTTTGTTTCAGTAAGTTCAGCAATTTTCTCTGAATATTCCTTGTACTTACTGTCACTTTTATCGCTAATATCACTTCTTTTTTCTGCAATTTCATCTCTTTCATCTTTGCACTTTTGATAGTCAGCCTTTGAATTTAATGTTGCTGTACCACTAAATCCATCAAACTGAACATACTTAGATAAATCAATATCATAAGCATTTTTGCCACAACCTGTTGCAAATAACAGTGAAGATAAAACTACAAGTCCACAAATAATTACGCTGATTGTTCTCTTCATTTCTTGCCCTCAGTTCTTTTTTTCTTTTTATATATTATTTGTTAAGAATAGAGTTAATAAGTCCACCCTTAGCAATAATATTCTGAATAAATTCAGGGAATGGTTCTGCCTGATATGTTTTGCCTGTTGTATCGTTAGTGATAACACCTGTGTCAAAGTTTACAGAAACAGTATCTCCATCCTTAATATCCTTAGCAGCTTCTTCACATTCAAGAATTGGAAGACCGATGTTAATAGAATTACGATAGAAAATTCTTGCAAATGTTGATGCAATAACACAACTGACACCTGAAGCCTTAATAGCAATTGGAGCATGTTCTCTTGAAGAACCACAACCAAAGTTCTTTTCGGCAACCATAATGTCACCTTGCTTTACATTCTTAACAAAGTCTTTATCAATATCTTCCATACAGTGAGCAGCAAGTTCACTATGAGAAGAAGTGTTTAAATATCTAGCAGGAATAATAACATCAGTATCTACATTATCCCCAAACTTATGTACTGTACCATGTGCGTTCATAGTAATAAAACCTCCTAATTAAAGTTTTTCCGGATCTGTAATGTAGCCCTTAACAGCTGATGCTGCAGCTACTGCAGGAGAAGCAAGGTAAACCTCACTGTCAACATGACCCATACGACCAACAAAGTTTCTGTTTGTTGTTGAAATAGCCTTTTCACCGGCAGCCAAAATACCCATATGACCACCTAAACAAGGGCCACAAGTTGGAGTTGAAACAACTGCACCTGCATCAATAAATATATCGAATAGACCTTCATGCATAGCATCTTTCCAAATCTGCTGAGTACCCGGGAAGATGATACATCTTACACCCTTAGCAATCTTCTTGCCCTTTAGTACATTAGCAGCAGCTCTTAGGTCGCTAAGTCTACCATTTGTACAAGAACCGATAACACACTGGTCAATCTTAACTTCTGTTTCACCGATTTCATCAACAGTCTTTGTGTTCTCAGGTAGGTGAGGGAATGCTACTGTTGGACGAAGTGTTGCTAGGTCAATAACATATGTTTCGTCATATTCAGCATCTTCGTCAGCAGTATATTCTACAGGAGTACCCTGGAATCTACCGTCACAGTATTCTCTTGTAATATCATCAACAGGGAAGATACCGTTCTTTGCACCGGCTTCAATAGCCATATTTGCAATACATAGTCTGTCATCCATATTTAGATGCTTAATGCCTTCGCCACAGAATTCCATTGACTTGTATAATGCACCGTCAACACCAATCATACCGATAATGTGTAGGATAACATCCTTACCACTAACATAACCCTGAGGTTCACCAACAAGTTCAAACTTAATAGCTGATGGAACTTTAAACCAAGCCTTACCGGAAATCATACCGGCACACATATCTGTTGAACCAACACCTGTTGAGAAAGCACCTAAAGCACCATATGTACATGTGTGAGAGTCAGCACCGATACATAGTGAACCGGGACCTACTAAACCGATTTCAGGAAGTAGGGCATGTTCAATACCCATCTGACCTACATCTCTATAATTCTTAATATCATACTTGTCAGCAAACTGACGAGAAATCTTTACCTGTTCTGCTGCTTTAATATCCTTGTTAGGAGTAAAGTGGTCCATAATCATTGCAATTTTTGTGTTATCAAAAACAGAGTCTGCACCATTTTCTTCAAAAACATTGATAGCAACCGGACAAGTAACATCGTTACCAAGTACAAGGTCCAAATTTGCCTCGATTAGCTGTCCTGCTTTAACCTCAGAAAGTCCTGCATGTGCTGCTAAGATTTTCTGTGTCATTGTCATACCCATTACAATCTTCCTTTCTGTTTTCATAGTGTATAAAATAACATTATAATTGTATCACTTATTGCCATTTAATTCAAGTCTTTAACATAGCAATAATATTTATACAACAAAAAAGAGGCTATGAAAAGCCTCTTTCTAATAGCAATTATTACTTAAAGTATCTATCAACAGTTTTTGTTAAACTGTCATCAAGTTCATAGTACTTACTGTCAACAACTCTAATATACTTTTTGTTCTTATCCTTAGGGAATAGTTTAACCTGACTTGTTACCAGTTCATCATCACTTGTACCCCAAAAAGTACAATTTTGTTTTGTATCAATTTTATCCACATAGCTGATTTTGTCCTTATCAACTTCCTTGTAGTTATCCATTGAAATTACTTTTTCAAAAAGACTTGTGCTTATATCCGACTCATTAGTTGACATTTTCTTATCCTTAGTGTCAAATACTACACCACACTTAAAGTTGTCATAATCAGTATATTTTTCTTCAAAACTTCTTTCGCTATCTTCTTCAACAAAGATAACACCGGAAATGTTAGTATTTAATGATACTAAAATTTTATATTCGCTATAACCTTTCAAGGTATTCAAATCACTTGCACCAGAGATTACACCCTCAGCTTTTGATAGCTTATAATCATTGTTTCCGTTATAAGTAAAATCGGTTTTCACATACATTTTGCCGTCACAAATAGCCTTACTGTCACTTTTCATAGTTGAAAGGATAGTACCCACACCACTTGTTGTACCGGTAACTAACATTGCAATCAAAGACACAACAGTAATTGCCAAACCAATACCACCTACTACATAACCGGACTTACCACCGTGTTTAGGTGCAATAGATTTCTTTCTTTTTTTAAGCATTAAAAATACAAACCAAATTATAATACCGATAACCAGTAGGATAATACCAAGAAGAATACCACCGGTTACAGATGTTGCTGTAGATAGATTCATCATAAACTCCCTTATAGTTAATTTACTTTCATTATAAGTGAAGTCACAAAAATAGTCAATAAACAGTGGTTTTATTCTGCTTATTTACTGTTGATTAGTTAACCACTATTTGTTATAATACTGATTAACATTAGATATTAAGGAGTTCTTATGAAATTTCTAAACAAAATTTTCTCAAGAGTTTTCATAATCGGATTTATCATTTTTATTCAAGTAGTCTTTCTGCTATTTTTAATGTTTGAGTTCCAACTTGCTTTTAGAATTGTAAGAGTATTTTTTATTTTAATCACAATTTCCCAGATTGTTTCTATTATTAATTCCAACAAAAATACTGCCTACAAAATGGCTTGGATTATTCCTATGGTTGCTTTGCCTACCTTTGGTGGTATGGTATATTTTGTTGCAGGTGGCAAAAGACCCGGTAGATTTTTGCGAAAAAGAATGGATAAAAGTGAAAGTCATTCTCAGAAGTTTAAACCTGATTGCAGTGTTACTCTTTATGAAATTGAAAAGCAAGACCTATGTATGAAAAATATTTTCGGTTACATAGATAGGATGGGTTATCCTGTATATAAGAAAAGTGATGTTTGTTACTATCCACTTGGTGAATATAATTTTCCTGTTATGCTGGAAGAATTACGAAATGCAAAGCACTATATTTTCTTAGAATATTTCATTATTGCCGATGGATATATGTGGAACAGTATTCTTGATATTCTAAAGGATAAGGCATCTCGTGGTTTAGATGTTAGACTGATTTATGATGATGTTGGATGTATTTCACTTTTGCCAAACAACTACCCAAAAACTTTAGAAAGTTACGGTATTAAGTGCATTAAGTTCAATCCCTTTAGACCTGTACTTTCATCAGTAGCTAACAATCGTGACCACAGAAAAATTATGGTTATTGACGGTCATACAGGCTTTACCGGTGGTATTAATTTAGCTGATGAATACATTAACAGAATAGAACGATTCGGTCATTGGAAAGATGACGGTATTATGCTGAAAGGTGACGCTGTGTGGAATTTAACAGAAATGTTCTTATCCACATGGAATGCACTAAGGCGAACAGAATGGGACTTTTCCCCTTATTTTCCTGACAGATATATTGATGAAATTTCTGTTATGCCACAAGGTGACGGTTATATTTGTCCTTATGGTGACACACCACTTGATGATGAACCAACTTCCGAAAATGTGTATTTATCCATAATCAACAAGGCTCAAAGGTACATTTACATTACAACACCGTATCTAATAATCAGTGCTGAAATGACAAGAGCATTAACCTTAGCAGCCAAAAGAGGTGTTGATGTAAGAATCATAACACCGGGTATACCGGACAAAAAGACAGTTTTCCAAGCTACAAGGTCATATTATCCTGCACTTATTCGCAATGGTGTCAAAATTTACGAATATTCAAAAGGTTTTGTACATTGCAAAAATGTTGTAGTGGATGATGAAATTGCAACAGTAGGCACAGTAAACTTTGACTTTAGAAGTCTTTACTTGCACTTTGAAAACGGTTGTTTGTTCTATAAATCCTCAATAATAAGCCAAGTTAAAGAGGATTTCCTAGATACTCAACAATACGGCAATCAAATTGTTTTAGAAGAAAACTTGAATGTAGGTTTCTTCCGTAGAATTTATTATGCAGTTTTGCGATTATTCTCACCATTAATGTAAAATTAAGGTAGTTGGTTATTTTGTATAACCGACTACCTTATAAATTTTATAAAAGTATCAAATAACACTTGATTTTTTCTTGTATTAATGTTATATTATTTTTGTTATGTAAATTTTATATTTGCTGATATAGCTCAGTAGGTAGAGCACTTCCATGGTAAGGAAGAGGTCATCGGTTCAAGCCCGATTATCAGCTCCATAAAAAGCCCATTAGTAAGCCACTTTCGGTTGACTAGTGGGTTTTGTTTTGCAAAAAATATTTGATAATGTGATTTTGATATTTTAATTTTGTTTGTGTGTAGAGGAAATTTCCCACTACAAATTAGGTTTTGTAGGGGTAAGTAGGTAGTAACAAATTTTAGCAAATAAGGCTCCCTTGTGTAAAGGGAGCTGTCGCTCGTAAATTGGAAGAATGACAATTTACTCTTAAAGAGCGACTGAGGGATTGTTATGGTATATACTTTTTGCTATATCAATTTTATTCGATAGATATATAATAGGTTTTGTTTTCCTATCTAAATTTTATCTATCTATTACTGCCTACTAGACAATCCTTCCACCACTTCGTGGTCCCCCTTCCTTTACACAAGGAAGGCTGGATGGTTTCTACTAATTCTAAATATCTACCACATAACAAGGCAAGTTCTAGCCCCACAAACCCAAATTTATTTAACTAGCCTTTACGCTCAAACAGAATTGAAAAAACTAAATTTATTTAACTAGCCTTTACGCACAATAAGAATAAAAAAACAAACGCAAAAACACCCACCAAAACGGTGGGTGTAATTTTATGTTTTATTAAAAAACTAAGATTTAAATACCCTCAAGGGATTTATTAAGGAATGCTTTAGTTTTCTCTGATTTAGGATTATCAAATACTTCTTCAGGTGTACCGAATTCCTCAATAACACCATCAGCCATAAAGATAACCTTATCGGAAATATTCTTTGCAAAGCTCATTTCGTGAGTAACAACAATCATTGTGTTGTCTGTACTTTTAAGACCTTGAATAACCTTTAGCACTTCACCGGTAAGTTCAGGGTCTAGTGCTGATGTTGGTTCATCAAAGCAAAGAATATCAGGATTCATTGCCAATGCTCTGGCAATTGCAACTCTCTGTTGTTGTCCACCGGAAAGCTGACAAGGATAATGCTCAATTCTATCTGTTAGTCCAACTGTTTCAATTAATTCTCTACCACGCTTTTCAATGTTTTCCGGAGTGTCAATCTTCATTAGTGATGGTGCAAGAGTAACATTCTTTAGAACATTGTACTGTGGAAATAGGTTGAAGTTTTGGAATACAAGACCAAAGTGCAGTCTGTTCTTTCTGATTTCATCTTCCTTATATTTCTTGTTCTTTGAACCGTCAAAAATTTCTTTACCATTTACAGAAATAGTACCATTCTCAGCAGTTTCTAGGAAGTTAAGGCATCTTAACAAAGTTGTCTTACCACTACCTGATGAACCGATAATAGAAAGCACTTCACCCTTTTCAAGTGAAAAGTCAATACCTTTTAGAACCTCTGTTTTACCAAAACTTTTTCTTAAATTTTTTACTTCTAATATAGCCATAGTTAACTCCTGAAGTAACTTAGTTTTTTCTCAATAAAGTTAAAGAGAATTGTAAGTAGTCCTGAGAAAATCAAGTAGAAAGCACCTGTATAGAATAGAGGCCAAATCAGACCATCAGTCTTGATATATACCTGTGCAGTCCAAATAATTTCATATACTGCAATAATTCTTGCAAGAGAAGTATCCTTTACAAGAGTAATGATTTCGTTACTCATTGGTGGCACAATTCTCTTGATAACTTGTAACAACACAATCTTGAAGAAAATTTGTGTTTTTGTCATACCAAGAACTTGACCTGCCTCATACTGACCCTTTGAAATTGACTCAATACCACCTCTGTAAATTTCTGAGAAGTAGCAAGAATAGTTAATTACAAATGCAAGTAATGCTGCTGAAAATCTTGGTAGCAGTCCTGTATTTAGGATAAGACCCGGACCGTAATATACAATTATTAATTGAAGTAGTAGTGGTGTACCTCTGATAATCCAAACGAAGGTACGAACCAACCACCTTAGTGGTTTGAACTTACTCATTGAGCCAAAACAGATTATTAAGCCAAGTGGTAACGAAAAAAGTAGTGTCAATCCAAATAGCTGTAGTGTAGACAAAAATCCGTTTAATAGGTCAAGAGTGATAGATAGAAAATCGCTCATTTATTTATCATTCCTTATGTATTACTTACAAAGTGCCACATTATATTTCTTAGATAGCTTTTCAAGTGTGCCATCCTTTGTTAAATCCTTAATATACTGATTGAACTTTTCTGTCATATCAGATTTCTTACGGAAACCAACACCATATTCTTCCTTAGTTAGAGATAGGTTGTGGCCTAGTGTTTCATAGCTTGTACCCTTACCTGTCATAGCGTCAGCCATTGTGCTGTCAATAATACAAGCATCAACAGAACCTGACTTAACTTCAAGTAGAGTATCACTCTGTGCTGAAACCGGTGTATATTCTAGGTTGTTATCCTTAGCAGCAGCTTCACCTGCAGAACCTGATTCAACTGCAAACTTTAGCTTAGAAAGTGACTTAACATCCTTATACTTGCTAAGTTCATCCTTCTTCATAACAACAACCTGTTCATTCTTAGCATAAGCATCAGTAACACTTGTGTTCTTCTTAACTTCATTTGTGATTGTCATACCGTTCCAAGCACAGTCAATTGACTTTGTGTTAAGTTCCATAAACTTGTTATCCCAGTCGATTTCGATGAACTTAACCTTAACGCCCATTTTCTTACCGACAGCCTGAGCAAATTCTGTATCAAAACCTGTCCAGTTACCCTTATCATCCTTATAGTTCATTGGCGCATAGTCTGTAATACCTACAACCAATTCACCCTTATCCTTGATGTATTCATAGTCAGAGCTTGAACTGCCACAAGCAGTAACAAGCACAGCCATAACTGCACATAATACTAATGCTAATACTTTTTTCATTGTTGTACCCTCTTTTACTTTTTTATTTTTTCTTGTTGGAAACCATTTTCTTATATCTTCTATTATTAATTACCAACAAAGTACCTAAGCCTAAAACTAAAAATGCAAATAACTTTTTCATAATAATACTTCCTTTACAAATTCATTTCAAACTTACCTACCTATTTTACTTTATTTCGCTAAACTTGTAAAGTGGTAATTTAGCAAAATTTAAAGAATTAGGTCACTTCTTTTTTACATCACATACAAAAATTATGGAAATTCCTTTCATTTTCTTAATGTTGTTTTAATTGTAAAAGAATATTGTGCTTTTAATATGTATTGAAAATTAGATTTTTTCAATTTTGATTGTTGATAAAGATAAATTTGATAAATTGGGTTTTTCAATCTTGTTTCTGCGTTACGATAAATTAATTTTGAAAATTTGGGTTTGTAGAGTTAGAACAGACCTTGTTTTGTGATAGATATTTAGAATTAGTAGAAACCATCCAGCCTTCCTTGTGTAAAGGAAGGGGGACCACGAAGTGGTGGAAGGATTGTCTAGTAGGCAGTAATAGATAGATAAAATTTAGATAGGAAAACAAAACCTATTATATATCTATCGAATAAAATTGATATAGCAAAAAGTATATACCATAACAATCCCTCAGTCGCTCTTTAAGAGTAAATTGTCATTCTTCCAATTTACAAGCGACAGCTCCCTTTACACAAGGGAGCCTTATTTGCTGAAATCTAACACTTTACATTTAGCCCTACAAACCCAAATTTGCAGAGCTAAATTATTATAATCTACAATAACCCACAATCGAAATCAAAAAACTAAATTGTATTATTATTTAGAACCGTTTACCATAGACTATAAAAACACATTACCGGTTTAGTTACATAAATAAAAGCAAGGAGTTTATAATGCTAAATACGCATAGCAATATAGCTAAAAGGGATAAATCGCATAGGGATACATATTGATAAAACGGAGAAGATAATGGATAATAATAGTTAAGAAATAAATGAGCGTTACTTACCAAAATAATATATTAGCTAAATAACATAATAATATAGCTTATAATAAACAATTTAATTACACACTTACACACTCAGAAGAATTAATAATACAATTTAGAAAAAGAAAATATAACAATACAGTAAAACATCTTATCAACAATAACAAAGAATAGAGATGATTAATTAATGGGAAAAATCAAAAGAAAATATACATTAGGGGAAGAAATTTTTTCTTCTGTCAGTCATGGTGTGGGAGCTTGTTTGTCCATAGCCGGTACAGTTGTTTTGCTTGTATTTTCGGTTATATACGGAAATGCATTGGCAGTTGTCAGTTCGGCAATTTACGGTGCATCACTGATAATTCTTTATACAATGAGCACACTGTATCATTCATTTACAAATGAAAGGGTAAAGCACTTCTTTCAAATAATGGACCACAACACAATATTTTTGCTTATTGCAGGTACATACACACCAATAACCCTTTATATTCTTGGTGGTGTTACAGGTTGGATATTGTTTTCTGTTGTGTGGGTTGCATCAATTATTGGCATAACACTAAATTCAATTAATATGGAAAAGGCTAAAATTCCTTCCCTTATTTGTTACATTGCTACAGGCTGGGTTATTATCTTTGCTATAAAGCCGTTAATTGCAAAAGTACCTTTCCTTTCTGCATTATTCCTTGTACTTGGTGGTGTAATTTATACTGTTGGTGTTGTGTTTTATGTAATTAAAAAGGTAAAATACTTCCATCCCATATGGCATATTTTCACTGTACTTGGCAGTGCATTCCACTACTTTTCAATCTTAATAGCAATTATAAAAATGTAATGTAAATCTAAATATAGGCTGTAAAAATTAAGGCTGATACTTTATTGTATCAGCCGTTTTTTGTATGAGAAAAGCCAAGACTATAATAGTAGCCTTGGCTTAGGATTATAAAAACTTAAAAATTATCTGTAATTTAATTATGCTAATGCTTTCTTTAGTTCTTCTACCTTATCGGTATCTTCCCACTTAACATTAAGGTCTGTTCTGCCCATATGACCATAAGCAGCAGTAGGTAGGAACTTAGTATTGCGAAGGTTAAGTTCTTCAATAATAGCAGCAGGACGGCAATCAAATACCTTCTTAACGGCATTTGCAATTTCACTGTTACTATACTTACTTGTACCGAAAGTATCTACCATAATTGAAACAGGCTTTGCAACACCGATTGCATAAGCAAGTTGCACTTCACATCTACTAGCAATACCTGAGGCAACAATGTTCTTAGCAATATATCTTGCATAGTAAGCAGCACTACGGTCAACCTTAGTTGGGTCTTTACCTGAGAATGCACCACCACCATGACGGCCATAACCACCGTATGTGTCAACAATAATCTTTCTACCTGTTAAACCTGAGTCACCGGCAGGACCACCGATAACAAATCTACCTGTTGGGTTTACAAGAATTCTTGTATCATCAGTTAGTAGATTTTCAGGGATAATTGGCTTAATAACATACTTGATTAAATCATTTCTAATCTGTTCAAGTGTAACATCTTCATCATGCTGAGTAGAGATAACAACTGTGTCAATGCTAACAACCTTGCCGTCTTTATAAAGAGCAGTAACCTGAGTTTTGCCATCAGGACGAAGATACTTTAGTGTGCCGTTCTTTCTAACCTCAGTTAACTTCTTAGCCAGTTTGTGAGATAGTGAAATAGTTAGTGGCATTAGTTCTTCTGTTTCGTCACAAGCATAACCAAACATCATACCTTGGTCACCTGCACCAAACTGATTGTACTTGTCCTCTTCACCGTCTTTTAGTTCGTAACTTTCGTTAACGCCCATTGCAATATCAGGTGACTGTGTTGTAATCATATTGTTGATTTTGCAGTTGTGACCGTTAAATAGAAGTTCATCTCTGTCATAGCCGATTTCGTTAATAACATTTCTTGTAACTGCTTCATAATCAACCTTAGCAGTTGTGCTGATTTCACCCATAATGTTTACGATACCGGCAACTGCAGTTGTTTCACAAGCTACATGAGCCATATTGTCTTGTTCAAAAATTGCATCAAGAATTGCGTCACTAATCTGGTCACAAACTTTGTCAGGATGTCCTTCAGTAACTGATTCTGATGTAAATAAATACTTTCCCATATCTATACTCCTTTTCTTATATTTCTTACCACAAAAAAAAGCCACCGTGAAAGACGGTGGCTTAATACTCATCTTTCGGTTATACCGCAGGAATTAGCACCTTGCTTTTCGCAGGTTGCCGGACTTCATAGGGCCTGTCCCTCAGTCGCTCTTGATAAGAAAATATTTAATTTTTCTACCTTCATAGTGTAACACATAGTAAATATAATGTCAACTATCGGAATAAATTGTCAGTTATTCTGCTGAAGAAGTGCTTTCAGAAGTAGGTTCTGTTGTGCTTTCTGCTACACTTTCTGTAGTATTTTCTTCAGTAGAGTTTTCTTCTGTGTTAATTGATGGGTTTGTGTTGTCCTCATCCATTGTTTCAAAGTTACCACCGTAGTTGTTAACAATTTCAACAACCTTGTTGTATGTAGAAGCATTTGCATCATTGTTGATTAGAGAAATTGTAGGGTCTGTTTCCTTTGACAATCTGTTATTTAATTCATCAACACTACTTAGTACTTCACCGTTATATGTTACTGTATCACCTGAAACTGTAATTGCAACAAGTGTTTCGTGAATTGAAGCAGAAGAAGTAGGTTCTGCACTGTCTGACACAGGTAGTAGGCTCTGAATATCCTCCTTAGTTGGAATATGTCCAAAGTAAGCATAAACGCCACCACATAAAGCACCTAGGATAATAATGATAACAACAAATGTTTTTAGTCCTGTATGCTTTTTCTTTTCGGAATGGCTTTTGTCGCTTCTCTTAGAAGATTTTTCAGCTTTTCTATTATCGGATTTACTGTTATCTTTTCTGTTACTGCTATGACTTTCGTGACTATCGTGGCTACTGTGTCCTCTGTCCTTGTCCTTTTTCTTGGACTTTTTCTTTTTGTCCTTAGAACCTTTGGAACTTTTACTGCTTGAACTTCTGCTACCTGAACTGCCGGAACTTCTGTTACTTCTGCTTTCACCACTATCATTAGTATCAGCAGAGTGACTACCCTGTGGTTCTTTAGTTTCAGGTGTAACTTCTTCAGTTTCTATATTTTCAGCATATGTATTTTTTCTAGGGCTATTGCTCTTTAGTTCTCTTGAAGAACTGTTGTCAAATACATATTCATCTTCGTTATTATCAATAGGTTCATCACTAAAGAAGTCAATCTGTTGTTTTGCTTTTCTTTGTTCGGCTAAGATTTTGTCAACTTCATCATCAATGTTAGTCATATCAGTTTTGAAGTCATCAAAAGATGTGTCTTTGTTTTCATCTTCAAAATAGCCGTGTGTACCTTTTTTTGCCATACTATCAACTCCTTTAATCAAATATATCACATTTTTGTGATTACTTCAACTGTTATTGTGTGTTCTTTTTTTGAAAAAATTAGGGAAGTTACATAGAAACTGTAACTTCCCTTTGTGTTAAAGTGATAAATTTTTAAGATACTTTATCAAACTGACTGTTGTATAGGTCTGCATAGTAGCCACCCTTAGCAAGTAGCTCATTATGAGTACCTTGTTCAACAATGTCCCCATCTTTCATAAATAGAATTAAGTCAGCGTTCTTGATTGTTGAAAGTCTGTGAGCAATAACAAAACTTGTTCTGCCTTCCATTAGGTTATCCATAGCCTTCTGAATATAAGCCTCTGTTCTTGTATCAACTGAAGAAGTAGCTTCATCAAGAATAAGAATCTTAGGGTCGGCAAGAATTGTTCTTGCAATAGTTAATAACTGCTTTTGACCTTGGCTAACATTTGATGCTTCTTCATTTAGAACCATATTGTAGCCATCAGGTAGGTGTTTAACAAAGTCATCAACATGAGCAGCCTTTGCAGCCTTTATAACATCTTCATCACCGGCATCCAATTTACCGTAACGAATGTTCTCCATAATTGAGCCTTTAAATAGCCATGTATCCTGAAGAACCATACCGTAAAGCTCTCTTAGTTCTCTTCTGTCAAAGTCATTAATGTTGTGTTCATCAACTAGGATGCTACCACCGTTTAGGTCATAGAATCTCATCAGTAGCTTAACCATTGTTGTTTTACCTGCACCTGTAGGGCCAACAATAGCAATCTTCTGACCTTGCTTAACTTTAGCTGAGAAGTCGTGAATAATAATTTTATCCTCGTTGTAGCCGAATTTAACATGGTCAAATGTTACATTACCTGTGATTTCATCAACAGTAACATTTTCACCGTTAGGCTTCTTGCAATGGTTTTCAGCTTCTTGGGACTCTTCCTTTTCACCGATAAATTCAAAAATTCTTTCAGCTGATGCAGTCATTTGCTGAATCATATTACTTACCTGAGCAAGTTGCTGAATAGGCATTGTAAACTGTCTTACATACTGTATAAATGACTGAATGTCACCGACAGTAATTGTACCCTGAATAGCTAAGTAACCACCAAGTACTGCAATTGCACCGTAAGCTAAGTTACCGATTACCTGCATAATAGGACCTGCTAAACCTGAGAAGAACTGGCTCTTCCATGCTGATTTATAAAGCATATTGTTGGACTTTTCGAATTCTTCAACATTTCTGTCAACTGTGTTAAATGCCTGAACAATGTTAACACCACTGATTGTTTCTTCAACTTGACCGTTAACATGACCTAAGTAATCCTGCTGATTTCTAAAATGTTTCTGAGAAATCTTAAAGATAAGTGAAATAAAGATTAGTGCAATCGGTAGAATAACTAATGCAATAAGTGTCATCATCCAGTTAATGCTAAACATCATATATAGCACACCGATGATTGTTGAAATTGATGTTACTGCCTGAGTTGCAACCTGGTTTAAACTTGTACAAAGAGTATCAACATCATTTGTGATAATAGATAGTGTTTCACCTGTTTGATGTCTGTCAAAGTAGTTCATAGGAAGAAGATTGATTTTGTAAGAAATATCTCTTCTTAATCTATAACCAACCTTCTGAGTTACTGTACTCATTAGGAAGTTCTGAACAAAACCACAAATCGAACTTGTAATATAGATACATAGTAGTCCGATTAAGATACCGGCAATTTTACCGAAATCAATGCCTGAACCACCGGAATACTTACTCATAATTCCGTTGAAAAGTTCTGTTGTTGCATTACCTAAAATCTTAGGTCCTATAACATTGAAAACTGTACTTGCAATGGCGAAAATTACAACAATGAGTATGGCAAATTTGTAGTTGCCGATATATTTAAAAAGGCTTTTGATAGAACCCTTAAAGTCTTTTGCTTTAGCTGTTCCCATCATTTTTCCTTGTGGACCTCTACCACCTCTAGGTCCTCCCATAGGCATAGGCATTACTGTAATTCCTCCTTTGACAACTGACTTTCTGCAATGTCACGATAAACTTGACAGTTTTTCAGTAGTTCTTTGTGTGTACCCTTACCAACGATTTTACCGTTGTCAAGTACAAGTATCTGTTCAGCATTTAGAACTGTGCTGATTCTTTGAGCAACAATAAGGATTGTGCTATTCTTAATATTTTCACTAAGTGCCTTTCTGACTGCAACATCAGTCTTAAAGTCTAGTGCTGAGAAGCTATCATCAAAGATTAGCACTTCAGGTTCATTTGCAATAGCTCTTGCAATAGAAAGTCTTTGTCTTTGACCACCTGAAACATTAGTACCACCTTGGCTAATATGTGTTTCATATTTCTGAGGCTTTTCATTGATGAATTCTGTTGCGTGAGCAATCTCTGCTGCTTTTTCGATTTTTTCCATTGGTAGGTCTTCATTTGCAAAAGCAATGTTTGACTTAATAGTACCGGAGAATAGCATACCTTTCTGTGGTACATAACCGATTTTATCTCTTAAATCAGTTAGCTTAACATCCTTAATATCTTGACCGTCAACTGTAACAGAACCCTTAGTTGTATCGTAAAATCTTGGGATAAGGTTGATAAGTGTACTCTTACCACTACCTGTTGAACCGATAATAGCAGTAGTTTCACCTGGCTTTGCAGTAAAGCTAATGTCCTTTAGTACAGGTTCTTCTGCTCCCGGATAAGCAAATGTTACATCCTTAAATTCTACAACGCCCTTTTGTTTTTCTTCAAACTGCTTAGGGTTTTCAGGGTTATGGATTGTAATTTCTGTATCGTAGATTTCACCAAGTCTTTTTGCTGAAACAAATGCTCTTGGAATCATAATACTTGCCATACAAATCATTAGGAAAGACATAATAATCTGCATTGTGTATTGGATATATGCCATAATGTCACCGACTTGCATATTACCTGCATTAGTTTCATTAGCACCAACCCAAACAATAAGTACTGTTGTACCGTTCATAATAAACATCATAGCAGGCATCATAATTGCCATAACTCTGTTTACAAATAGGTTAGTCTTTGTAAGAGTTTTGTTTGCATCGTCAAATCTTTCATTTTCGTGGTCTTCACGGCTAAATGCTCTGATAACAGGTAGACCTGTAAGAATTTCTCTTGAAACTAGGTTTACCTTATCAACTAGCTTTTGAAGTGCAGTAAACTTAGGCATTGCTACTGTCATTAGTGTTGAAACAAGTACAAGGATAACGCCAACTGCTAAGGCAATAACCCATACCATACCGGAACTCATATTAGTTACCTTTAATAATGCACCGATACCTAAGATTGGAGCATAGATAATCATTCTTAGCATCATTACAACAACCATCTGAATTTGCTGAATATCATTTGTACATCTTGTAATTAATGAAGCATTACTGAATTTGTTTGACTCACTGGCTGAGAAGTTGATAATTTGGTTATATGCATGACTTCTAATATCCTTAGAGAATCTAGCACCGATAATTGATGCAAGTAAGGAAACGGCAATCATACATACAAAGATTACACCGGCATAACCAAGCATTAATGCACCTGCTTTAAATAGGTAATTCATTCTAACCTGGTCAGTATCAACACCGGCAGACTTCATAAGGCTTTCTGTATATGGTGTTACAACCTGTGTGATTGTGTCCTCTCCTAGTTTGTCAAATGCCTTTAACTTGTCGTTCATTACATCAGTAATTTGACTCATAGTGTTTTCGCTGAATAAAGGCAAAATCTCAAACATATCAACTGTTTCACCGGCTTGAGACTTCTTATTGATTTCCATAAACTTCATTTGGTTTTCAGGTGTCATTTCTTTAACACCATTTTCCATAATCTCTTGGAAGTCCTTGTTGTCAATCTTGCCACTTACTGAGTCGGAAGAAAGTTCGCCTTTCTCACTCTTTTCTAACATATAAGTGATAAGCATAGGCTTTGTTAGCTTATCGGCAAGTTTATCGGCATTTTTATCGCCGATATTTTCCTTTAATACAAGAATATCTTTGTTTTTGTACTTCTCACTTTTATACTGAGAATTTACAAAGTCTTTGTCATTTTTGTCCATAAAAAGCTCTATTTTATCCATTTCACTTTTTGGAGCTTTTTCCGGTGTAACAGTTTCAATACCGGACTGCTGAATACCAACATTGACAATATTACTCATATATGTTGGCAATGATAAGTCACAATAAGCCTGAATTACTAGCAAAATTACAACGAAAATAATAGGAATGATTGCAGGCTTAAAGTGCTTTAGTAATTTCTTCAATATATTCACCTCTTATTTAGTTTAGTATATTGATTTTAACATTATTTAAGGATATGTACAATGTATATTTTAAATTCAATGTTCATTATTTTGCACAAGAAATAAACCGTTTAGTTGTACATAATGCTGAAAATAATAATCATTTCTGTTTTATTGATATTTATTTTAAGTTATGGCTATTCTTAACAATTATTTTATTAAAAAATAACATATATAATTCTATACTAGAATAAAAATATGAATAAAATGTGATATTCTATCCTTAATTAAGAAAGAGAGGTATTAATTATGATTAAAGAAATAACAAAAGATATTACTTATGTTGGTTGTGATGATAAAACTCTTGATTTGTTTGAAAGTCAGTATATAATTCCTAACGGTATTGCATATAATGCTTATGTTATTATGGATGAAAATATTGCACTTATTGATACAGTTGATAAAAGAAAAACTGATGAGTGGCTTGAAAATGTTGAGAAAGTTCTTGACGGTAAGACACCTAAATATCTGGTTGTAAACCATATGGAACCTGACCATTCCGGTTCTGTAGAGGCTTGTATCAAGAAGTACCCTGAAATCACTTTGGTAGGTAACAAGAAAACTTTCCTATTTCTAAAGCAGTTTACAGGTCTTGACCTAGAAACAACTTCAAAGGTTGTTGCTGAAGGTGATACTCTTGAACTTGGTACTCATACATTAAGTTTTGTAATGGCACCAATGGTTCATTGGCCTGAAGTTATGGTTACATACGACAGCACAGATAAGGTACTGTTCTCTGCTGATGCATTCGGTAAGTTCGGTGCATTAGATACTGATGAAGATTGGGCTTGTGAGGCTAGAAGATACTACTTTAACATTGTAGGTAAGTATGGAGTACCTGTACAAGGACTACTAAAGAAAACATCAAAGCTTGACATTCAGATTATCTGTCCTACTCATGGTCCTGTACTAACAGAAAACCTAGGCTACTACCTAGACCTATACAACACTTGGTCAACTTATCAGGCTGAAACAGATGGTGTATTTGTTGCTTATTGTTCAATTCATGGCAACACAACTGAGGCAGTAGGTAAGCTGGAAGAAATCCTAAAGTCTAAGACAGACAAGGAAGTTGTTGTAACTGACCTTTCAAGATGTGATATGGCAGAGGCTATTGAAGATGCATTTAGATATAGCAAGTTAATTGTTGCTGCTCCATCATATGATGCAGGTGTGTTCCCTGTAATGGCAGACTTCCTACATCATCTAAAGATTAAGGCTTATCAGAACAGAAAGGTAGCTATTGTAGAAAACGGTTCATGGGCACCTACTGCTGCAAGAACTATGAAGGGTTACCTGGAAGAAATGAAGAATGTTACTATCTGTGATACAGTAGTTACAATTAAGTCCAAGGCAACAGAAGATACATATAAAGAAATGGAAAAACTTGCTGACGAAATCTTGGCATAATTTTCAAACTCAATTATTATTAGCCTCTGCAAAATAGCAGAGGCTATTTTTATAGTAATTTGTGAAATTACTAAATGCAAACAAAATAAAAATAATGGCAACAAGGAGTTGCTTGTACTAATAAACAATTTACATTATAATACAAATAGGTGGTGAATAATATGGAAACAAAGGACATAATCCTTGAACTAAGGACAAAGAAAGGTTTATCACAAGATGAACTGGTGGAGAAAGATATTTCGGTATAGTAGCAAATATAGACTTTATCCTTGTATCAACATATGAAGAAAATGGAATTAACCCAGAACTGGTTCTATATAAGAAAAGATAATTTAGATTTATTAATATCTTAACCAACAAAAAGCCCCATAGCTTGTGCTATGGGGTAATTTTATATATTTCTGAATTTTTATAATTTTCCCTATAAAAAAGCAAGTGACAACATAAGTCATCACTTGCTTATAATTATTTCTTAATTTCTAGGAGTCTTTCGGCTTTTTCAACTTCTTCAGCAGTTGGAATTTTATAGCCGTCAAGTGGGTAAGGAATACCTAACTTTTCCCACTTCATAAGACCTAGTGTATGATAAGGAAGAATCTCAACCTTATCTACAGTTTTAAGTTGTTTAATAAACTGATTTAACTTCTTTAGACCTTCTTCGTCATCAGTAAGGTTAGGAACAAGAACATGTCTTATCCACATATGAACACCCTTATCTGATAGATACTGAGCCATAGCAAGAATATTTTCATTCTTATGACCTGTTAGTTCCTTATGCTTATCACTTTCAATTTCTTTAATGTCAAGCATAACAAGGTCGGTATATTTAATTAGTTCATCAAACTTACTTAGAAACTCAGGGTCATTTTTAAATGGTTGACCACAAGTATCAAGGGTAGTATGAACGCCCTTTTCCTTAGCTAGTCTGAAAACCTCTGTTACAAAATCAATCTGTAACAGTGGTTCACCACCACTGATTGTAATACCACCGTTGTTCTTCCAATAATTCTTATATCTATAAGCCTTATCAAAAAGTTGTTTAGCAGTTAATTCATCACCGGCGTTTTTGTCCCAAGTGTCTGGGTTGTGGCAATATTTACAACGCATATTGCAACCCTGTAAAAATGCCACATATCTAACACCCGGTCCGTCAACCAGACCGAAAGTTTCGTAAGTATTAATTCTACCTGTTATATTACATGCTTGCATGACAAGTACGAGCAATAACATCTAGCTGCTGTTCACGAGTTAGGTCGATGAACTTAACAGCATAACCAGAAACACGGATTGTGAAGTTTGCATATTCTTCTTTTTCTGGGTGTTCCATAGCGTCGATTAGCTTATCCTTACCAAATACATTAACATTTAGGTGATGAGCACCCTGATCGAAGTAACCGTCCATAACCTGAACTAGGTTATTAACTCTTTCATCTTCTGAGTGACCTAGAGCGTCTGGGTTGATTGTCTGAGTATTTGAAATACCATCTAGTGCCCAGTGATATGGTAGCTTAGCAACTGAGTTTAGAGAAGCTAGTAGACCGTTCTGTTCTGCACCGTAACTTGGGTTAGCACCAGGTGATAGTGGTTCGCCGGCCTTACGACCGTTAGGCATAGTACCTGTAGCCTTACCATAAACAACGTTAGATGTGATTGTTAGGATAGATGTTGTAGCTTCAGAATCACGGTATGTGTGACGCTTCTTAATCATATCTAGGAATGTCTTTAGTAGCCATAGAGCGATTTCGTCAGCTCTGTCATCATCGTTACCATACTTAGGGAAGTCGCCTTCTGTTTCGAAGTCAACGATGATACCGTCTTCATCACGGATTGGCTTAACTGTTGCGTACTTAATAGCACTTAGTGAGTCAACAACATGTGAGAAACCTGCAATACCTGTAGCAAATGTACGACGAACATCAGTATCAATAAGAGCCATTTCAGCTGCTTCATAATAATACTTATCGTGCATATACTGGATTAGGTTTAGTGTATTTACATATAGACCAGCTAGCCAGTCCATCATTGTTGTATACTTATCAATAACCTTATCATATTCTAGAGTGTCACCTTCGTATGGCTTGTAAGCAGGACCAACTTGTTCACGAGTCTTAACATCAACACCACCGTTTAGTGCGTATAGAAGACACTTAGCTAGGTTAGCTCTAGCACCGAAGAACTGCATTTCCTTACCTGTCTGAGTAGCAGATACACAGCAGCAGATTGAGTAATCGTCGCCCCATACTGGCTTCATAACATCATCATTTTCATACTGAACTGAGCTTGTACGAATTGAAATCTGTGCAGCATAGTCCTTGAATGTTTCTGGAAGTGATGAAGAATATAGAACAGTTAGGTTTGGTTCTGGTGAAGGTCCCATATTTTCTAGTGTGTGTAGGAAACGGAAGTCTGTCTTTGTTACCATTGAACGACCGTCAACACCTGTACCACCAACTTCTAGTGTAGCCCAAACCGGGTCACCTGAGAATAGCTGATTGTATGATGGGATACGAGCGAATTTAACCATACGGAATTTCATTACCATGTGGTCGATTAGTTCCTGAGCTTCTTTTTCTGTTAATGTTCCGTTTTCTAGATCTCTCTGAATGTAGATGTCTAGGAATGTTGAAATTCTACCAACACTCATTGCAGCACCGTTCTGAGTCTTGATAGCAGCTAGATAACCGAAGTATAGCCACTGACAAGCTTCGTGAGCGTTACTTGCTGGTTCTGAAATGTCGTAACCATAAGCCTGAGCCATAGTCTTCATATCATTTAGAGCCTTAATCTGTAGAGAAAGTTCTTCTCTCTGACGGATAACGTCATCTGTCATTGTGCCGTCGCCTGTGTTAGCAAAGTCATGCTTCTTTTCTTCGATTAGGTAATCAATACCGTAAAGAGCAACTCTACGATAGTCACCAACGATACGGCCACGACCGTATGTATCTGGAAGACCTGTAATAATCTTGTTATGACGAGCCTTCTTCATTTCCGGTGTGTAAGCATCGAATACACCTTGGTTATGTGTACGGCTGTATTCGTTGAAGATCTTGTGGAACTTAGGGTTAGGTGTGTAACCGTTAGTTGTACAAGCCTGTTCAGCCATCTTAATACCACCGAAAGGCATAAATGCTCTCTTAAGTGGCTTATCTGTCTGAAGACCAACAACCTTTTCAAGATCCTTAGTTTCTTCATTAATATAACCAGGGCCATAAGCTGTTAGAGTAGAAACAACTTCTGTTTCCATATCTAGGATACCACCCTGAGCTCTTTCTTTCTTCTGTAAATCCTGTAGAATGCCCCATAGCTTATCAGTTGCTTCTGTTGGACCTTCTAGGAATGATGAATCGCCATCGTATGGTTTGTAGTTGTGTTGGATAAAGTCACGAGTGTTGACTTCTTCTTTCCACATACGGCCTTCAAAGCCGTCCCATTGCTTAAAATTAATCATTTTCTATCCACCTCTACTATTACTTTTTGGGTCTTTTTTTCTAACCAAATTCATTATACTACTATTTCTCTAAAATACAAGTGAAAATCATAACTATTTTGAATAATTATTGTAAATACCAAAAAAATCGAAATATTAGTTAATTTTATAGTGCAATTTAAAGAATAATTGACCGTTATTTTCACATTTTCAGAAATTTATAACAGTATATTCTTACATTTTTGATTTATCAATATATGTATATAGTGTATTACCCTTATCACAATAACTACATATTGTGTGTTTTTATTGTTAAAAAATTAACCTAAATTTTACAAAACACTTTGATTTTTTAACTAAATAAACTGCAAAATCATAATTATACTGTAATTATTTTTCACTATTTATCCTATAATTCTTTATAAAAATTATACTGTTTGTTTTAATAATTATTCTATCAATTTTCGGCTGAAAATTCTTTATTTTAAACATATAATTTACTTAATATTTCAGTTGTGATAAAATACCCTTGAGGTGATAAAAATGAAATGCGATATGCACAATCATTCAATATTTTCCGATGGCACATTTACACCGGAAAAATTAGTTGAAATTGCAAAGGAAAGTAACCTTTCTGCTATTGCACTAACTGACCACAACACTATTTTAGGTTTAGATAGATTTTTAAATGCTCCTAACAGTAGCAACATACATCTTGTAGGTGGTATTGAATTTTCTACCGACTATAAAGGAACTGAATTACATATTTTAGGATTATTTATTCCTAAAGAATTTTACAGTGAGATTGAAGAAAAGGTTAAGAATGAACTTAAGAAAAAGGAACAAAGCAACATTAATCTAGTTAATAACCTTATTAAAAAGGGCTTTAACCTTACATATGAGGATATTAAAAACACAACACCTAACGGTAACATCAATAGAGCAGTTATTGCAAACTATATGATGCATAAAGGTTATGTTAAAAGTGTAAGTGAGGCTTTTGAAAAGTACCTTAACCCAAGTAACGGGCTATATACCCCACCTGAAAAGTTATCAGCCACAGACACAATAGAATACATCAACAGTATCGGTGCAGTTTCTGTATTGGCTCATCCATTTCTAAACTTAAAGACAGAAGATAAAATCAGAAAATTTCTAACATTAGCTAAAGAAAAAGGTCTTGACGGTATGGAAGTTTATTACTCTAAATTCAGTGAAGAACAAACTGCTATTGCCGAAAAGTTAGCTGATGAATTCCACCTAATCAAAAGTGGTGGCAGTGACTTTCATGGCGAGAACAAACCTGAAATAAAAATGGGTTCAGGCAAAGGCAACCTTAACATTCCTTATTCTGTTTATGAAAATCTAAAAAGAAGATTTAACGAAAAGAACAAATAATATATTCATTTATAATGGATATATTTGCAATTTTTCTTATGATGAATTATAATAAAGTTTAGACTAATTTTTAGAAATAAACGGACGGTGATTTTGTGGCAATTGATTCATACTTATATGGCAACACAGCAAATGATGAAATGATAATGTCTGCTGTATCAAGCATTGTACCTAATGAAGATTTGTTCTCTACTTTATCAGGTAATGAACCTTTCTCCAGTCAATACAAGCTATATGTGCCTATGCGTGTTAAAGGTGATATGTCACATATTTTAATAGAACTTGCTTTTCACTACATAGCTAAGGTAATTGTTGCGGCTTACTGTAACGACACTAACTGTAATCCATTTGAAAATAGCATTGCAGAAAGAAGTATCAGAAATCTACAACCTAAGATTGAAAAAAGCTACTTTCAAGAAGTGTATGAAAGATATGAATATGCTACAATGCAACTTCAAAACTATATTGACGGTGAGGACAACTCAACAAACAATATTATTCAGCATTGTTTCTTCTTAGCTAAGTTAGATATTTGCTACAGAAAAGCAGCTATTCCATCAGACCTTAGTCAGTTCTTTACACCGGCAACACCTGATGAGGTTATCGAGATTAAAGAAATGGCACTTAAATTTGGCAAAAGTTTCATTCCGAGAGTTTTGCGACCTGAAAGCAAAATTATCTTTAACCCTAACTTTGGCTTTGGTGAATGTTTAATCGGTGAGACTGAATGTGATATGATTATTGACAAAACTATCATTGACCTTAGAACCGATATTGGTACAAGCTATCCTAGGGATAGAGTTACAAAAAGTATGGTTCACTTTTTGCTGACAGAAATCAACAGAGATTTTGGCAATAAAGAAAATGCTTTTCCAATTGACAACCTTGTATTTTATTCTGCCAGATATGGTGAAACAGAAATTTTAAGTTTGGAAGATATTGACCAATACGATATTACCAAAGCAGTTAACAAATTCACTTTAGCTACTAATGCCGAACATAAATTTGACCAAATGATAGCTAAAGGAAAATACAAAAATACACCTAGACCTAACAATGTTAACAGTCAGGAACAATATTACTCACATTCTCAGCAAAACAGAAATGATGATATTGACAGACAAGATTATAATGACGGTTACAACCAAGTAGTTAAAAGAAAGAAGAAACATACTTTTAGAAAAGTTTTGATTTTGATAATTGTACTTTCTCTTCTCACTATTGGATTTGTTTATCTTAAAGATTATTATGTAATGAATTACGGCAATGACTTTGCTATTGAGTCAATACTACATAATTTATTTGGTTTAGACATATAAATATATATCAAAAGGGACAGTTTGCACTAAGCAGACTGTCCCTTATTTTATTTATTAATTTGTAACAGAATATTTAAATGTGATGGGAAGAAATCTTCCACACAACTTTTCACAAAATCAAAATTACTTACTATCCAATCATTTTTATCAAAGGTAATAAGTATTCTGTTTGTAGTTGCAAATTCAGTTATCTTTGATGATACAGGAAACTGTTTCATAAACTTATTCATACCGTCTAAATTAAAATCGGTTTCATCAACAGAAAGTAAAGAAAGTAACATCTCTCTCCTAGATTTTACATCACTTGCTCTGGTTATTGAGTCAAAGTATCTTTCCTTAACAGTAAGTCCATAGTCCTCTGCTGTAGAAACAAAACATTCTTTCTCAACATTCATTAGTCTGTTACTGATAATTTCAAGACCTTTTGAATAAGCATACATTTCACTTTGCAAATTCACATTGTCCTTGTTATAGGCTTTAAAGTTACAAATAATACTGATAATTCTACTGTAAATATCCATTTTACAACTCCGTAACCTGTAAAGTATTTAGCTTTAGAAAATGCTTGTTATCCACTACCATATCGGTAGTTAAAGCATCATCAAACTGAAAACGCTTTATGCCGTCAATACTCTGTACCTTTTCAGCAACTCGTGAAAGAAAGAATGAACCACCTACACCTAAACTTGAAACATAATCTCTCAGCAAGGTTTCACATTTACTCTTAATATCAGCAAAGCTATAACCACTTTCAAGTTCCAGCTTTACACCGATATTTACATATGAGGCAGTTGCACTATATACTACTGTGCTAACATTAACTTCTCTTTCCTTTGTTATAACTCTCTGTACATTAGAAGCCAAGGTAGCATCTGCCATTTCACCTTTTTTAGAAATAAAAATATCTACAGTACCTGCACCTCTGTTTTTAGGTACAACACCGGCAGAATATACACCATCCATACTTTCGGCAAGTGACTTATAAAAAGCAATATTAGTACCGTTGTTGTGGTGCTTATATATGTACATCAATCTACTTCTAAGTTCTTCATCTGTTTCTATATCTTCACCATCCTCAAAAACATCTTTATTTGTTACCGAATAGACACCTGGCACTTGAGAAACCAAGGTAGCAATCTTCTTAATAGCTATATTATATTTTTTGCCTACCGATTCAGCCTCAGCATCTACAATAGCAAAGGTACCTCCTACTGAAACATATCCGTTTCTTGTAGTGACAAATCTCAATGGATTTTCCCCTGATGTAGAAACAACAGTACCCTTAGGTATTAATAGTGTACTTTCTGTTGGTGAGTCAAGTGTAAAAAAAACACTACCGGTAGCTTTTGCACCTTGCTTTCTGGTGACACCTCTTTCTGCACAATGATAGTCAAGGTACTTACCGGTTGCAGTTGTAGGGAACATTTGCTTTTTCAAAAAATCTAATTGACTTGAAAAATTAAAAAGTTCACCGGCTAAAATTCTAAACTTAATGCCTTGGTCAGAATATTCATCCGGTACAAATCCTGTTTTCTCTTTATAGGCATTTTCCATTGTAGTTAGTATTTCATTATAATCTACCAAATACATTCACCTCTCTTATATATTCCTTATTACCTAGTTTTAGGCTAATATTAACAGTCTGTTTCTCTTTATCTACCGACAGTACAGTTACCCTAGTATTTACAATATTAAATACACATTGATTTATGTACATTTCAAGTTGTGCTAAATCTTCTTCAGTAGAGTAATCAAGTTTAGGAATAGTTGAACCTAAATTTTTATTATAAATAAAACTGCCTTTATCAAGAGAAAGGCACATTTCTATTCTCTGAAAAATACTATCAACATCATAAACTTTTTCTTCTGTATTACCTAAGAAAACTGTACCACCATCTTTAACCTTTAAATCATACATCAAGAAATCACCTTGCCGTTTATCAGCACTTGACCTTCATTATTGAGAAGAATTTTTGCACCACCTGCACTACACAGCAGCACCTCACCTACTTCTAAATTATGGGAATTGTTGTTACATACTCCCACAACAACATTGCCGTTTTCTGTAGGGATAATTACAGAATTTTCTCCAACAACAGGAACAGAATACAACCCATAGGGCAGAGCGACTTTTACATTACTTTGCTCTACAGAAGAAAACACATTTACTGTATTGTCATCACTTTTTACCACTTCACCACACTTTGATTTAGGGGAATTTTCCTTTGCAATATAACCGGTTAACCACATTTACTTACACCTTCTTAAAATTAACTTTGTTTCTTCACCTTTTGAATTATAGGAATATTCTATTTCGGCAACTTGCAATTTCTCTGCTATACTTTCAACCTTACATTTATAGCCTAAACAGTAGGTTAAGTTATATGGGCAAGTTACCTGTACTTCATAACTGTTTAAGTTAGAATTTTCTATTAAATTTTCACCATTTTCCGGATAAACATTTTTACCTACTGATGCATCCAAAAATCTTTCTCTGCATATTGAAGCACCCTTAGTTTCTTTATTCTCAATTATATAGTCGTAAAATCTTGAATTTGTCATTAAGGATACTTTGGAGATTTTCTCACATCTCTTTTTATTTTCGATTAGTGAGGTGTAGCTCAAGTTACTTAAAGTTATTTCACTGTCAATATTACTGTAAAAAATCAGCTTACCCTTAGGTGTCATTCTAGGTAAAGAAGAAAATACCTTATCACAATATTCTGCAAAAATATCATAAACAGTCATACCGTTATCAACGGTAATCTTTCCGGTATAAACTTCTTCACCCCTATCAAAATCAATAGAAAAATCTTTAAGATATTTATTACCTAAATATGTTCTTGTAACATTATTCAATTCTGTAGGATAGGCTTGATTATCCAGTAGCAAGGCCATCTTACTTCTTGCTACATACTTTTTATAGTTACCTGTAGTATTAAAAATGCTGATTTCTTCATCAATAACCCCAACAAAGATAAGGTCAGTCTCATTATAAATTTTAATCTCTGCACCATCAGCATAATTTTTATAAGGCAATACAACAGTAGCACTGTCACACGGAATAGTTAAACTCATATCAATAGTCAGTGACAAGGGCTTTTCAAAACAGATAATGTTACCCTTATCATCAAAAATATATACACCTAACATAATGCCACCTTATCCCCTACCTTTAAGTCAAAAGGATTTTTCAGCTGATTATTCAGTAACATAAGTCTTTCAATACCAACATTATATTTATTGCTGATATTCCATAGTGACTCACCACTTTCTGCATAGCAAAATGATGGTAAATAAGTTTTATCAATACCTGACATATCTTCGACAAAAGTAAATTTATAGGAAATCAGATTTTCTTTAGGTTCACCTACAATTTCAAGACTTGTAAAGTAGCTATTCATTACAGAGAATTTAGGAATTGTCAGCAGTCCTGAAGTTTCTTCTTTATGTACCTTCCACAAAGAATCATACTGACTAAAACAATCTTCACCAAAGAGATAACCTTCACCTGTAATCACCCTACTGTTTCTGCCAAAGTTTTGAATAAGGTTATTGCCCATAGGAATTTTTTGTTCCACAATTTCTCTATTGGAAAGTAGTTTTACTGTTGATGGGTTATAGGTCCAGAAATGATTTTTGAAACTCATTTTTGCTATCTTCATTTTTTCAAATCCTTTGTGTCAATAATTTTTCTGCTGTATCTGCGAATATCCCTACTGATAATTTTGGAAATATTTTCACAAGCAGATTTATCAACCAGCTTATCGGCAAATTCCAAGAATTCCTTATTCATTAAATGACCTTCTTTCAGAAGAGATTATAAGCAATTCTCTATACACAAAGCCATCCTTTGTATATTCTCTTTCACCTAAAATTTTGCAGTTGTAATACATTACTGTGTAGTTACTTTGCTTTAGCTTTAGGGTAAATTCATTATGAGGAAAAGTGTTGTGGTTACTTGCTAAAGTTAGTGTAAGGGTATAATCAACATTTTCACTTGTTACACCGTAACTATTGCCACACATATATTCATTAATCTTAGTGGTAGATGAATTTACTTCCGATGTAAGTCCAACTACTCCACCTACTACCTTGTCATCAATAGTGATAACTAAATTTTTCATTAAATCCATTGTACCTATCATTTACTCACCTCTGTAATCTAAATAATCTAAGGATAGAGAAAGTGTCCTATACACTGCCTCATACTCTTGGCTATACTTTATTTCAGAAACATTTATACTGCTTATAATATTGTCACTGTCTGCTTTAGGTAAAAGCTCCACGATAGAATTTATTGTATGGGTGATACCATCCCCACCGTTTTGGTAGGGACAGTAAATATTCAGCTTTAACTCTGACTTTATATTTTCACCACTCATTCCGTTACCGGCAAATCCACCGGCAAAAGAATTTACAATATTAACACCATTATTTACGGTAACAAGTATTCCACCAAGTGGTGTTTCTTTTAGCTTACCGTTATAGGCTTTTACAAATCTTACATCATCAAGGTCTTTACTTAGCTTGATTTTCTTAATAATATCTTCAACCTTATCATTATGAATTACCACTAAAATCATCCTCCAAAATAGGGTAACATAACTTTAGTATTGCCCACTTATACATACATTTATTCTGATACATATAACTCTGACATTTAATAACCTCATATGTTGAATTATCAAGAATCAGTTTGTCGTTACTGTCTACTGCACTGTCCTTTTCTGCTACTAAAAGATAATACATATTATCCCTGGCAGAGATATTTGTGCTTTCATAAATATTACTATGGGCTTTGTAGTTTAGTGGCTGAATAAAACCGTAAATTGTACTTACATTGTCCTTTGACAAGGCAGTTATTTTGTTGCCGTATTCTCTAAAGGACTTTGTAATTGAAGAACTTATATTCATACACTAACACCCTTAAAGTAAAAGTCAGATGACTTTGTGAACCTAGCAATTTCCTTTAGACTTTCTTTCCATAGTGAATATGCCCTTTCGGTAACTTTGCTTTTACTGCTTTTGGAAACAGTTAAGTCACCTGCCTTAAAGTAGCTAACATCACTTTGGCTATAGAACAAACTCCATTTGTAATAAGCATATGTACCACAAGCAGAAGTTAATAATGTACTGTTCTCTTTAACATCAACTTCTTCCTTTAGAATTGACTTTACATAGGCAATTGACTCTCTGATAAGTGGCAGATACTTGCTAAGTTCACTTTCATCAATACCGGACAGTAACAGAAATTTCTTTGCTACTTCATTAATTCCCAAGTTATCACCTCTAGTACTTTAGTACCTTAGCAGAACCTGTAAAGATTTTGCCGAAACCTGCAATAGAAGTAATTGCTGCTCTCTCAAGCTGACGGTCAATTAGCTTGTCATATTCTGTCTGTACATCACCGGCCTTAACCATCTCTAATGCACAATTCTTGTCAACACCAATAATATAGTTGCCTGTAATTTCAGGTGTATGGATAACATTAGCACCCATAGGTGTAATCATTTTGCCTGTACCCTGAAAGTTTAGACCGGCTACCGAATCCTTCATTTCTGTAAGTGAAAGTAGCTTTTCCATTGAAGAAGTAGGTGCAATAATTGTGTTAAGCTCATAAGGGCTTAGTGAACTCCATAACTTTACAAGATCACCGTAACTGATGTTACCTGTTGAAGAAGTATTGATTGTACTTGCCGGATTACCGTTACCGTCACCGTTAATCAGTACATCAACTGCATCCTTAAGCTGTGCTCTTGCAATATATGCACCAATCTGCTTTAGTGTGACAGTAAATAAGTCAAGTCGCTGAAATCTGATTGCTTCATAAGAAGAAACTAACATTCTGCCTCTTTTATGTAGCTTAATTAGGTTATCCTGAGTTTTGATAGTTGTCTGTGGAATCTGTGTACCTTCCATAACAACCTTTAGTGACTTATCATCAGTTGTAGGTTCTGAAGTAATTGAACGGTAGTCCATACCGTCAATCATTGTAGTAGTTGCTACAATGTCAGAAAGTACATCAGCCTGTTCCATACCTTGCTTTACTGCTCTGCTGATATATTCCGGAAACAGTGCTGATGAACTGCTTGTTGAAAAGAACTTATCAACTGTGTCACTACCTTTACCTGAAACCTTAATGTCAAATCGCTTTAACTGTCGAGAAAATGCATCTAGATTTTCCAGAGAAGTACCTCTGTAGTTTTCTGATGGGTCTAGTTCTTCAAGAACATCTGTAAAGCTCTTACCCTTTACACCGTACATACCTTTTTCTAAAGAAATATTTTTATAGTTACTCATATTCATTCTCCTTATAGTAAAATTCCTGATTCATTATCTGTTGAGTCCAGTACAAAGTACATTTTACCTGCACTGTTCTCTGCTACCTTACCGTCACTTGATGCTACAAGCGATACACTACCTAGGCTAAGTTTTGCTGTGGTTTTCACCTTGCAATAACCTCTTGTCTGTACAGTTGCATAACCGTCCCTTACACAAGTACAAACACCTAGGAAAGGCTTAGTTGCCTTTGCTACTGTTGCAGTACCGTTTGCACCAACAGTAACAAGCACATTCTGTTCTCCCTCTTTTAGAGTAGTATCAGCTAACATAGTAACTGAGTTTTCATCATAACCGTTAAAATTAATATTCATATAAACCTCCGTTAAATAGTAAATTCTTGATTTTTGTTACTTACACTTTTATTTTCTTTGTAGGATTGTGGCACAATAGGTAGCCTTTCACTTGCTCTGTCCTGATACACATTTCTAAGTTCACAAAGCTCATTAATAGAAAGTGTCTTTACAATAGACTCCATTGTTGTACTTGAAATCCCACTTTTGCTAATTAGAGAAAGTCGCATAATGTCCTTAACCACACTTTCTCTATATGCCCTACCACATTCAGCATCCTTTTCAAGACTTTGAATGTATGAAAGCAGTTTTACCTTTTCATCTTTATTAAGGGTAACTTGCTTTTCGCTTTTTAGGCACTTAATAATATCTTCCATAAAATTCTCTCCTTTTAAAAATGACTTAATTACACCTGCTTTTTTCTGTGATGGTACTGCCACAAAGCTCCATTCATATGCATCCTTTACGCCGGTTAATTCACCGTAACAAAGAGTATCACCGTAATATTCACCTTTATGATGATTGCACATTGATGAATTAATAGGATTACCACAAATTGAACACAAGGTGCTTTCTACACTACAACCGACACTTACTTCCTTTAGAATTCCTGTTTCCAGCTTACTGATAAAGTCCTTGGTACTTTCGGTTTTAGGCACATAGGCTTTTGCTATAAGCCTAAAGTACTGATCACCTGTTGTGGTGACTTCACCCTCAACTGCCTGTACCTCAGTTTTGTAAATTCTTGCAAGTTGGTTTTCAGCCTTTGGTGAATGGTCCATAATACCGGTTTTACCTACAAAAAGTTTTTCAAGTGCAAAAAGACTTTCCACAGTAAACCTTTCATAGTCCCTATCAACTTCATTGTCACAAAGTACAACAGAAAATGTATATACTTCATCTTCCGTTAAGTCACTTCTTGTGTAGGTATTTATAAGGGCAATATCCTCAGCTAAATTTTCATTTGATTTAATTACTAAACCTTTCTTCATACAGTTTCTAAAATACCCTCCTCACTTTCTTTAACGCCAAACTCTCTTTCAATTTCCTTTTCAATTTTTAAGGCATTTGCCTTGTTTAGTCTTGCCTCAGAAAGTTCAAGTTCATCTTGTAAATTAATATGTGTCCACTTTACAGTTACCTTTTCATCAATACCATTTAAACTTAAATATACCCTTGCTATTCTCTCAATTACAGGATTTAAAATTTCTCTGTAACACTCAAGTTCACTTGTAAGAATATCAGCTTGTTGGCTACTCATTCTTTCAGTAGTACTCCAACTTAAACCAAGCAAAAATGGTGGTACAGAAAGTTTTGCTACAATCTGTTCTGTAATATGTCTAATAGGCAGATCACAATCAAGAACCTGATTATCAGCACCGATAGTCTTTATTGACACATCACCTACCGAAACAAAGTCACATACACTGTTTTTGTTACGCATAACCCTTGACCATTCATCGGCTATTTGTTGTGCATTTTCTCTTGTATAAGCTGATGAACCACTGTTGCTGTCAGGCTTATATGTAACTGCAAATCTCACATTGCCCACTCTATCCCAATTCTGTCCCAAAGCATTGAAAATCTTTAACAGAATACCACTTACAAATGGCAAACCTCTTAGGATTGACACACCTCTACTTCTGCCTGACTCAGGGTTTAGCATTGATGTTACAAACAAATCTTGATAAGGAAGTTCCTCATTTATGCCTTTACTGTTGCTACACACCACAAGGTTAAGAGGACTGTCCTTTTCAATCAGTGTTACATCCCTAGGGTCGGTGTTGTACAATGCTCTAATATTTTTTCCGTCACTTGTTAAAACAATTTCTGCTACTGCCTCACCATAAGTCAGTAGGTTATCAAAGTAACAAGAAATAAAGTTATACATACCCTTATTACCTTGACACACATCAACATTTCTAAAAAAATCATCAACCATTGCCTTAGTTTTTTTACTTTCACAATCTACAGAAAATGTACCTAATAGCCTATTGATTTTACAAATTGCTGCATCAATAATGGGCAAAGCCTCTCTAAGAGAAGAATAAAGGTCAAGCTCAACTTTGGTTAATGGACTGTATGAACCTACAATATTAAATGGATGTGATGAACTGTCATTTTGTGGAGCAGAAAGTATAGAAACTTTTTCCTTAACTTTTCTTTTTCTAAATATACCCATAACTCTCCTATCTTCTGGTAGCAAAAGCTATGAAACCACTTTCACTATTCAGAATTGTTGTTACAAAATATCTAATATCGTCCATTGCATGGTCATTCTCCTTTATCGGACAATCGTTACCACCTCTTTCGTCCCAACGGTAAAGGGAAAATTCTCTCATAGAGTCTGTACAGTTGGAACATATTTTAATTTTATTTTCTTTTAGTGCAGTAGATACTTTTCGGATACCGTCAAGTACATTGTTCCTTGCCGGTACAACATTGAACCTCTTGTGTCGCTTTATTGTTTCAATGAAGCTTGCTGCTGAGGGGTCAACTGTAATGGATGATAGGTGTCTGTTACCTATCAACTTTTCAAGTGAAGAATAATGTTCTTCATCAGTTTTTTGATAACCCTCAACTCTGGAATTAAAGTAGTATTCATCAATTCTGTACCAAGTATCTTGGTACTTACCCCAAAGTCCAAATGATGCAGGATTTACCGTACCATAGTCGCAAGAAACTGCATATTCACTAAACTTAACCTTAGGCACATCACAGTAAGCATTATCCTTATCCATAAATGGATAAACTGCACCTGTTGTTGCAACCCACCTACCCTTTACAAATCTTTCATAAAATGCACCGGTGTACAAACTCTGATACCTATGAATCATTCCTTTACTTAAAGATGGGTTATCCTCCATTTCAAAATGAAGGTACAATGCATTTTTCATTTTGCATTTCTTTATCCACTCACAATAAAACCAATGACCCGGATACTCAGGGTTACAGTTAAACCAAAACTTACTGCCCTCAACAGAACATCTTGCAAGAGACTGTTCAACAAATGACCTAGGCATAAGAGCCACTTCATCAAAGAACACACCTGCCAAAGTGATACCTTGAATAAGTGATGCTGACATTTCATCTTTACCACCAAAAAGGTAAAAACGATTTACCATACCCTTATACATAACTTCAAGAATGTTCTCACTTTTCTTTAGGTTAGTTTCAAAACCTAGGTCGGTTAAGTTCTTTATTAAAGGTGTTATTACATTTCGCTTTAGACTTCTGATTGTTTTGCCACACATTGCAAAGGACATATTGTTAAAAGTGCTAAAGGTCCATGCAACAAATGAAATTGACATACAAAAGGTTTTGCCACTTCTAACTGCCCCGTCACAAATAATTGCATCTTTACTTTTATCGGCAGAATTACTGCACCACCAAGTAAGGACTTTCATTTGCTTTTTAGAAAATGGTTTGTAACTACTCATTACTGTCACCTAAAGCCTTTGCACCTTTTTCCAAAGCCTCATAAAACGGTACACATTGACTTTCACCGTCAAGGTAATTTTGTAGCTTTTCAAGTGCCTTTAGTCTGTCAAAAAATTTAATTTCCATTGCACCATCCTTTGGTTTCTTAATTTCAGAAATCATAAATAAATTCATATTCTGCAAATCTTCTTTAGTGACCTTTTCTTCTGTTACAAGTGAAATACAATCGGCAATACTGCCAAAGGCAAGTTGCTGATAACCGATAACAGAAAGGTTCTTCATTAGGTTTGCTTTTGCCTTTAGCAAAGCAGTTATCTCCTTGATAATTTCAGGTTTTGTAATTAAGGTAACACCTTTATTTTCTTCATAGCCACTAAGGATTGATGCTTCCTCAAGTGACTTGCCTTGTGCTACATAAACACAAAAAGTTTTATCTCTTTTTCTCATATCAACCTCCAAAAAACATCCTGCACCCATACCCCTACAAAAGAGAAAAATTGCATATAACTATGCAATTTCTTTGAAATGTTCATAATTTGTTTACAAAAAATGCAATAATTGCATTAGCTTTTGGGAAAAATAAAATCGGTGATACAATGTTTAATACTAATATAGAAAACAACATAACTGTCCTAGACAAGCTAACCAGGGCTAATGAAAATTTTGATATTATCAAGAGAGTTATTCGCATAAATAAAAGAAAGTCCGTTCTATATTTCATAGACGGACTTCTTAAAGAGGCTATTATGGAAAAGATGATGGAGTTTTTCTACGGAATTACCGAGGACGACTTTTTCACAAATACCGAAACTTTTGTGGAAAACTGTGTTCCATATATTGAAGTTGATAAAAGTAAAAATTCCAATGCTGTTGTAACTGCACTACTGTCAGGCATTGCAATTCTTTCAGTAGATGGACTTGATGAAATTATTTTAATTGATGCAAGAAGTTATCCTCAAAGAGAAACTGCTGAACCTAAAAATGATAAGGTTCTTCGTGGCAGTATGGATGCTTTTACAGAAATATTTGTACAAAACTGCGTATTGATTAGAAGAAGAATCAGGGATAAAAACCTTACAATCAAGGCTTTACAAGCCGGTGACAAGTCCAAAACCGATATTGCACTAATTTATATGGACAACAAGGTGGATAAAAATTTACTGAAAAATATTGAGCAGAAAATTAAGAATATTACAACCGAAGAACTGTCTATGACACAACAAGGATTTGTTGAGGCATTAATAAAATCAAAGTGGATAAACCCATTTCCAAAGGTAAAATATTCCGAAAGACCTGACACCACCTCAGCAAATATTCTAAAAGGCAACATAGCAATAATCGTAGACAACTCACCATCTTCAATAATCATTCCCACATCAATTTTTGATTTAATGGAAGAGGCTGATGACTACTACTTCCCACCTGTAACCGGCACATACCTAAAAATTTCAAGGTATGTTGTGTCTTTACTTTCAATTTTCATCACACCACTTTGGTTACTTACTAACCGTTATCCTGATTTTGTACCAACATTTTTCCAATTTACAATTGTAAGTGAACCTCAGAAAATTCCAATATTTTGGCAACTTATTTTGATAGAAATTGCAATTGACGGTTTGCGACTTGCATCAATCAACACGCCGGAAATGCTCAGCACAACTTTAGGAATAATCGGTGGTATTGCACTTTCCGAATTTGCAATTGATGCCGGGTTTGCCAGTACAGAAACCATACTTTATATGGCATTTGTCACAATAGCAAACTACTCTCAGCCGAGTCAAGAGCTATCCTATGCAATAAAATTCCTAAGAATTTTGTTACTGATAGCAACTGAGCTTTTCTCAATTTTCGGCTTAATCGGTGGTGTAGTCCTTATTATTATTTTGTTATATTCAAACAAAACCCTTTCCGGCAAAAGCTACCTGTACCCACTTATCCCATTTAACGGCAAAGCACTCCTAAGAAAATTTGTAAGGATAAGGAAATAATCGGTTGACTTTTTTGAAATACTAACATATAATAAAAATAGGATTAATTTATCCTATTTTGTTAAGGAGGTATTCTTATGAAAGTTAATACAAACGCACTTGTTTCTATTACAGAAGCAAATCAGAATTTTTCTAAAGTAGCAAGACTTGTGGACGAAAATGGTTCTGCCGTTATTCTAAAGAACAATACTCCAAGATATTTAATTGTTGAATTTAGTAAAGCAGAAAATATGCAAACTGCAAATGATGAAGATATTTTATCAATTTCTAAAAAATTAATTGATAAAAATAAAGAGGCTTATAAGGTACTAGCAGAATGATTGTTTTATCCAAATAACAAATATTACTTTTGCACAGTCAACTAATCTCAGGAACCGGTGGTAGTGATGGGTTAAGGGATGTCGGTTTATTGGAATCAGCCATAAATTCTCCTTTTCAGCAATTTGGAAATGAAGATTTATATCCAACAATTCAACAAAAAGCGTCACGATTATGTTTTGGGTTAGTAAATAATCATCCATTTATTGATGGAAATAAAAGAATCGGTGCACATGTGATGTTAGTTTTTTTAGCTTTAAACGGAATTGAACTTGAATATACACAAGATGATCTTTCTTCTACAATATTAGAACTTGCTTCAAATGAAATATCCTATCAACAATTAACGAAGTGGATAATCAATCATCAGATATAAAAAAACGGCTGACAGATGTCAGCCGTTTAATTTATGTAGTTTGTAAAAAATTACTTCTTTACTGTAACTAAAATTCTCTTGAATTTCTTTGAACCGTCTGTAGCAGTAGCACGAACATAAGTCTTGCCCCTCTTAACTGCAGTTACTGTGATAGTAGCACCTGAGTTTACAGAAGACTTATTAACTTTAGCAACCCTAGTGTTTTCTGACTTAACAGTAAGCTTCTTAACACTTGCATTAGTTGGGTTAACAGTAGCCTTTAGTTTTGCCTTAGCACCCTTCTTAGGTAGTCTAACAGACTTTTTGTTAAACTTAACGCTCTTTACAGGCTGCTTAACTGTAACCTTAATTTTAGCAGTAGCTAATTTACCATCAGTGATACAACGAACTTCTGCTTTACCAGGACCTACTGCAATAATTCTTACATAAGTACCTCTGCCTGAAACCTTAACAACCTTTGTGTTTGATGAAACATAAGTTGCTGAGTAAGAAGAATCTATATCATTGTTTACAGGTCCTACTGACTTAACCTTTACAACTTCGCTATCACCCTTGCCGTTATCAAGAAGTACAGATGTCTTTGCCATCTTGATAGAAGTTGCACCGATGATTGTTCTTGTTGTAATGTTTGTGTTAATGTGCTTCATTAGGTCTGTACCTGTTTCACCAATTAGCTTTGTAAAGCAACCTGAAACAGCATCAGCAGTTGTAGCACTTGTGTACTTATCGCTAGTATTAGTTACCTTAAATACAGCAGTTAGTACAGTCATTCTTCTTGACTTACAATCGTAAAGTGACTTTTTACCATTAAAGCTAACCTGGGTCATATCGCCCTTTACAGATGCACTTGAGTCAAATGAATTAGCAGTATCAAAAGAAAGTGATGTTAAATCTAGGACAGTATTGTCATAGTTTAGTCTACCTTCCATTGTGTTTGCCTTTTCATCAGTTTGCAAATAGATATTATATACAATAGAATATCCTACATTTGCATTTACTTCATTAATTCTAACTGTTGATGTAGCAGAAGCAGTAGGAATAACTACAAGAATACTTAATGCCATAACAAGAGCTAAAACTAAAGAAATAACTTTGTTTGTCTTTTTCATAATTAGAGTTCCTCCGTTTTCTTTTTTAATTTAATAAAATTAGTACTATTTATTGCTATATTTATTATACAACACAAGTATTAATTTGTCTAGATAAAAATACTACTTAATAAAACTTTTACAATGTTAATTTTACGGTCATAATTGCCAAAACAAGTGCAGTAAAATCTGCAAGTAAACCTACAAAAAGTGTATGTCTTGTTTTGGTAATACCAACACTGCCAAAGTACATTGTAACTGCATAAAGGGTAGTTTCTGTACTACCGGCAAGAACTGAGGCAATATTGCCTACTAAAGAGTCAGGTCCATAGTTCTCGTATATATTAGTTAGAAGTGCAGTAGCACCACTGCCACTGATAGGTCTGAGAACTGCCATAGGAACAATTTCTTTGGGAAAGTTGAAAAAATCAGCTAAAGGTTCTACTGCTTTACATACCAAGTCAATAGTACCACTTTGTTGCAACATTTCAACTGCAACTACAAGTCCTGTTATTGTAGGAATAATCATATAAAGAGTATGTAACCCCTCAACTGCACCTTCAATAAATGCATCAAAAATTTTAACTTTCTTTATCATTCCGTAAAGCACAACAAATGCAACTGTTACCGGTACTATTATTTCCAAGACTTCACCCTATTTAATCCTTTAGCAAGTAGTAACGCAACACATAAAGCACAGAAAGAACAAATAATAACACAAGGAATAATTGAAAATGGTTCTTTGCTACCATAGCTGTCCCTAAGGAAACCTATAGTTGCCGGTATAAGTTGCATTGAGGCAGTATTCATCACAACAAAAATAACCATAGAGTCGGTAGCAGTATCTTTCTTAAGGTTATTTTTCTGCAGTTCAGCCATTGCCCTTAGTCCGAAGGGTGTTGCTGCATTACCGATACCAATTAAATTTGCACTAATGTTCAAAGCCATTGCTTGAAAAGCATTACTGCTTTCATCAACATCAGGAAAAATTCTTTTCAATATAGGTGACAGAAGTTTCACTAATTTTCCTGTCAGTCCACTTCTTTCTGCCACTTTCATAATACCTGACCAAAATACAATTACACCAAAAAGTGTTATTAAAAGTTTAGTTGCCTTTTCTGCACCATTCATAAGACCGGAAGAAACACCTTCTCTATTTCCCGTTACAATGGCACAAATCACAGAAATTATTATTAAAAATCCCCAAACATAATTAATCATATGTACATATTACCACTTTTGTTCATAATTATTTGAATAAATTGTTAAAATCAAACTTACGGTAAAAACTGCAACTTGAACATACTTGACAAAAATTTTATCATTTGGTAGAATAAAATCGCAATAAGTATATAAGTGTAGTTGCTTGTATATTTTTGTCGTGTATGATATTTACTGCTTGTAGTATTTTTTGGAAGGTGAAAAGTATGAGACAGATCGGTTATGTAAGCAAAATTGACACACTTGGCAGAGTTGTAATTCCTAAGCCAGTTAGACAGATGTTTAATCTAGAAAAGGAAGATTCTATTGAAATTCTTCCTAAGGACAATGGTCTACTAATTAGAAAGTATCAGCCAACTTGCCTATTCTGTGGCGAAAGCGATAATGTTATCACATTTGAAGGCGTTAAAGTCTGCGAAGAATGTGTAAAGAGAATGTATAAGAAAATCTAGTTTGATTTTATTTATTCATTAAATTATATTTATTCAAAAATTAAATATTACTAAATACAATCTATATTTTATTTTTTTATTATTTATACAAGCAGAAATACCTTTAATTGATTTAATAGATTTGTTTTGTAGGAATATTTATTTTCATTTGTGCGTAAAAAAGACACTATCCTTAGTGTTTAGTGTCTTTTTTATTTTGTTTTTTTAATTTTCAAGAGTCCCATAACAACACAAAGTTTCATAGCAATGATTAGTACCTTATTAATATAGCACATTATTAATCTTCATAAAGCATTACCATATTCGTATAAACAGATTAAGTAAAAATATAAATAATGAAATTAAAATAGCAAAATTAAAAGCCCCATCATAATTAATGGGGCTTGATTAATTGAGTTTTAGTTTTGAGTTTTGTTAGTTCTTAGACTTAAGCTTCTTTCTTCTTACGAGTTAAGAAGTAAACACCGGCTGCTGCTAGCATAACACCTAGACCAATGTAAATTGGAGTTGCACTTTCACCAGTTGTAACTGTGTCAGTTGTTTCTGTTGTTGCTGTAACTTCAGAAGCGTCAACTTTATTACCGTTTGCATCTGTGTATGAACCATCAGCATTTCTTGTTACTGTGTTACCATTCTTATCCTTATAGATCTTCTTACTTGATGAGTTAGAAGAGCTTTTTGAGCTTGAATCTGAGCTTGAACCTGAGCTTGAACCTGAGCTTGAGCTTGAACCTGGTTTAACCTTATCTAGGTCAGTCTTTTCGGTGTAAACACCACCACCCAAAACTAGTACTTTACCTTTGCTAACAAGTTCTTTGAATTCTGCTTTAATTTCAGCAAGTCTTGTCTTATGGTCTCTAGCACTTGACTGTGTACTAAAAGAAGCCTTATTAGGATACTGCTTGTAGTTCTTGTCCCATGCCTTGACAATATCATCTGGACTTGAACCCTTTGTAACAAATTCACCCTGTACTGTACCTACTGATGTAATCTGTAGAGGAATACCGTATTTCTTAGCATTATTTGTCCAACCAATTGGATAGCTGTGCTTTGTAGAATCCTCTGTGTTTTCAAATGATCTTTCATTTGAAGTTACTCTAATAGTATCACCAGCACATTCTGTACTAAACATCAGACCACATGATTCAACACCATTATTATTATAAACTATTAGGTTGTATGTAACGCCTGCTTTTAAGCCACCTTTAATGTATGTACTTTCGTTCAACTTTGATAGATCATAAACCAACTTACCATCTTTTTCTTCGAAACGTTCTTTCTGTGTACCATAGCTAAAGAACTGTTCACCGTTCTGCTTTGCTTCCCAAATGTGGATTGAGTAATATTTACATTCCCCCCAGTCAGGCTTTTCTAGGTAAATTAAACCTGATGTACCTGTTGCTTCAGTATCTGTACCTGCACCAACAGATACATTACCGTCAGCTGCTGCTGTTTCAACATCCTGTGAAGCACCTGCAGAAGCTAAATCTTCTCTTTCGTCAGCTGACACTGACATAACAGTTGCAAAACTCATAACAACTGCCATAACTAATAGTACGCTTAATAACTTTTTCATAGTTATCTCCTCCTATAAAATTAAACCAATATAGATTTGTGGGGATATCTCCCCCATTGCCATAATTATACACCTTTAAAATTTGTAAAGCAACAATTTTGTAACATTTTGTTGACGATAAAATGCACAAACTTTGTGCATTCAAAATAGGCATAATGCACAAATGAAAAGAGAATTTGAACAGAGTATTAACTGAAATACTGTTTATTCTTCTTTTTTACCTTTTTTCTTATCAACAATAACTTTTATTACAATAACTATTACAATAAGTGCAACAATTCCAACGATACCAAGGTTTCTCCAAAAATTATCTGAATCTGTGTATGAAACCTCTTTACCGTTAGAGTCTGTTACATTTTGACCTGATGAGTTTGTTCTCATAGCAGTTGACTCTGTAGTTGCTTGATATGCAGTTGTGGCATTTTCTACTGTGTTACCGTTTGCATCAGTTGCAACACTTGCATTATTCTGTACAACATTACCGTTGCTATCGGTAGTTTGGTTGTTGGTGTTGTATCTACCATACTGACCACCAATTGGGTTGTCACCACCGTTTTTTGTACCTTTACCGTTTTCATAATTGATAAATATACCACCGTTACCGTTTTCGTTAACCTTTGGTACAACATTCTTTTTTGCTGTTTTACCGTTAACTAAAAAGTCAGTTGTAAACTGTAGTGTGTCAACATTCTGACTATTTGATTGGTAGTCAAAGCACTGTACATAGTAAGTAATGTCGGTAGAACCACCCTGTAGTACTTCAAAAGTTAGTGAAAGAATCATTGTTTTTTCTTTCATATCCCAACCTTGAACACCATTAGCACTATTAAACAGTACTTCATTTTCTAGGTCAGTGTTATAAACTGAACTGCCACCATCAAGGTATTCAACCTTGTCCGGGTCAACCTTTAGATACTGAGAGTCATATGCTACCTGCATCTGAATATCCTCAGTTTTTTCAGGAACATCAGATACACAAAATTCATATGTAACCTTATCCCCAACCTTTGCATTAACTTCGCCGTTTAGCTTTAGATTTTCTTCTGCTGAAAAACTAGTAACAGAAGAAGCTAAAGCAAGTAAGCACATTAGTAGTGCAAGAACAACAGCACTAATTCGTTTTGTCATATTATTTTCCTCTTTATTCTTTTATTATTCTTCGTAACCCTTAGGATTATTTTTCTGCCAATTCCAGGAATCACGGCACATATCTTCAAGTGTCTTTTCAGCAGTCCAGCCAAGAACTTCCTTAGCCTTAGTTGGGTCAGCATAACATTCTGCAATGTCACCGGCTCTTCTTGGCTTAATCTGATATGGAATTTCAACATTGTTAACCTTGCTGAATGTCTTAACAATATCAAGAACCGAGTAACCAACACCTGTACCTAGGTTAAAGATTTCTGTACCCTTGTGAGCATCGGCATAGTCAATAGCCTTTACATGACCTTTAGCTAAGTCAACAACATGGATATAGTCACGAACACCTGTACCGTCAGGTGTTGGGTAGTCGTTACCGAATACACCAAGTTCCTTTAGCTTACCGACTGCAACCTGTGTGATATATGGCATTAGGTTGTTTGGAATACCGTTAGGGTTTTCACCGATTGTACCACTTTCGTGAGCACCGATTGGATTAAAGTAACGAAGAAGAACAACAGAAAGTTCAGGGTCTGTCTTTGTAACATCCTGAAGAATCTGCTCTGTCATTAGCTTTGTCCAACCATAAGGGTTTGTACAAGAAGTTGGCATTGTTTCTACTAAAGGTACAGTCTTAGGAATACCATAAACTGTAGCTGAAGATGAGAATACAAAGTTGTGGCAACCAAATTCCTTCATAACTTCCAAAAGTGTTAGAGTACTGTCTAGGTTGTTACGGTAGTACATTAGTGGCTTTTCACAGCTTTCACCAACTGCCTTAAGACCTGCAAAGTGAATAACTGCATCAATTTTGTTTTCGCTGAATACTTTTCTTAGAGCGTCATAGTCACAAACATTGATTTCATAGAAAGGAATTTCCTGACCTACAATCTTTTCAACTCTCTTAACAGCTTCTTTCTTACTGTTGCAAAGGTTATCAGCGATTACTACTGTATGTCCGGCACTAATTAATTCTATGCAAGTATGTGAACCAATATAACCGGCACCACCGGCTAATAAAATATTCATTTTAAAAACTCCTTATTAAATTAATAAAAAATTTCAAAATCAGCTATTAATAATATCATAAAGTTCATTAGCAAATTTTGAGTAGTCTTTTCTGTCTTCTTTAACATAAGAAATTGCAGGACGAGGATGAGTATTTAACTGACCTGTTAGCATATATGGAATGTCATAACCCCACTTTACGCCTTCAGCCTTTAACTTCTCAGTATGTTCTTCAATAATCTTTAGGATAGGTGCAACCTTATACTTAGGGTTCTTTAAGAAACCAAGTAGTAGTTCAAGTGCACAATTACCTGCACCTCTACCCATGCCGTCAACTGTAGCATCAAGGTAACTAACACCCTGAGTCATAGCTTCAATAGTATTTGCAAATGCAAGTTGCTGATTATTATGAGCATGAATACCAACACTCTTGCCGTACTTATCGGCATATTCACAATATAGGTTAGCAAGTTTTCTTGACTGTTCAGGATATAATGCACCATAGCTGTCTACAATATAGAAAGCATTAACAGGGCTTTGACCTAAAATGTCAAGTGCTGTCTTAATATCATCTGTGTTAGCCTTAGAAACTGCCATAATGTTGATAGTTGTTTCATAGCCTTTCTTTGCACAATTTTCAATCATTTCTACTGCTGCAGGAATTGTGTTAATGTATGTTGCAATACGAACAAGGTCAATAGGACTGTCCTTTTTAGGGATAATATCCTTCTGAAAATCTGTTCTGCCTACATCAGCCATTACTGCAATCTTTAGACCTGTTTTGTTGTCACCAACAATTTTTCTAATATCTGAATCGTTACAGAATTTCCACTTACCAAAGTCATCTTCGTTAAAAATTTCTTTAGATGCTTTGTAGCCAAATTCCATATAGTCAACACCGGCTTTTACATTTGCCTGATATAAGTCCTTAATAAACTTATCGTCAAATCTAAAGTTGTTGCAAAGTCCTCCATCTCTAATTGTTGCATCAACAACCCTAATGTCTTGTCTTACTGAAAGTAAGTCACCTTTTTGTGCCATTGGTATATCCTCCATCTATAATAAATTAAACATATAAAATGATATAGTTATTCATAATATACATTATTACATATACATAATACTACACAATGTAAATTAAAACAAGATTTTTCTTGTTATTTATTATAATAATTGATAGAATTAGTGTAGGTGATATTATGAAGATTTATATTGACGGTGACGGTTGTCCTGTTGTCGATATTACAATAAAAGTTGCAAAGGAATATAAATTGCCTTGCACTATAATTACAGATACTTCTCATATTTTTAACAAGGAATATGCAGATACCATTACTGTAGAAAAAGGTGCTGATTCTGCCGACTTTAAAATTGCAAACCTTATAGAAAAAGGTGACATTGTAGTTACTCAGGATTACGGTTTAGGTGCAATGTGCTTAAGCAGAGGCAGTAAACCTATCAATCAAAACGGTCTTATCTATACTGACCAAAACATTGATTCATTACTGATGACCAGGTACATCAGTAAAAAAGCAAGAATGGCAGGTAAACACACAAAAGGACCTAAAAAGAGAACTGCCGACCAGGATAAAAGTTTTGAAAAATCATTGAGAAAATTAATTGAATCTTTAAACGGTTAAAAAATTAAGTGAATATCAAAGAAAACAAGATTGATTTACTAATGTGAACTTATACAAAAGTCCTTAAACGGGCGAACACTGTTCGCCCCTACATTTTAAGATAGGGTTTGAATATGAAAGTTATAGATTACTTAAAGGAATACAACAAAAAAAATATTTATCCTTTCCATATGCCGGGAAATAAAAGACAAGGCGAATTTAATCAGCTTGATTTTACTGAGGTTGAGGACTTAGACAACCTATATCACCCTGAGGGTATTTATAAGGAAAGTTTAGACAGAATTAAAAATTTATACAGTACCAAAGAAAGTTATATTTTAGTAAACGGCAGTACAGTTGGAATTTTATCGGCTATTACAGGTTGTGCTAAAAAAGGTGGCAATATTTTAATGGCTAGAAATTGTCACAAATCTGTTTATAATGCAGTAGAAATTTGGGACTTATCCCCTACCTACTTAATGCCTAAATCGGTACATTCTTTTATGGGAGAAATTTTGTCAAGTGATGTTGAAGATGCACTTAACAGTAATCCTAAAATCACAGTATGTATCATAACCTCTCCTACATATGAGGGGATTGTAAGTGATATAAAAAGTATTGCCGAGATTTGTCACAACCACAATGTAACTTTAATTGTTGATGAGGCACATGGAAGTCACTTAATGTTTGATAATTATTTTCCAAATTCAGCAACAGAACTTGGTGCCGATGTAGTAATACAGAGTACCCACAAAACATTAACTTCCTTAACAGGTACAGGGTTACTTCATATTTGCAGTGACAAGGTTAGCAAAGATATTATTAAGAAAAGACTGATGACTTTTCAAACTTCATCACCTAACTACTTAATGGTTGCATCAGTTGACAGATGTATTTGTGAAATTATTGAAAAGGGCAAAGAATTATTCTCTGCATACAGAAAAAGAATTAACAATTTTTACTTAGAATGTGGAAAACTCAAGAACCTTTCTATATATAAAGGTGAAAATGCTTTTGCATTTGACAAAAGTAAAATTGTAATTCTAACACAAAATACCAACTTATCCGGTACAGAACTGCAAAAAATATTAAGAAAAAAATATTTAATAGAAACAGAAATGGCATCAGCTGATTATATTATTGCTATGACAAGCATATATGATACTGATGAGGGTTTCAGCAGATTAATTAACGCCCTTAAAGATATTGACAAAAACTGTATATATAGAGAAAAGAAAAATATAACTCTAAACCACATTCCTAAAATGAAAATCAATCCTTGTAAAGTTGAAGATATGAAAAAGGAATTTATAGACATAGAAAACTGTTATGGTAAAGTTTCCGGTGAATATATTTATGCTTATCCACCGGGAATACCTATTATTTCAATAGGTGAAGTTTTTGACGAAAAAGCAGTTAATACCATTAAATATTTAATAGAAAAAGGTGTTAATGTGGTGAGTGAAGGCAATAAACTTCCTTTTAAGGTGTGTTGTGCTATTGACACAAGGTAAAAAATGATATAAAATATTATTAAATAAATTTGTTATTAATTAAGGAGGAAATTTCCTATGAAGAGAATCGTAACAGTTAATACAAGAAACCTAACTGAATCAGTTAAAAAGGGTGGCTGTGGTGAATGTCAGACATCATGTCAGTCAGCTTGTAAGACTTCTTGTGGTATTGCAAATCAGCAGTGCGAAAAGCTAAAGGCTGAAAAATAATTAAAAAAGTAAAAGGTCGCCGTAGGGTTTCCTATGGCGATTTTTATTGTGGGGAAATTTTATGGTACATTGTTATAAAAATAATGGCTACAATATTGTCCTAGACAGTAACTCAGGCAGTGTACATGCTGTTGATGAAGTAGCCTTTGAAGTAATTGATAAATATGAGTCAAGAAGTAAAGAAGAAATTATCCTTGAACTTTGTGACAAATACCCTGAAATTACTGCTGATGATATTGAAGAGATTTTTCAGGATATTGAGGAACTAAAAAAAGAAGGTAAACTATTTTCAGAAGACAAGTTTAAGGACTTACAGATTGACATTAAAGCAAGACCTACTCAGCTAAAGGCACTTTGCTTACATATCGCTCACGATTGTAATATGTGTTGTAAATACTGTTTTGCCGGTGAAGGTGAATACAGTGGCGACCGTTCACTTATGTCCTTTGAAGTAGGCAAAAGAGCTTTGGACTTTCTTATTGAACAGAGTGGTTCAAGAAAGAACCTGGAAGTTGACTTCTTCGGTGGTGAACCATTACTTAACTTTGATGTTGTTAAACAGCTTGTTGCTTATGCAAGAAGCATCGAAAAAGAAAAAGGCAAGAACTTCCGTTTCACACTAACAACTAACGGTGTACTTCTTAATGACGAAGTTATGGAATGGGCTAACAAGGAATGTTACAATGTTGTTCTTTCACTGGACGGTAGAAAAGAAACTAACGACAGAATGAGAAGAACAAGAAACGATAAGGGCACTTATGACCTTATCCTACCTAAGTTCCAAAAAATGGCTAAAGAAAGGAATCAGCAAGGCTACTACATTCGTGGTACATACACTCACTACAACACAGACTTTGCAAATGATATTCTTCACCTTGCAGATTTAGGCTTTGAACAGTTAGCTATGGAACCTGTTGTTACCGACCCTAAGATGGACTATGCTTTACAGGAAAGTGATATTCCTAAGCTAAAAGATCAGTATGACCTACTTGCAAAGGAAATGTGCAAGAGAAACAGAGAAGGCAAAGGCTTTACTTTCTTCCACTATATGATTGACCTAGAGGGTGGTCCTTGTATCTACAAGAGAATCTCAGGTTGTGGTGTTGGTACTGACTATATGGCAGTTACACCTTGGGGTGACCTATATCCTTGTCATCAGTTTGTGGGTGATGAAAAGTTCTTACTTGGTAATGTTTTTGACGGTGTTAAAAACACAGATATTGTTAACGAATTTAAGCTATGTAATGTTTATTCAAGAGAAGCTTGTCAAGATTGTTTTGCTAAGTTATACTGTTCAGGTGGTTGTTCAGCTAATGCTTACCACACAACAGGCAAAATCACAGGCACTTGCGATATGAGTTGTGAACTACATCGTAAGAGAGTTGAAAATGCAATTATGATTAAGATTGACGAACTTTTTGCAAATAGCGAAAATAACGAGAATAATCAGGAATAAGGAGAAACTATGAAATCAAATTTCAAAGCAAAAATGATTTTCATAACAGAGCTCTTGCTAATTGGTTTTGTAGTTTTTTATGCAATTTTCTTATTTTTCAGAACAAGTATTTTCAAGACTATTACAGTTACACTAGGTGTTTTGCTATTTCATTTTGCAATGCGACTTTTTGTTAACTGGTTTTTCAAGAGTATGAAAGGCAGACCATGGAACCACACCAACAAATGGTTTAGGGAAAGAAATTACGAAAGAGGACTTTTCAAAGTTCTAAGAGTTGCAAGTTGGAAAAATCACATTCCCGACTACAACCCTGAAGATTTTGACCAAAAGCAAAAGAGATTATCCAAGATGATTTCTAACAGTTGCAGAGAAGAAGTTACTCATATTGTTATGATTATAGCTAATTTCTTACCTATCCTCTTACCTATCTTTTTGTCAGGTGTTAACTTTTGGTTACTGTTTTGGTTATCTGTTCTGGGTGGCATCATCGACTTAATGTTTATCCTAAAGCAAAGATATAACAGACCAAGAATGGTTAAGGCTTTTCACTCACAAGAGTCCCAGAGAAAAGAATTTTATATGAATAATTAATCTATAAAAGGACTGGAAACAGTCCTTTTATTTTTTTAAAATTATTCAACAACTTTCAAACAATTTTCAAAACATTTTAAATAATTGCAGAAAACTCCCTCAAATGAGGGAGTTTTTGTTTTAGATTATTTAGATTATAATATTTAAAAATCAATCTTCATCGTCAAAGCCACCGGTAACAGTATGGTTTACTGAGCTGAACGGTTCTGTCATCGACACTAACATAACACTTTCTGTAGAAAAAGTTTCCACAATCAATTCCGGCTTTTTGTATTCTTTCTTCATAAAAGCACCTCCTACTTACACAATTCATCAAGTGCATTATATAGCTCAACATAAGCCTTTAGCACATCGTTATCTTTTGCTTTTGTTTCAATTTCTTGTAATGCAAGTTCATAAGAATTTGCATAATAGGACTTTTCCATTACCATATTGCCGGTTTCATCAATATACCAAAAAGCAAAGATATAGTCTGTATTCATAGTATTTGCTTTTAGACCGTTATTATAACAAACAGACATTTTTTCTGTATCGGTAATGTTGTTTAATGAATAAACTTCAACACCCTTTAGCTTTAACAAATCTTTTCCACAAGGAATATTACTTCTGTTATAGCCTAAATCTTTTAAGTCACCGTTATTGCAGTTATACACAGCATAACCGTAATCTTTGCAAGTTTTCTCAATACAACCGTCTACATTAAATGAAAGGCAGTCACTACACTTTAGGCAAACATTTTCTGTAAGATTTTCGCACAACACTATATTTTTAACATTACTGTTTAATGGGTTATCAATCTTGTTTCCTACATTTTCACTAGGTGCAACATTCTTCTTAAACATAGTGTCATATAGCTTAACAATCTTGTTGCAAACATTGATTTCTTTACTGTTAAAGTCTAGATTTTCAGCATTACAAAACATAGGGTAAAGTTGTCTGTCCTTAATACCACTATGAACAATCTTATCACTTTCTTCTCTGGCGAACATTACATAAATATGACTTTTTAGATTCTTTATATAAAGGTCACCTGAGATTTCACCACCACTATATTTATAACCATTCTGAGTTGTGGTTTTGTTACACTTAACCTTTGTGCCATTTGTCATCATTTCTTTAGGTGCAGGCTTTTCACTGTCTTCTGTAATAATGTAGTACATATCTAGGTTTTCACCTTTACCATAACAAGTTAAGTTATATGGTTCATCATAATGAAAATTAGTGTAGTAAGAGAACCTCTGTTGATTTAGTGGCAGGTCAACAATTTCAACATAATTTGAAATACCTGTACCGGAATAATCCCCTGTACCTGTTACTACAAGGTAGGCATATTTTCCTACCATATCCTTAGTAACTTTTAGAGTTTTACCTGTTTCATTAGGTAGTGGTGTTCCCTCTTTCCCCTTTTCATCAGCAATATACCACTGATATGTGCAGGTAGTTGCAGTATCCTTAAATGTAGGACTTAATGTACCGTTAGGCATATTTACGCCACTTATGATAGGATTCTCAATCTTCTTACCTAAGTTAATTGACTTACCCTCAATAAATACTGCTGAATTATAAATTGCATCGGAACAGTCGGCAATTGCAAGTTTTAGCTTTACTTTGCCACCCTTAGGAATTTGTTTTGAAGTTTGAGCAGTAAACACATTACTCATACCGTTAAAGCTGTCTTTATATACCTTGCTTGCTGAACCAGTAAAATACTTGCCATACTTAATATTCATAATTGAAGTATTATTTCCATTAGGTAGCTTTGCAATATTTTCATCATAGATACCGTCATTGTCGTAATCTACAAACAAACCGAAACAATCGTTGTAAATATCAGGTTGGTCAAATTCTGCTGAACCAAAAGAATAATTAAAGGCTAAAACAGTATCATAATTTTCATTATTAGTTAGGGTAAACTCCACACTTGCCAAATCGTACATACTGAAGTTAGTCATTTTCTTTAAATCTTTATCTGTTTGACTGTAGAAATGTACTTCATCACTGCCTCGTTTTGATGACTCCAAAATACTTGACACATAACCTGTGGATAACACAAGTCCTTCATCAATGCCAACATTACCTTTGCCATTTTTGAAAGCACCTATCTGTCCTGATAAATTACCCTTCACCTTAATGTTAGAGACATTCATACCATCCGACAGTACAGAAGAAACTATCTTCTCCTTATCACTTACATTAGTTACAGTAAAATTTTCTTTAGCACCGACACTTATAATAGGCAAACAAAGTGCTGCCATACCAATAGAAACTACTGCTTTACATTTGTTTCTGAAATTCAAATTCTGAAACACCATCCTTTCTCATTTATTTATATGCGATGGATGGTGCAAAATTACTGTTATTTTCGTTTACAAGTTAAATTTGTTACATTAAACATAATAAATTACAGTAACAAAAAATTTTCCTTTATATTTCATAAACCTTTAGAAAAATTAATTTGTAGAATTTTCCCTTTCATTGTGCTAAATCACAAAAGGAAAAAGGACTGCCTTTGCAGTCCCAATCCTTAACTATTCAAAACATCATCTATTATATCGTAATGTAGGTTAATAGCGTTTTCACATTTTTCTTTATCCTTACTAATAAGGCTACTTAAAATATTTTTATGTGCAGTATCTAACTTTTCTTTTGTATCAATGCCAATAATCTTAATTACTTCATCAATCCATCCTCTATACACATCAATAACTGCATCCATTATTGCCATCCAAAATACATTACCTGAGGACATAGCAAGAAGATAATGAAACATTTTATCCTTATCAACTTCATCATCAGTTGAAATGGTTTCTTTATTTAGTACACTTTCAATTTCAGTAAAGTCAAAGTCACTTTTGTTCATAATTGTCATACAAACAGAAAGTTCCATTGTTCTTCTAAAATCACAAATATCTTTCTTAGACACTACCTTTATCATAAGTAATGTTCGTATCATTTCAGAAAATTTCTTAGACACATTACCTGTATAGTAGTTGCCTGAACCTCTCACACTTTCTGTGATACCCATATTTTCTAAACTTCTTAGGGCTTCTCTTGTAGAGTTTCTGCTAATTCCTAATTGTCCCGACAAAGTTCTTTCTGTTGGAAGTCTGTCACCAATAGAAATATTGCCATTTGCAATTTCACTACAAATATAGTCAACTGCTTTTTGATATTCTCTAGAATTTTCTTTCATAAGTCACCTTACATAAATTGTGCAAAGATTGATGCACCGATAACTGTCATCAAACCGGAAACTGCAATAGACAAGCTACTCATAGCACCCTCGGTTTCGCCCATTTCCATTGCTTTTGCAGTACCTACTGCGTGACTTGCAGTACCGATAGCAATACCCTTTGCAATAGGATCTTTGATTTTAAACAACTTACAAATTGCCGGTGCAATAATATTGCCAAGTACGCCTGTAACAATGATAATTACACAAGTAAGTGTAACATTGCCTTTTAATTCTTCTGAAACACCGATACCGATAGCAGTAGTAATTGACTTAGGTAACATTGTTACATACTCTGTATGATTTAGTCCAAAAATCACACTCATACCTAAAACAGAAAGCAAAGAAGTAAGTACACCGGAAAGAATACCTATCAAAATTGCCTTAATGTTCTTCTTAAGCACCTCTAGCTTTTCATAAAGAGGAACTGCTAAACAAACAGTAGCAGGTGTTAAAAGATAGTTAAGATATTTAGCACCGCTGTTATAAACTTTATAGTCAATACCACTTACAAGCAAAACAACAATTGTTGCTACAATAGAAATAAGTAGTGGATTAAAAATAGCTAACTTAAACTTGTTATTTAACAAGATACCAAAACCATAGGACAAAATGCTAATCGCAACACCAAAAAATACAGAATCATCAAAAAAGTTCATTATTCCTTATCCCCCTTTTTACTATGTCTAATAACCCACTGTGTAACTCTACCGGCAACTGCCATAACAAGTACAGTTGAAACAATAGTGATAATTGCATAGGCAATAACATTAGGCTTAATAATATCCCAAGACTCAATTATACCTACTGCTGCCGGAATAAACATAAGTGGCATAATTTCAATTAGGAATACTGCTGTTTTTTTAACATCAGCAATCTTAACTATCTTGAAATGTAGGCACAAAAACATTATTACCAAACCATAGATACTTGATGGTATAGGCAAAGGAATAAGATAATTCAAAAGTTCCCCTATTAACGAAATTACAATGATAATCCCAAATTCACGAATATATTTCATAAAACCCCTCCATAATTGGTACTACCAATTATACACCTTTAAAATTCTACGGTCAATAAATAGATGTACATTTCTTAAAAACTGTTAATACCACTATGTAGAAAGGTTTTCTCACTATAATTTTGTGAATATTTTAATTTTTAATACGGATATAATTACAATTGCAAAATTCAAATCAGAGTTTTATAATTATAATATAATTTTATAGGAAGTAATAATATGCAAACTATTGATGAGGCATTAGAAAAATTAAGTAAATCAAAGTTCCGTTCAAGTTTTCACTTAAAAGAAAAGGACATTGAATATATAAACAAAGTTGGTATGGATAAAATAAAACAACATGCAAAGGACTTTATCAAAAAAAGACTTGCACCAAAATACATTCCCAATGACGGAAAGCAAACACCAATGAAAGGGCATCCTGTTTTCATTGCACAACATGCTTGTGGTTGTTGCTGTAGAGGTTGCTTAAACAAATGGTATAGAGTAAGTAAGTCCACCATTCTTACCGAAACTCAGCAAGAAAAAATTGTAAACCTACTTATGGCTTGGATTGAAAAGGAATATAACAGTAAAATTAATACACAAAAATAAGCCCTATTCACAACAGAATAGGGCTTTTCTATATCAATATTTAATTAGATAAACTTTGCAATAACATCAAGTTCTCTTCTCTTAGGTGCTGCCGGTTCAATATCTCTGTAACCTAAAGCAATGATACCCATAATAATTTCATTAGAAGGAATCTCAAGTGTATTTCTTGTAGCAATTTCATCTCTAACACCCATAACAAGAGTATCAAGGCCAAGGTCAGATGCCTTCATCATTAGGTTCTGATTTTGTAAACCTAAATCATAAGCACCCCATAGGTTACCGGCTTCATTAGTTGGTGAACCGTTCTTTTCAAAACCTGACCAATCCTTAACGAATGTTGTAACAATAAGTACCGGTGCATTCTCAGCATTAATACCGTTACGAGAAAGCAGGCAATTTTCCTTAATTTCCTTTAGCTTTTCTTCATCTGTAACAACATAATATCTACCTGTTTGTGAATTTTTCCAAGTAGGTGCTTTTTGAGCTGCTTTGAGGATTTCTTCTATTGTTTCTCTATCAACAGTAGTGTTAGCCTTATATTTTCTAACACTTCTTCTTTTCTCCAGCAATTCATTAAATTCCATAACAAACTCCTTGTGTATAAATTTTATTTCATTTTATCAACTTTTCAATAATATGTAAAGTAGTTTATAAAAAATGGGTAGTTAAGAAACTACCCATTAAATATTTTAAATTATTGTGTTACACACTTGTCAAGATCAGCAGTAATCTTTTCTTTGTCCATATGTTGACCGATAAATACTAACTTAATTTCTCTGTCACCATAAACATCATCCCAGTTCTTCTTAGCCTCAGGATATTCCTTTAGGTAAAGTTCCTGTTGTTCCTTAGGGAAAGCAGTTAGCCACTTGCCCTGTTCAGTAGCAGAAATCTGTACACCGGCCTGTTCAAATACAAACACACTGTCTCTCTGGTCATCAAACCAAACAATACCCTTTGCACGAACAACACTCTTTGGCCAATGGTTTACAAATTCTTGTAGCTTTTCCTGACTAAATGGTCTTCTGCTATGATATACGAATGTACCGATACCATATTCATCTTCGTCATCATCGTGATGGTGGCCACAGTTACATACACCATGTTCATGGTCACAATGTGAATGGTCCTCATGGTCATGGTCGTGATGTTCATGATCGTGGTCATGGTCATGATGGTGGTGATGGTGATGATGGTGATGATGTTCTTCTTCCATCTCTTCCTCATCCTTATCATAAACCTGAGCCCAACCTGCTGATTCGGCAGTATCTTCAAATGTATAACTGTTTGTATCTAGGATGTCACCTACTGCAACCTTACCGTAAGTTGTTTCAATAATTCTAGCCTTTGGCTGAAGAACCTTAATCATAGCCTTAACCTTGTCTAACTGTTCAGGCTTAACCATATCAACCTTGTTAAGAACGATTGTAGAACAGAATTCAATCTGCTGAATTAGTAGGTTCTCAATATCTTCTTCAGCAACTTCCTTCTTTAGTAGGTCATCACCACAACCGAATTCTGATGCAAGTCTTAATGCATCAACAACAGTTGCAATGTTATCCAGATGGCATAGTGCAGGAGTTTCTTCATCACCCTCCAGCATAGCAATTGACTGTGCAATAGGTAATGGTTCACAAATACCACTGGCTTCAATAAGAATGTAGTCATACTTACCACTTTCGCAAAGGTCAGTAATTTGGTTAATAAGGTCAACATTAAGTGTACAACAGATACAACCGTTTGATAGTGGTACAAGATTCTGATCTTCCTGAGTTACAACACCTGTTTTCTGAATTAGTTCAGCATCAATGTTAACTTCACCAATATCGTTAACGATAACTGCACATTTGTAACCTTCCTGATTATTTAAAACATGATTTATTAAAGTAGTTTTACCTGCTCCTAAGTAACCTGTAAGTAGGGTAATTGGAATAGGCTTTCTTGTATTATTCATAGTACAATTCCTTTCTAAAATAAAGATTTGCTCACCTGAATTTCATTATAACACAAATTCCGAAAAAGTAAAATCATGTTTATTATTTTTCTTTATATAATGTATAACATTTTTTATCTGTTTTATCCCCTAACACATCAAGACTTTTTTCTGAAATCAAAATTTCTTTCTTCTCTTTAGTTAGCCTTTTGATTTGATATTCAAGTTTTGAGGCTAAAGAACGATTTTCCGAAACAAAGACAATTTCAATTTTCTCTGCATTATGGGTATGGGTATATTTTGCACCTTTAGGTAACTTTTCCATATGCTCGGTAAATCTTCTTTTTATATCGGTAGTAATCCCACAGTAAAGGCTATTGTCACTACATCTTATAAGGTATGTATAGTACATAATTTTCCTAACTAAAAAAGGACTATAAGAATATAGTCCTAATTTTAAAATACAAATTTTTCGTAATTAATTTCAGGTAACTTAGTTTCCTTGTCTAAACTGGCATTTTTGCAGTTTTCAAGAACAATCTTAAGAGTGTCGTTAAACTGAATAAGTTGTTCATCAGTTAAGTCACCTGCCATTTGATAAATAAGGCTAAAGAGGTTTTTCTTCTGCTTTAACAGAACAGGCAAAGCCTTTTCGCTATTAATAGAAATTCTAAGAATTCTTCTGTCTGATTCATCTTGATATGTATTTAGATAACCACTTTTTCTTAAAATCTCAACATTTCTTGACACTAAGCCTTTGCTTACTTCCATATTCTGTGCTAAGTCGGAAACAGTATTTTTGTCCGGATAATATCTTAGTGAAGTTAGAATTTCTAACCCACATACAGAAATATCTTCATCTTCTACTGCTACCTTGCTAAACTTCTTGTAATTATGGATAGTAGCCTTAGAAACTTTGGTTAGTAATACACCTGTATCGTGTAAAAACTTTTCATCCACATAAACCACTCGCTTTCTTTTATTGATAAACATTTTATCAAGTAAGCATTATAAAGTCAATGATATGTGAAGAAACTTGCCCTTTAAATGTTATTTTTTTAACGAAAAATCCATAAATATTCAAGACAAATGAACATTTATGGATTTCAGTATATAATTTCTGTTATTTAGTCTTTTTGATTTGGCTATAAATCACCTTTGCAATCTGAATAATTACAGTAGGAATAAATGCCAGTAAACCGATAAAACCAACCTGAGCACCTGTCAAAACTTCAACACTAAACAGTGGTTGCATAAATGGTACAAACAGTACAAATGCAAGTAACAACACACCAACTACAAATGCTCCTACACTATAGATATTTGAGAACAAGCCCAGTTCAAAGATGGACTCTCTGCCTCTACAGTTAAAGCCATGAAAAAGTCTTGCAAGTGTAAGGGTAGCAAAAGCCATTGTACTTGCAACTGCTGAATTAACCTGTAGTCCAATATAGAAAGCAATAATTGTAACTGCACCGATTAATGCACCTTGTAAGAACATTAATGTTGTAAAGTCTTTTGTCAGTATTCCCGTTTTAGGGTCTCGTGGTTTTTGTCTTAGAACATCTTTATCCGGTTTTTCCATACCGATTGCAATTGCCGGTAATGAGTCGGTAAGCAAGTTGATAAATAGTAGATGTACTGCTTGGAAAGGTACAGGCAAAGCAAAGAATGAAGTATATAGCACTGCAAAGATACCTGCCATATTACCTGAAAGTAGAAACAGAATTGAATTCTTAATATTTCTGAAAACATTTCTGCCATTTGCAACTGCTTTGATAATTGTTGCAAAGTTATCATCCTGAAGAATCATTGATGATGCATCCTTAGAAACTTCTGTACCGGTAATACCCATTGCAACACCAATATCGGCTTTCTTTAAAGCCGGTGCATCATTAACACCATCACCTGTCATAGAAACAATATTGCCTTTCTTCTGCCAAGCCTCAACAATTCGGATTTTGTTTTCAGGAGAAACTCTTGCATAAACAGAAATTTTCTCAATTGTCTTGTCAAGCTCAGCATCACTCATAGAGTCAAGCTCCATACCGGTAACTGCAATGTCACCATCTCGGAAAATTCCGATTTGCCTTGCAATTGCAGTTGCAGTAACCTTGTGGTCACCTGTAATCATAATCGGTTTAATACCGGCACTTATTGCATCTGCTACTGCTTGTTTTGACTCTTCTCGTGGTGGGTCAATCATAGAAACCAAACCTAAGAAAATATAGTCATATTCAGTATCGACACTTAACTGTTCATCTGACTCTTTATAAGCAAAGGTAAGAACTCTCAAGCCTTCTTCGGAATACTTTTTGTTTTGCAATAAGATTTTTTCTTTATCTTCTTTTGTAATAGGTCTTACTCCCTCTTTAGTTGCAATGCTGATACATCTATCAAGAATTACATCCAAAGCACCCTTAGTTAGAATATGATTAACACCATGCATTTTGTACTTTGTACTCATCATTTTTCTATCTGAGTCAAAAGGTACTTCCTCTATTCTTTCAAGGGACTTTCTAATATCATTTTCGTCATAACCGATTTTACGGAATGTTTCCAGCAAAGCATATTCTGTAGGGTCACCGATACCCTTACCGTCAACAATACTTGAATCATTGTTAAGGACCATATCATAAACTAAATGTCTGTGACTTTCTACATCGAGGTCAAGTTGTTCTTCAAAGATACTTTCGTGATTAATATAGATTTTCTGTACAGTCATTTTATTCTGTGTCAATGTACCGGTTTTGTCGGAACAAATAACAGATACACAGCCTAAACTTTCTACTGCTTTTAAATTCTTAATAACTGCATTTTCCTTAGCCATTTTCTGAGTACCCATTGCCTGAACAATAGTAACAATAGAACCTAAAGCCTCAGGAATAGCTGCAACTGCAAGTGCAACAACAAACATCAATGCTTCAAGGATAGTGTCCTTATTAATAACCGGTGCTTGAATAAGGTTTAACACAAAAACAATAGCAGAAATAATCATAATGATTATTGCAAGTTTTGCAGAGAATTTATCAAGGCTAACCTGTAAAGGTGTTTTCTTCTCTTTAGCACTATTCATTAAGGTTGCGATTTTGCCGATTTCAGTTTCCATACCTGTAGCAGTAACACACACCATTGCTCTACCGTAAGTTACTAAGCTACCTGAATACACCATATTTGTTCTATCAGCTAAAGGAACTTCCTTGTCAATTATACCGTCATTTTTATCAACATTAGTTGACTCACCTGTAAGGGAACTTTCGTTAACTTGTAAGGAATAGTTATTAATTATTCTACCGTCAGCAACAATCAAGTCACCTGCCTCAAGAATAACAATATCACCTTTAACAACCTTCTTTGAGTCAATCTCAATCTTCTCACCGTTACGAATAACCTTAGCACTAGGTGATGAAAGCGACTTTAGGCTATCGAGAGTTTTTTCTGCTTTAATATGTTGCACTGTTCCTAAAATTGCATTAAGGATAATAACTGCAAAAATTACAACAGTACCCTCTAGATTTCCGGAAAAAATCGAAATAATAGCAGCAATAATCAGAATAATAACTAACAAATCTGCAAACTGAGAAATAAACACACTAAAGGCTGATTTTTTCTTTCCCTCAGCTAAAGCGTTTTCCCCATCTTTCTCCAGTTTTTCTTTTGCCCTTCCATCGGTAAGACCGTCTTTTGAAGTACCATACTGCTTTAGCACTTCTTCACTAGGCATTTGATACAAGTTTTTCATCTTTTCTCCTCCCCAAAAGAAAATAATGATAAAGAGTAAAAAGAGAATAAAAAAAGAGACTTTTATTGCAACACCCAATAACCTTAGGTACTACAATAAAAGTCTCGTTCTTTAAGATATAACCGATACCAAAAAGGTATGTGTACTGACGGTTATACCACAGTATTCTGCGAACTACTCCCCTTTATTGCTTTGATATTATCACATTAATCTTGCTTTGTCAACTAATAAACTAAAACATATAATTATTTTTCACAAGAAAGAATTTTTATTATATTAAATGCTATTATTTGCTATTTATTATTGACATTTAAGCATTTATATTATATTATAGTAAACGTTGTACAATTATTATAATATGTTATATTTATTACTTTAAACAGGTGGTGATAAGACTTATAATTTTTTAATATTGAATTGAGTGGTATTAACACACTGGAAAGGATGAAAAAGAAATGACAAAATTTACAAAAACCGTTTCATGCATAATGATGGCAAGTTTAATACTATTTATTGTTTTTGCAAATGCATTTACTTCAAATGCAACTATCACTTTAACAGAAAATCAAGTTAAAGCACCTATTGAAAAATATATTGCTGAAAGTTTAAAAAAATATGATACAAGAACTAAATCAACAATATCTTTCAATAATATTGTTGATAATAATAGTAGTTTTTATCAATATGCAAAGCAACTAACCACATTAACTAATAATAGATACAAAAGTTTTCAAAGTTTAAAATTAGATAAAGTAAACTATTATATTGAATACACTAGTTTTAAAAAATGCGAAAATTCATATAATATAGAGGCAAATGTATATGAAGAAAAAAAGTATTCGGACTCTAATATTCCTGGTTATGTTTGCACAAAACACAAATTTACACTTAAAAGCTTAAAAAACAAAGCTATTATTGTAAATGATGTAACTAATTCTGTTGAAGAACAATACTTGCAACATAATTCAAAATCTGATAAAATGGTAGTTAGTAAAGCTATTTCAACAGATAATATTAACATACAAAATGAACTTAAGCGCTCAAAAGCATTAAGTTTTAATAACAAATCTAATAATCATAATTTGATTATTAAAAAGGTTAATAAGTCTAATTTCGGCTTATTATCAAAAGATAGTTCTAATTATAGCAATAATAATTATACAGCAACTGAAAGTACCAATACAACTTTCAAAAAGGGAAAATATCATAAATACAATTTTAATTTTAATAAAATGTATCAATACGCTGAAAAATACAATGCAAGTAGCCCTAAGAAGAAAGCCAATAGGAATACAAATTACGCTAATTTCGACAATATGGGTGGTGATTGTACTAACTATGTTTCACAAATTTTGCGTGCAGGTGGTGCACCACTAGATACTACAGGAAACTATCAATGGTACTATCATAAAATAACAGACAGGTCACCTTCATGGACAGGCGTGAATCAATTGTGCAACTATTTAATTCATAATGATTATATCGGTCCACAAGGTTCAATAATTAAATATGATCAACCTTATGCTGCTAGCAAAGGTGATATTATACAAGTAAAATTTAACGGTAAAAAAACTTTTACCCATTCATTATGGATAACTAGACATCAAACTGGAACAACATCCTGTACTAGAATTGCTTGTCATTCAAATGATAGATGGGAAGATAAGTTAGATTCGATTCCTGGAAGCAAAAGATGGATAAAATTGAAAGGTTACGGTAAAATATCATGAAAATAACAAAAATAATAAGTATAGTTTTTGCTATTATAATTGCAATTTCACTATGTTCTTGCAGTAATGAAAGTAAGGACAATTCTGTATCAGTAACTACTACACAAACAACAACTGTTGACCAATACAAAGAAGTTAAGAACAAAATTAACAGTACAATGCTCCTTTACTGTAACTCTTTAAAAGAACATAATGCTGATAATTTTAATATGTGCTTTGTAAAAGACAAAAGAGAAAACTACAGTAAAGGTGAAATTACTGCTCTATTTGATACTGTAGAAGAATGCAAATTACAGAAGATTGACTTTGACACATTAGAAAATGTGGGCAAAGATAAATTTACAGTTGAAGTATATTATACTATAGTATATTCAAAGGACTATGTTCCTGTTGGCAATCGTAAAGTAGGCAAAAATAACCTCCATGAAAGATTTACCTTTAATAAATCAGATAAGGATTACCTTATCTCAAATATGGAGTATGATTGGTAATTTGTTCTAGATTTATTTGCTTTATTTGCTTTACAAATTAGGGTTTGTAGGGCTAAATGTAAAGTGTTAAATTTCAGCAAATAAGGCTCCCTTGT